>Ga0209474_10001139_pt1 | contig 26824 bp, 27 predicted proteins | sample GraSoiAngelo_145_FD_185902 | JGI IMG/M metagenome (GOLD analysis project Ga0209474, IMG submission 185902) | Grasslands soil microbial communities from the Angelo Coastal Reserve, California, USA - 14_1009_05_20cm (SPAdes) (version 2) | ecosystem: Environmental > Terrestrial > Soil > Grasslands...
ACCACTACGGCCAAGGTCCCCACCGACATCGCGATCGCCCAGGCCGCGAAGCTCCGTCCGGTCGCCGAGATTGCCACCGAGCTCGGGCTCGCCGACGACGAGATCGAGCTGTACGGAAAGTACAAGGCGAAGATCCGGCTCCAGGCCTTGGCGCGCCGCAAGCCGACAGGCCGGCTGGTGCTCGTCACCGGGATCAACCCGACGCCCGCCGGCGAGGGGAAGTCCACGGTCACGGTCGGCGTGACCCAGGCCCTCCGGAAGCTCGGCAAGAACGCCGCGCTCTGCATCCGCGAGCCGTCGCTCGGCCCCGTGTTCGGCGTGAAGGGGGGGGCGTGCGGCGGCGGGTACGCCCAGGTCGTGCCGATGGAGGACATCAACCTCCACTTCACCGGTGACTTTCACGCGATCGCGAGCGCGCACAATCTCCTCTCGGCGATGCTGGACGCCCACTTGCACCACGGCAACGCGCTCCGGCTCGACACCCGCCGCGTCACCTGGCCGCGCACGATCGACATGAACGATCGCGCGCTGCGCAGCATCATCATCGGGCTCGGGGGCATGAACGGGGGCCCCACCCGGGAAGATCGCTTCGTGATCATTCCGGGCTCGGAGATCATGGCCATCCTGGCGCTCGCCACGGGGCTGGAGGACCTGGAGCGGCGGCTTGCGCGCATCATCGTCGGACTCACCGCCGACAAGGCGCCCGTTCGGGCGAGCGACTTGAAGGCGTACGGTGCGATGACCCTGCTTCTGAAGGACGCGGTCAATCCCAACCTCGTCCAGACGCTCGAGGGCGGGCCGGCGTTCATTCACTGCGGCCCGTTCGGCAACATCGCCCACGGCTGCAACTCCATCGTCGCGACGAAGCTCGCGCTCAGCCTGTGCGACGTCGTGCTCTCCGAGGCCGGGTTCGGCGCGGATTTGGGCGCGGAAAAGTTCTTCGACATCAAATGTCGAGCCGGAGGATTGAATCCCGAAGCGGCCATCGTCGTGGCCACGGTGCGGGCGCTCAAGATGCACGGTGGGGTGCCGAAGGACCGCCTCGGCGCGGCTGACCCTGCTGCGGTGGAGCGGGGTGCTGCCAACCTCCGTCGCCATATCCGCAACGTCAAGAAGTTCGGCGTGCCGGTGGTCGTGGCACTGAACCGGTTCCTCACCGACACCGCTGCTGAGCTCGACGCGGTGGGCGAGGTGTGCGGGGCGGAGGGCGTGGGCGTCGAGTTGTGCGAGGTGTGGGAAAAGGGGGGGGAGGGCGGCATCGGCATCGCCGCGGCCGTGCTCAAGCTCCTGGACGGCAAGGGCGCCAAGTTCAAGCCGCTGTACGACGAGAAACGGCCGGTTCGCGAGAAGATCGAGACCATCGCCAAGGAGATCTACGGCGCGGGCGGGGTCGCCTTCGCGCCGGCAGCTGAGCGCGCGCTGGAGCAGCTTCCGGCGCTGGGGTTGGGCGAGACGCCCGTGTGCATGGCGAAGACGCAATACTCGTTCAGCGACGATCCTGCAAAGCTCGGTGCGCCCACGGGCTTCACCCTGCAGGTGCGGGACATTCTCCCCTCCGCTGGCGCCGGATTCGTCGTGGCGCTTGCAGGGGACATCATGACGATGCCGGGGTTGTCCAAGTCGCCCGCCGCAGAACGGATCCGGGTGCATCCGGACGGGACGATCGAGGGGCTCTTCTAATGAAGCCAAAAGGACTGGGGATCGTGACCACGCAGGCGGCGCCGCAGGCGATCGGCCCCTACAGCCAGGCGGTTGTCGTCGACGCGACGGTCTACACCGCGGGGCAGATCGCCCTGGACCCGCAGACCGGCGAGGTGGTGGGGAAGACCGCCGCCGAGCAGACCGAGCGCGTCTTAAAGAACCTCGCGGCGGTGCTCGAAGCCGCGGGCTCGGGACTCGCTATGGTCGTGAAGACCACGGTCTACCTCGCGGACATGGCCGATTTTCCTGCGATGAACGAGGTGTACGCCAAGCACTTCGGGAGCCACAAGCCCGCGCGCTCGACCGTGCAGGCGGCGGGCTTGCCGAAAGGGGTGCGCGTCGAGATCGACGCGATCGCGAGGATAAGCTAGCGCGGGGGCGGATCGGGCCTGGTGGTCCGACTGGTCTTCAAAACCAGCTGGGGTCCGTTAGGACCTTGGTAGGTTCGATTCCTACACGCTCCCGCCAGGGCCCTACGGCCGATTCATCGCGGCTGGTGTTTCCCCCCAACGACGGAATCCGGTTCGTGGCGTCGCTGCGAGTTGCCGGTGCAAGCCGGCTGGTCCCTTTAATCACAAGAAATCGCCTGAGCCGATCGGCTCGGGTCTCGGCCGACAGTCTCCGGACCTGGTTGGTCCGGAGCACTCGAGCGAATATCGCTTCAGTGCGCTCACTGATGCGGCGTCTCGAGGTCGTCCTGATCCCCAGGTCGGGCCATTTGGTCTTCCTCCTCACACCCGAGGAGACTGAGGCGGCGATGCGCCGCTTTCTCGACCGACCATGATCGGAGTCACGCTGAAGCAGGTCTAGGCCAACAAAAAAGATGCCGCGTCGGCGTGGGGCGCGCCCAGCCCGGACAAGTTACCCCGGGCCGTGTGCCCTGAGTCACGTTTCGGGGACCCCGAAGGCGGTTAGCTTGGGTGCCGCAGCATCCCCGACCAGCCTCACCTCAGCAGATGGAGCACAGGGAACCATGTCAGGAATGCAGTGGGGTCGCCTCCAGGTGGACGTGAACTGCCGGCTCCGCCGCGGTGCCTGGTACCGCGTCACGGAGCTGGCATCGCTCAAAGCCGTCCTCGACGTCAACCGCCAGTTGCTCGCCGTCCCGCACTTTCTCCTCGAAGTCGTCTCCGCGCCACCCCGGCGCTGGACCGTGGTGCCGCGCCCGCGGAACGCTCGTGTGCTCCCGCAGAAATGGGGCGCGGCGTATGCCGTCTGTCCCAGCTGCCGCGAGCGCGCGGAGCTGCGCGGGCGTCCCCAGAAGATGGACTGCCGGCGCTGCCACGGGCGGTTTGAGATCGCGTGGGACGAGGCGTATCTCGTGGACTGACTGGGGGCTGGCCCTTGACGGAACAGGCGCCCTGTCCCACCCTAGGAGCGGGATTCGATTCCGGAGAGCGCGATGACCGAGCAACAGTGGGGGCGCGTGCGGATCGACGCCGAATGCCCGCTGCGGCGCGGCGCCTGGTACCGCGTGACGCGTCTGACGTCCAATGAAGCCTTCGTCGACGTCAATCACAACGGCGTGAGTGTCCCCCGCTCGTCCCTGCAAATCCTGTCGCGACCGTATCAGCACTGGACCGTCGTGCCACGGCCCCGCAACGCGGGGCGGCTGCCCGCGAGCTGGGGGGCGCGGTACGTCGTCTGCCCGAATTGCTGCGAGCGAGCGCCGCTCGGCAGGCCGGCGGCGACCATGCGCTGCCTGCGTTGCAATGGCGTGTTTGAGATCGGCTGGGGGGACGAGCCGTTCTGACGGGCCGGGATGCCCGATCCCGCGAGCGCCATAGCGTCTATCTTGCAGCTGTCTGATCCACGCCCAGATCATCCTCAACCCCGCCGCGGGCGGTGGCGCTGGCGCTCGGGCGCTCGACGCCGTGGCGCGCGAGTTCCGGCGCCAGGGCTGGGCCGTGGACGTCGTCCGGACGGAGGCCCCAGGCCACGGGACCGAGCTCGCGGCGCGGGCCGCCCGTGACGGCGTCGCTCGGGTCGTGGCCGTGGGCGGCGACGGCACGGTCCATGACGTGGCGAACGGGCTGCTCCGGCACGAAGCCGATGTCACGCTCGGCGTCATCCCGATCGGCACGGGAAACGACTTCGCGAAGCTCGCCGGCGTCTACCGCCACAGCGCGGTGCGCGCGGTCCAGCGGCTCGTGACCGCGGAGGTGCGACGCTTCGACGTCGGGCAGGTACTGGGCGAGTGGTTCGTGAACAGCATGGGGCTCGGCTTCGGCCCCGCGGTGGTCCGCGTCCGCAACGGCATGCCCGGCCTCACCGGCTTCCACTCGTACCTTGTTCCCGTGTACCGCGCGTTCGCTACGTTTCGGGCGCCGCGTCTCGACGTGCGCTCGTCCGGGTTCGCGGCGACGGGGTACATGATGATGGTGGAGGTGTGCAACGGCACCACCGCCGGCGGCAACTATCGGTTTGCTCCCGACGCCGACCCGTCGGACGGCCAGTTCGACGTTTGCCTCGTCCGCCGCGTGTCGCTGCCGCGGTTCCTCATCGCCGTGCCACGCGTGATGCGTGGCACTCACACCCGCATGCGCGAGGTGACCATGTTCCGGACGACGGAGTTGACGATCCGCTGCCCAGAGCAGCCGCTGCTGCTACACCTCGACGGCGAGCTCCGCGACCCGGGAGTGCACCACTGCACCGTGCGGCTGGCGGCGCGGCGATTGAACGTGTTGGTGGCGCGATGAGTCGGACAGTCGGACAGTCGGACGGTCGGACGGTATGGTGCGGCATCGCGCTGGTCGCGTTGCTGTCCGTCGGTCCGACCGTCCGGCTGTCCGGCCAGGGCGACACCACGCGCACCCCTGTCGTCACCACCGGGGCGACCGTCGTTGCGTCCGACACGACCCGCCGAATCGGGCCGATGGGCGCTTTTTGGCGCTCGCTCCTCTTCCCCGGCTGGGGGCAGGCGAAGACCGGCCGGCCCGTGACCGGCGGGCTGTTCGTCGCCTGGGAGGGCGTCGCGGCCATGATGACGCTGAAGGCGCAACAGGAGACGCATTATCTCAAGGAATCGGGCTCGGACAACCTCGGCGCCAAACGCCAGGAGGTGCAGGACTGGCTCGTGCTCTGGATCTTTAACCATCTCTTCTCCGGGGCCGAAGCGTACGTGTCGGCGCACCTGCAGGACTTCCCCCGGGAGCTGAAAGTCCGCGTCATCCCGAACGGCGTCGGGATCAGTGTACCGGTGCCCTAGTCCGTGAACCCGGCCCCGCTCGGCGTGTTCGACTCCGGCATCGGAGGGCTCACGGTTGCGCGCGCGCTGTTCGAGCGCCTCCCGCGGGAAGCGGTGATCTACTTCGGCGACACGGCGCGCGTTCCCTATGGTCCGAAGTCGCCGGACACGGTGCGTCGCTACGCGGCGGAGATCCTCGCCTATCTGCTGCGGCGCGGTGTGAAGGCGCTGGTAGTGGCGTGCAACACGATCACGGCGCAGGCGCTCGAGTACTTGAGAGAGCGCTCGCCCGTGCCGCTGGTCGGCGTCATCGAGCCGGGCGCGCGCGCGGCCGTGCAGGCGACCAAGACGGGCAAGATCGGCGTGATCGGGACGGCGGGCACGATCGCGAGCGGCGCATACGAGCGGGCCATCACCGCGGCCCGCCCGGACGCAACCGTGTACGCGCGCGCCTGCCCGCTGTTCGTGCCGCTGGTGGAAGAAGGCTGGTTCGATCACCCGGCGACCGAGCTGATCGCCCGCGAGTACCTGAAGCCGCTCCAGCGAGCCGCCGTGGAGTCGTTGGTGCTCGGCTGCACCCATTACCCGCTCCTCAAACCCCTGCTCGCGCGGGTCATGGGGCCGGGCGTGACGCTGGTGGATTCAGCGGAGGAGACCGCGCGGGTGGTGGCGCAAGAGCTGGAGGCACGCGGCCTGCTCGCGGGGGACGGAAGCCATGAGCACGTCTTCGTCGTGTCGGACGACGAGCCGCATTTTCGGAAGGTGGGGGCGCGGTTTTTGGGCGAGAAGCTGAAGAAAGTGGAGGTGGTCCCGCTGGGCTGAGAGACGTCGAGTTTGAGACGTATCACGAACTACGTCGTGCGTGATACGTTTCACGTGATGCGTCTTACGTGATACGTCTCGCGTGATACGTTTTGAGTTTTACGTGATACGTCAAGCGTGAAACGTCCTTAGCTCGACGTCGTTTGCCGTGACGACCGCATATCGCCCCCCGTCGAGAAACGCCCCCGGATTGAGATAGGCGCGCCCGTTCCCGAGCTCGTCGAGCGCCGGGCGGTGCGTGTGCGCGAGGATCACGAGCCCGAGGTCGGAGCGGCGGGTGAGCAGCTCCTGCGCGTACTGGGCCTGGGCGCGCGCGGCGCGGTCGAGCACCGCGGGGTCGCGCGTGTGGTCGGCGAGCGAGCCTGACAGCTTGTGCGCGATCCAAAAGCCCACGTCCGGGTGGAGCGCGCGGAACACCCGGACGGTGACGGGATGGCGGGTGACGCGGTGCATCAGCCTCGCGCTCCAGTGCTGCTCGGTCAGGCCGTCGCCGTGCGCCACGAAGGCGCGCCGCCCCGCCACATCGATCTCCGCCTCACCGGCGTAAAACCCGATCCCCAGATCATGGATCAGGAAATCGCCGCCCCAGCGATCGTGATTGCCGCCCACGAAGGTGATGGGGATGCCCTGCGCGCGTAGTGCCTGCAGCTTCGCGACCGTACCGAAATGGCGTCGCGGAATCACGGCCCGGTACTCGAACCAGAAGTCGAACAGGTCTCCGTTGATGAGCAACGCCTGGCCCAGATCGGGGACGGCCTCGAGAAAGCGGTGGAACGCGGACTCGATCGCGGCGGGGACCTGTCCCAGATGGGCGTCGGCGACGACGAGCACACGGGAGGGCACGGCCCCAAGCTAGGAGTGGCCCCGGAGCGCCGCAAGCCGCGATGCTGTATTTTGCGCGGCGTGATCAGCACGATTACGCTGCGCGTCAACTATTCCGAAACCGATCAGATGGGCGTGGTCTATCACGCCAACTATCTGATCTGGTTCGACCGCGCACGTACCGAGCTGATGCGCGAGACAGGCGTCACCTACAAAGAGCTGGAGCAGCAGGGCGTCTACCTCGCCGTGTCGGAGGTGAGGGTCCGCTACCGCGCCGCGGCGCGTTACGACGACTTGGTGCACGTGCGCTGCTGGGTGCGCGAGCTCGCGTCGCGGCGTGTGACCTTCGGCTATGCCGTGGAGCGCGCCGCGACGGCCGAGCTGCTCGCCACCGGCGAGACGGCACTCGTGTCGCTCACGCACCAGCACACTGTCACGCGGATCCCCGACGATGTCTTCGAGCTGCTCAAGCCGGTGCCCGATCCGGTCCGCGTGTAGCGCCGGGCTGGTGCTCCTGCTGGCGGCTGCGGCGCCGTGGCGGCGTGCGGTCGCGCAGCAGCAGGATGAGGCGCTGGTGGGCGAGCTCGCCCGCCTGCTCGCCGCCGCCGACGCGCGCGCTTTCGACGCCCCGTTGTTCCGCGAGGCCCTGCATGCTCCCGACGCCGTCGTGCGGCGGCAGGCGGCCCTCGGCGTCGGCCGGGTCGGTGACCTCGCGGGGACCGATCTGCTGGTCGAGTCGCTGTCGGACTCGGACCAGACCGTCCGAGCCGCGGCGGCGTTCGGGCTCGGGCTGCTCAAGGACGCGCGGGCGGTCGAGCCGCTGCTGGTGCTGGTGCGCGCGGTGCCGGCCGGGGACCAGGGCCCACCCCATGCCGAAGCCGTAACCGCCATCGCGAAGATCGGCGGCGACCCGGGCGCCGACGCGCTCCGCGGTATCCTGGGCACCGGCTCGACGGCAGGCGTGCCGACGTCGCTCGCTCAGAGCACGGCGCTGCTCGAGGCGTGGCGCCTCGGGACGCGCGCCCCCGTGCCGTCGCTGCTCGGATTCGCCGACGACCCGGACCTTAACGCGCGGTGGCACGCCCTGTATGCGCTCGCACGGTTGCGCGGGGCGCGGGGCGTGCCGGCCCTCCTCCGGGCGCTCGACGACAGCAGCGCCCTCGTACGCGCCGTCGCCGTCCGGGGGGTGAGCAGAGCGCTCGTCGACAGTGCCCGGCTCGATCCGCAGACCGTCGTGGGACGTTTGCGGCCGCTGTTCGCCGACCGCGACCCGCAGGTACGGATCAACGCCCTGCGCGCGCTCGCCACGTTTCGCGACACTGCGCTGTCTCGTCTCGCCGCCCCGCTCGCCGGCGACGGGGACGTGAACGTGGCCGTCCAGGCCGAGACGACGCTCGGCGTGCTGGGTGGAAGCGCTGCCGTGGAGGCGCTCACCGCGCGGCTCGCCACCGCCGTGTTCGCGTTGCGGCGGCAGGCCCTGATCGCGCTCGCCCAGACGGACAGCGCCGCCGGGGCCACGGCGGCCGCGGCGCTCACCGGCGACGCCGACTGGCGCTGGCGCAGCGTCGCCGCAGAGGCGTTCGGCGCAGCGCACGACCGCCCCCGGCTCGAGGCCCAACTCGCCGATCGCGACGGGCGGGTCGTCGCACAAGCGCTCCAGGCGCTCGCCCGCATCGTGCTGGAGGGCGACACCACCCTCGGCCCTCGCGCACGGGAGCTGCTCGCCCACGCGGACCCCGCGGTGCGGAGCGTCGCGGCCGATGTCCTGGCGCGCCATCCTGCCACGGCCGACGTGGATCGCTTGGTCCAGGCCTACAACCGGGCGGCCGCCGACCCCTTCAACGACGCCCGCCTCTCGGCCGTGACCGCGCTCGGAGCGATCGCGCGCGCGAGCACAGAAGGACGACTCGCCGTCGCCGGGCGGTTCCTCGCGGCGGTGCCCCGCGCCGACGACTACCTCGTGCGCCGGCTCGCTGCCGAACGGCTTCCCGACGCCGCCGAACGGTGGGGGGCCGCGGCGCCCATCACCACCGGCCGCGGCGCGGAGGCGTACCGGGACGCCGTGCGTCGTTACCTGCTGGCGGCGCTCCGGGGCCAGCCCCCACGGGTGACGATCGAGACCGACCGCGGGACGATGGCGGTGGAGCTCTACGCGACCGAGGCCCCGCTCACAGTCGCCGCCTTTCTCTCCCTGGTTGACCGGCGCTACTTTGACGGCTCCCGCTGGCACCGGGTCGTGCCCAACTTCGTGGCGCAGGACGGCGACCCACGCGGGGACGGCTGGGGGGGTCCGGGTTTCGTACTGCGGGACGAGGTGAATCCCATCCGTTACGACGCGGGTACCATGGGGATGGCGCTTTCCGGGCCGGACACGGGCGGCAGCCAGTTCTTCATCACGCACTCGGCGCAGCCGCACCTCGACGGCGTCTACACGGTGTTCGGGCGGGTGGTCTCCGGCCTCAACGTGCTCGGCGCCATCGCGCAGGGTGACCGCATCCGGAGCATTCATCGGTGAGCTCACCAGCCGGTGTTCACACGCTGAAGTGTGCGCTCGGCATGGCACTGCCCTTCAGGGCAGTGTTTGGCCGAGCCCAGGCTTTAGCCTGTGGATCGGCGCTGCTCATTCTCCTTGCCCGCTCGGCGCCCGCCCAATTCGGGTACTTCGGGCAAAACAAGATCCAGTACCGCGGCTTCGATTGGCACGTGCTGCGCGGCGAGCACGTCGACCTCTACTACTATCCCGAGGAGCAGGAGCTCGCCCGTGTCGCGCTGACGTACGCCGAGGAGAGCTACGGCGCCCTGGAGCGGCGCTTCAATCACCACCCCCACCGGCGCATCCCGCTCATCATCTACGCCTCGCACTCCGATTTCGAGCAGACCAACGTCCTGCCGTTCGTGCCGCCCGAGGGACTGCTCGGCGTCACGGAGTTCTTGAAGCAGCGCGTGGCCCTGCCGTTCACCGGCAGCTATTTCGATTTCCGCCACACCCTGCGCCACGAGCTGGTGCACGTCTTCCAGCTGAGCCTCACGAACCAGGCGTTCGCGCGCTATCCCCGCGTGCGCCACGTCGACCCGCCGCTGTGGTGGACCGAGGGGCTCGCGGAGTACTTCTCCGCCGGGGAGGACTCGCGGGACGAGATGATTCTCCGCGACCTGACGGTCTCGGGGCGGCTGCCGGCGCTGCGGGAGCTCACGTACGCCTCGGGCGGGATCGTGTATCCGCTGGGAGGGGCGATTCATCACTTCCTCGCGTCCACGTACGGCGAGTGGCGCATCGACGAGGTGTATCGCGACGTGTGGAAGTACGGCGCGTTCGAGGACGAGGTGCACGCCGTTTACGGCCGCACGCTCGAGCAGCTCTCCGACGAGTGGCAGTACTGGATGCGGCAGCGCTACTACCCCGCTGTCGTGGCGGCCGAGCCGCTGTCGATCACGGCTCGCGTGCTCACCAAGCTCGCGATCAAGCCAGCGGTGTACGGCGCACCCGAGGGGGCCGACAGCGCACGCGGCGTGCTGTACTTCTCGCCGTCCACCGGGTACACCAATATCTACGCGCAGTCATTCGCCGGCGGCCGGCCGCGCGCCGTCGTCAAAGGCGAGCGCAGCGCGGAGTTCGAATCGTTTCACTTCTTCGAGTCGCGGATCGGCGTCTCGAGCGACGGCATCGTGGCGTTCTCGAGCAAGTATTTCGACCGCGACGCGCTGTTCTTCTGGAGCCTGGAGAAAGGGCGGGTCGTCGGCCGCTATCAGTTCCCGGGGCTCGTTTCGATCCTGTCGCCCGCGTGGGTGCCGGACCGCCAGAGCGTGGTGTTCTCGGGGCTGGCGGTCTCGGGCTACTCGGACTTGTATCGCCTCTGGCTCGGCGACGGCCGGCTCGAGCGCCTCACCTCCGACCGGTACCAGGACCTGGATCCCACGGTAAGCCCCGATGGGCGGACCGTGGTGTTCTCGTCCGACCGCACGCCGTTCGGGCCGCAGGGCGGCCGCAATCTCTTCACCCTCGACCTCGCCACGGGCACGATCGCCTACCTCACCTACGGCGACTGGCGCGACGACCAGCCCCGCTGGGCCCCGGGCCCGGACGGCCGCATCTTCTTCGCGTCGGACCGGGACGGCACCTACCAGATCTACTCCGTGGACGCGGGCGGCGCCGGCCGCCGGGAGACCAACACCCTCAACGGCGCGTTCGATCCGGAGTGGGTAGACGCGGAGCACGGCCTCGTGTTCGGGGGGTTCGCCGACCTGAGCTACAACATCTATGTCGCGCAGCCGGTGCCGCAGGACACGGCCCGGCGCGTGGCGCTTGCCGCGGAACGGCGCGCGCCCGAGTGGACGTGGCCCGAGCTGGCGAGCCCGCAATACGCCCGCGCCAGCGCGGCTCCGTACGAGCGCAAGTTCTCGCTCGATTTCGCTGCCGGGGACGCCGTGGTGGCACCGGGAGTCGGGTCCGCGCAAGGCGCCGTCTTCGTCTTCAGCGACCTGCTGAGCGACCACCAGCTGTATTTGCTGGTGTCGTCGTTCTCCGGCTCGGGCTTCGGCAACCTGCTCGACAACTTCAGCGGCACCGCCTTCTATCTGAATCAATCGCACCGCGTCAACTGGGGCGTCGGCGCCTTCCGGTTGCGCGGCCTCTTCTACGAGGGCGACTTCAGCACCCTGTACGACGAGACCTCCGGCGGCGCGTTCGGGGAGATCCGCTATCCGCTGTCCCGGTTCACGCGCATCGAAGCGGAGTATCGGGTCGAGCACTCGAACCGGTTCGACGTCACGCGGCCAGACCTGATCGAGAACGGTCCGACCGAGTTCCACCGCGTCGGCTGGCTCGCGTCGAACTACCTGAGCTACGTGCGCGACAACACCCTCTGGCTGCCCACCGGGCCGATCGACGGCGGCCGGGTGAACCTGACCGGCGGTCTGGTGAACGACATCAGTCATGGGCGCTTCGACACGTGGGTCGTCGCGGCGGATTACCGCCGCTACTTCCGCACGTCGCTGCGCAGCGCGTTCGCCGTACGCCTGCTCGGCTATTACGCCGGCGGGGAGCGCCCTCGCCGCGTGAACATCGGCGGCTCGTGGGGCCTGCGCGGCTACCCGCGCTATGGCTACGTGGCGGGCACGCGCGCCTGGCTGTTCAACTCGGAGTGGCGCTTTCCGATCACGGACTTCCTCTCCATCGGCTTCCCGTTCGGCGTGGCGCGGTTCCCGGGGGTGCAGGGCGCGCTGTTCTGCGACCTCGGGAGCGCCGCGACGGCGACGTCGTTCGGCCGTGGCACGCTCGGCAGCACCGGGCTCGGCCTGCGGATGCCGCTCGGGCCGCCGCTCGTCTTGCGGCTCGACCTTGGCTACCGGTTTCATTCTGGGAACGTCGATGGCTACGCGCTCCCGTCGGGCAGTCGAGGATCCCGCTTCGTCGACTTCTTCTTCGGGTTTAACTATTGAGCCGGCAAGGCTTTTTGCTTGACCGGCGCGTGACGCTCTCCTACATTGGCGCCTGTTGGCTGCTCGCCGGATGTCCCGGGCGACCGGCGCCACTCGTTCCGATGCCGCTCGCGCCCGCCGATGGCGCCGCGGCGACGGCGTGGGCCCGCGCGACGTTGCCCGGACGCCCCACCGCGATCCGGTTCCACTGGAAGTACCAGGACCCGGACAAGCGCTGGGGTGGCCGCGGCCAGGCGCGCATCGCGCCGCCCGACTCGCTGCGGTTCGACTACGTTGGACCGCTCGGGCTGGGCGCAGGGGCGGCCGTCGTGGTGGGGGACTCGGGCGTGTGGGCGGACCCGGAGCGGAACTTCCGCTCCCTCATTCCGGCGGCGCGGATGCTGTGGGCTGGGCTCGGCATCGTCCGGCCGCCGCCGGCGGATGCGGGCGTGTTCGGGCTGCAAGCGTCGCCGGTCGCGATCTGGCGGTTCGTGGAGGCGGCGGACACGTTCGATTACCGCGTGACCGACACCGCCGGCGGGGATCGCCTGCTCGAGGCGGAATGGCGACGCGAGGGCAAGGTCGTGGCGCGCTCCCGCACGCAGTTGGATACTCACGCGATGCCGGCCAGCGCGCGCATCGACTTTCCGGAGGTCCCGGCCCGTTTTGAGCTCTCGGTGGTTGCGGTGGACACCGCGGCGGTCATCGATCCGGCGCTGTGGCGCCGCCGCCGCTAGCGCTGGCGGCCTGGCGCTCGCGGCCTGCCTCTACGGCTTCGCCGGCGGCGGCCTGCCCAACATCAAGACCGTCGCCATCCTGCCGTTCGACAACCAGACTCCGGAGCCGGCCTTAACCAAAGAGGTCAATGACGCCGTGCTCGAGGCGTTTCAGGGACGGCTGGGCCTGCGCCCCGCCGCCGAGGCCAACGCCGATGCGGTCGTGCGCGGGCGCGTGGTGCGCTACGATCCGGACGTCCCGCTCTCGTTCACGCCCGGTCAGGGGCGCACGGACGTCACCCGGCGGCAGGTGCAAATCACGGTCGACGTCGAGCTGGTCGATCAGCGCGAAGGGAAGACACTCTGGCAGAGGCAGGGCCTGACGGTGGTGGGCGAGTACCCGCCACCGCAGGAGGCGGCGGGCCGCAAAGTCGCCCTGCAGAAGCTGGTCAACGACCTGGTCGACGGCGCCCAGTCCCAATGGTGAGGCGCCTGGCGCGATCCCGGCCGTTGGGCCGGCGCGGGGCGAGTTCCACGGGGTGCCTCTTCTCGCTGCTGATCTTCGTCGCGGTGCTGTACTACGGTGTCAACATCGGCGAGGTGTACTTCCGCTATTACCGCTTGCTGGACGAGATGCAGACCCAGGCGCAGCTGGCTGCCGCGTTAGATGACGGTACGATCCGGCGTCGCATCCAGGCGACGGCGCAGGACATCGGCCTGCCGGACCAGGCTCAGAACATCAAGATCGTCCGCCGCAGCTCGCCACGGGAGATCGTCATCGAGAGCGAGTACAGCGAGGCCGTCCATCTCCCGCTCTTCAACCATACCTTCATCTTCCACCCCAAGGCGACGCAGCCGCTGTAGCTCCGCCCCCCCCTGAACACCGCCGCCAAGCTCCGCATGCCTGATGAAGCCGCCGCCTGGCGGCAGCGCCAGCCCGGGCCGGTGGTCTTCACGAACGGCGTGTTCGATCTGCTCCACGTCGGGCACGTGAGCCTGCTGGAGGCGGCGCGCGCCGAGGGCACGGCGCTGGTGGTCGGCGTGAACAGCGACGCTTCCGTGCGCCGGCTGGGCAAGGGCGGCGACCGCCCGCTCGTCCCCCAGGGAGCGCGCGCCCGCCTGCTGGCGGCACTCGCGTGTGTGGATTGTGTCGTCGTGTTCGACGCCGACACGCCGCTGGCGCTCATCACCCAGCTGCGACCCGACGTGCTGGTGAAGGGCGCGGACTACGCGCGCGACGCGATCGTGGGCGCCGAGCAGGTGGAGAGCTGGGGCGGCCGCGTCGTGCGGGTGGCGCTGGTCCAGGGTTACTCGACCAGCGACCTGCTGGAGCGGTTGCGACGCCGCGCGAGCCGATGAAGCTGCTAATCGCGACGCGCAACGATGGCAAGGCCCGCGAGATCCGCGACATCTTCGCCGGCCTCCCCTTCCAGCTCGTGTTTCCGGTCGACCAGTTCCTCGAGCGACTGCCCGACGAGCTGGACCTGGAACGCGGCACGAGCTTCGCGGAGAACGCCGTCGCCAAAGCGCGCTACTTCGCGACGCGCAGCCATCTCCCGACGCTCGGCGAGGACTCCGGCCTCGAGGTGGACGCGCTCGAGGGCGCGCCGGGGGTGTTCTCCGCGCGGTGGTCGTTGCTGCACGGGGTCGAGGGAGGCCAGCGGGAAGGTGGAATCGATGCGGCGAACAACGCGCTGCTGCTCGAGCGCCTCGCCAACGTGCCCGACGAGGCCCGCACCGCCCGCTATCGCTGCGTCGTAGCGTACATCGAGACGGCGACTGCCAAGCCGGAGCTCGTGGAGGCGACGTGCGAGGGCCGGATCCTCACGGCGCCGCGCGGCAACGGCGGGTTCGGCTATGATCCACTGTTCCTGTCGACCGAGCTGGGCGTGACCTTCGCCGAAGCGGCGCTCCCGGCCAAGCAACGCGTGTCCCATCGGGGACGCGCCATCCGGGCGCTGATCGAGGTGCTGGTGCGCCGCAGCCAGTAAAGGAGAGACTACCCGTGACCGTGCCGACTATGCTCGTCCTACTCATCGCGCAGGGCGCCGCACCGGGTGCGCCCGACGACCAATGGCTCATGCCCGCCAAAGACTACGCCGCCACCCGCTTCTCTGGGCTGGCACAGATCAGTGCGGCGAACGCGCCGCGGCTGCGCGCGGCGTGGAGCTTCTCGACAGGGGTCCTCGCCGGGCACGAGGGACAGCCCTTGGTCGTGAACAAGACGATGTATGTGGTCACGCCCTACCCGAACGTGCTGTACGCCTTCGACCTCACCCAGGACGGCTACCCCCTCAAGTGGAAATACCGCCCCAACGTGGACGCGGCGGCCATGGGGATCGCGTGCTGTGACGTAGTGAACCGCGGGGCGTTTTTCGCCGACGGCAAGATCGTCTACAACCTGCTCGATGGGCATACCGTCGCGATCGATGCGGCGACGGGCAAGGAGGTGTGGAGCACCCAGGTCGCCGAGGTGCGGCAGGGGGAGTCGACCCCCATGGCTCCCCTCGTCGTCAGGGACAGGGTCATCGTGGGGACGGCCGGCGGCGAGTTCGGGGTGCGCGGTTGGGTGAAGGGGCTCGACCTCGCCACCGGGCGCATCGTCTGGACCGCCTACAACGCCGGCCCTGACGCCGAGCTGCTGGCGAGACCGGGGACGTTTCGGCCGTTCTACGACAAGGGCACGGACCTAGGACAGACAACCTGGCCGCCTGAGGGGTGGAAGCACGGCGGGGCACCGGTCTGGGGATGGCTCTCCTACGATCCCGGGCTCGATCTCTTCTATTACGGCACCGGCAACCCGGCTCCCTACAACGCCGACCAGCGTCCCGGCGACAACAAGTGGGCCACGAGCGTCCTGGCCCGCCGCCCCGGCGACGGCACGCTCGTGTGGGCGTATCAGTTCACGCCGGCCGATAACTGGGACTACGATGCCGTGCAGGAGATGATTCTTGCGGATCTGACCGTCAAGGGCCGCAGCCGCCGGGTGCTGGTGCACTTCGACAAGAACGGCTTCGCCTATACGATTGACCGCGCCACGGGAGAAGTGCTGGTCGCGGAGCCCTATGTAGCGGTGAACTGGGCGAAGCGGGTGGACCTCACGACCGGCCGCCCCGATGTCGATCGTACGAAGCTCACCGGCGCCTCGCACGGCAGCGTGAAGGACATCTGTCCCACGCTCGAGGGCGGGAAGAATCAGCAGCCCGCGGCCTACTCGCCGCGCACCGGCCTGTTCTACGTTCCCACCAACAACATGTGTATGGACTACCAGACGACGCCCGTCACCTATCTCGCCGGGACGCCCTTCATCGGCTTGAACGCTCCCTACAAGCCGGGCCCCGGCGGGAATCTGGGCGCCCTAATCGCGTGGGACGCGGGGGCCGGGAAGAAGATCTGGGAAATCAAGGAGAAGTATCCGGTCTGGAGCGGCGCCCTCGCCACCGCCGGCGGCGTGGTGTTCTACGGTACCCTCGACGGCTGGTTCAAGGCGGTGGATGCGACGAGCGGCCGCGCGCTCTGGAAGTTCAAAGTGGGGTCCGGCGTCGTCGGCAACCCGATCACGTTCACCGGCCCCGACGGCAAGCAGTACGTGGCGGTGTACGCCGGCATCGGCGGCGACTGGGCGCTGCTGGCGGGCGACGTCCGCTCCGACGATCCCGCGGACGTGCGCCCACCCGCGAGCTTCATGCCGGATATTGCGAGGCACACCAGCCTGGGAGGCATTGTATGGCTGTTCGCGCTATAGCGGCTGCGCCGCTGCTCGCGCTGCTCGTGACGTCGGCACAGCAGTCGGTGCCGCCCTCCGTGCGCTACGAGCAGCACGTCTTCGCCGGCGGGAACCCGCCGCCGGCCGGGAGCCTAGAGAACCCCTTCAGGGGTGACCAGCGGTCGGCGGCGGATGGGGAGAAGTTGTTCAGTGTGTTCAACTGCGATGGCTGTCATTCGCTGGGTGCGGTGGGGGGGCAGGGGCCCAGCCTCGCGGACGGACGCTGGCGCTACGGTGGCGCCGACGGCGCGATCTTCCATTCGATCTATTTCGGCCGGCCGCGTGGCATGCCGGCGTTCGGCGGCGTGTTGCCGCCCGAGGCGATCTGGAAGCTCGTGACGTACTTGCAACAGCTCGCGCCCGCGGCGGACCTCTCGACTGAGTCGTGGTGACGCCGCGCACAAGCGCGGTGGGGTCCCGGGTGTTTCCGGGAGGCTGAGGAAGCGGTAACTTGGTCGCGGGAAAGGGGGGGCATGGCGCGGCGAGGGAGATGCACTGGGGCACAGCCTGCCCCGGTCGAAGCGAGAGGCCAAATGATGACACAAACGTGTACGGAACGGGACAGGTTGCCGCACGCGGTGTTCCTCAAGCGGTTGGCGGGGGCGCCCACGGCGACCTCGGTCGACGGGCGGCTCGGCAACGGAGCGTTTCTCGCGCTCCGTCTGGTGGATCTTCTAGGTCCCGGGAGCGAGCCCGCTCATCCCGACGCGTTCCGCTATCAGCATGCGGCCACCGAACGGATGTGCCGCGAGCTCCCAGCTACCAGCACCGAGACTGGCCACCTTACCGGACTGGTCCGCAGTGCCGCGGAGGCGTTCCGGAGCCGCAATCCTGGGCAGGTGATACCCGCGTTGCTTGCCTACGCGCACCACCTGGAAGACGAGTTACGCCTCGAAGAGGCGCTGGATGTGTTGGAATCGCTGGTCGCCGTCGCCGCGGAACGGCTGGGATGCTCGGACGCGATCGCTGCGCAGCTGCGGATCGGCCGTGTGAACCGGAAGCTGAATCGATTCGACGCAGCTGACATGGCGTACGCGCTGGCCGGCTTGCTGGCGGAGGCGGCGGGCGATGTGCACTCCGCCTTCCTCAGCCGTGTCGGACGCGCACTCTCGGTACAGGCGCGCGGCAATTTGGCGATGGCTGAGCAGTCTTTCCACGAGATTGCGGCGGAAGCGCGGGGCGCTGGAGAGCGAGAAATCCGCGCGCACGCCGAGCATGCGTTAGGAACCACTCTTCTGCTTCGTGGACAAGTTGCCGAAGCCATCATCCACGTTTGGCGCGCCTTCGAGTTCTACGAGGACCAGGCGTCGCGTCTCCGAACGCTCAACGACTTGGGGGTTATGCTGCTTGCACTAGGACGCGTTGACGATGCGGAGCGTGCACTTAACGAGGTCGTGCGCGGTGGGGGAGCGCGGGACAACGTGAGCAACGCGTTGATTGAGCTAATGCACTGTGCGTCCTATCGCAGAGATCGCATGGGATTTGAACGGCGTCGCGTGGAATGCGAGTCGCGCGCCGAGGAAATGCCGCCCAACATTCTCGCCGATTTTCACCTGAAGGTGGGAATCGGGAGTGCGCGCTTTGGCAACTTCCGTAAAGCGCGGGCGCTGTTGGGCGAGGCGCTGAACGTCGCGGCGCGGAGTGATTTACACGAATTGGTATTTCGTATCGAGCGGATCATGGCCGGGCTCCACGATTGCGCGACCGAATGCGAAACTAAGCCGCACACTGGCGCGGAGCCGGCCATCTCGACCGAGGCGCTTCAGGAAGTATCCGCCTCACTGGCGAGGTTAGACAGCGTGCCTAATGGCAGACGTTAGGGTTGCTCACGTCGCACGTGAGCGGCTGCGGGGCCGTGGAATCGGCACACGCCGAGGCCACCAACGCGAAGGACACGAGCAACAGAGCGAGTAGAGCGCGAGTCGGGCGCAACATAGAGCCTCCAGGGGTTGGGTAACCGTGTGTACTGCGGGCGACACGATAAACTGGACTTTCCGCGACAGCTTTTTTAGGGCGTTTTCGCGGCATCGTGGGGCGCTTTTGCGACATTTATGCTCGTTCTAGCCGCCGTCTCCGGAATCCAGTTTCACAAGCTGCGCCGCGCGGCGGCGGTGCGCTTCGCAGTGGTGCACGCCCCGAGCTGGGATGCGGTGCTCGCCACGATCCGCAGCCGGCCGGTCGAGCTCGCAGTGGTAGATCCGCTGTTGACGGGAACGGCGAGCGATCGGGAGATCGAGCGGCTGCGCGTGCTGTTTCCGTCCCTGCCGCTCATCCTCTATACGAGCCTGACGCCGCAGACTGCGGCCGTGCTGCTCGCGCTCGGCCAGCGCGGCATCCGCCGGGTGGTGTTCACCCGGTACGACGACCACCCGACGCATCTCCGCCACGTGCTGGCTCAGGAAGAAGCGCGCTCCACATCGCAGCAGCTGCTCGACCAGTTCGCCTGGGCCCTTTCCCCGTTGCCGAGCGAGCTGCGTTGGGTGCTCGAGGAGGTGTTGCGCTCGCCGGCCGAGGTGCAAACTGTCCAGCAGGTGGCGGCGCGCGCCCGGGTGGACCGGCGGACGTTCGAGCGCTGGTTCACGCGTGTGGGACTGCCGTCGCCCCGGCACTTCCTCGCCGCGACGCGGGTACTGTACGCGCACCGTTTGCTCCAGGACCCCGGCTTCACGATCGAAGACGTGGCCATGCGGCTCGGCTACGCGCAGACCAAGACGCTGCAGCTGCACGCCCGCACCTATCTCGGACTCACCGCCGGCGAGATGCGCCTGACGCTCGCCCCGGAGGAAGCGCTCGAGCGCGTCGTGCAGGGCTTCTTCCCCGGCCACCGGGCGCAGGCCTCGGTGTCGTGAGCGAGCCACTCGCGACGGTACTGATCGTGGATGACGAAGCGCCGCTGCGCCGGGTGCTCGAGCGCGCGCTCCAGCGGCAAGGCTACCGAGTGATCGGCGCCGGCAGCGCCGAGACGGCGTACGAGCTGCTCGCTGCGGAGCAGCCGGACGCGGTGCTGCTCGACATCCGGCTGCCGACCATGTCTGGGCTCGCGCTGTTTCTCCTCCTCATCAACCGCTGGCCGGCGCTCACCGGGCGGATCGCCATCATGACCGGCGACGCGGATGCCGCCGAGGTCCGCGCCTGGCTCGAGCGCAACCCCTGCGCAGTGCTCCACAAGCCGTTCAACCTGCGGCAGATCTTCGACTGGCTCGACACTGTGGTGCAAGCCCGGCGCCGGGAGAGCGGCAACGGCTGAACCAGGTCTGTTCGCTTCCGTTGCGTACCCAGTCTTGCACCGATCGTTGCTCACCCGCTAACCTCATGCGTCGGGGGTGACTCAATGATCGGCTATGTGTTTCGCATGCTGGCGGGCAAGTCGGCGACGCAAAAGCGACTGAGGCAGCACTTTGGCGGGCGGCGTGTTGAGCAAATAGTGACAGCGGCTCGGACCTTTCCGCCGGCGTCCAGAGTTGATGTGCAGCTCGCGATTGACGATTTCTTCGAGAGCCGAGCAGACCCCATCCTGCTGGGCATTCATTTGCCGGTCGGCTTCGAGACACCGACCTTCGCTCACCTGTGGACGGGAGGACCGTTCCCGGTGGAGCTCGGTCCCCTGCAGCACGACGACGTCGACATCGGAGATCCGGCACCGGTACGTTGCCTGAAGAACGGGCTTTGGTTGGCGCGCGACCGCGAGCTGCCGTTTGCATTGCTCCTGAGTCAGGCGGTGCAGCATGGCGTCGGAAGCGGCGGCATCCATGTCGAACTGGCGGTGCCGGAAGGCGAACGGGGTCTCGAGTTCTCACAGGGCTTCTTCCGCGACCTCGAGGGCCGCGTCAGTGCCGGACGGACCTACCGGGGCCGTGTGATCTCGCTCGAAAGCAGGCGGGAGTACTCCGGCCGGGGCGGAGCCGTGAAGGTGCACCGGCTGCACGTGGTTCGCCGGGAAGAAGTCATTCTGCCCGAGAAAACGCTGCGGCTGCTCGACCGGAACGTGGCCGGCTTCATCGGGGCGCGAGACTACATCAAGGGCCTCGGCCTCTCCGCCAAGAAGGGCCTGCTGTTCTACGGCCCGCCGGGCACCGGGAAGACGCACACGATTCACTACCTGGCTGCGCAATTGCCGGGCCACACGACGCTGCTGATCACCGCTGAGCAGGTCAGCCTGCTCGACGAGTATTTTCGGCTTGCCCGCTTTCTGCAACCGTCCACCGTAGTAGTCGAAGACGTCGACCTGATCGCTCGAGCCCGCGAGCACATGGGCAGCGCGTGCGAGGAAGTGCTCCTCAACAAGTTGCTCAATGAGATGGACGGGTTGCGCGAGGACGCCGACGTCATCTTCATTCTGACGACCAACCGGCCGGATAAACTCGAGCCGGCGCTGGCCGCGCGACCAGGTCGCATCGACCAGGCCATTGAATTCCCGCTTCCGGACGAGGCGGCGCGCGCCAAGCTAGTGAAGCTCTATGCCCGCGGCTTGGAGGTGTCTGACGAGCTCTCGGCGGTAATCGTCCGGCGCACGAAGGGCGCGAGCCCGGCCTTCATCAAGGAACTGATGCGGCGCGCCGCTCAATTTCAGTTCGAGGTCCGGGCGGACGGGAAGCTGCAGCCAGTCGCCGTCGACGCGGCTATCGAGGAGATGGTGTTCGTCGGCGGTACGCTGAACGTGAGATTGCTCGGGGGTTCGGGCACGGACTTGGGCGCTGCCGCCGAGGCCCCGCTCGATGGAGCATCGCTTTTTCAGCTGCGGTGACTAGGTTGTTGTTCTCGCCATTGCGCCGCGCGGGGCGTAGCGCAGTCCGGTAGCGCGTCTGGTTTGGGACCAGAAGGTCGCCGGTTCGAATCCGGCCGCCCCGATTGAACTTAGCGTTTGGCTTCCACAACTCTTGTAGTAACTCTTGGCCGCTCATCTGGCCTCCCGCAGTTCGGCCGGCTAGCGCTCGCTCGAGCGCGCCGCAAGTTCGACATTGCAAGGCCATGGTCCGGCTATGCAGCACGCGGTTGGCGTGGCTGAGGAACTAGACGTTATTGTGCGGTCGGGGCGCTGGCATTATCAGTTCTATGAGAGCGCAACCCGGAATCCACAATGGCTCGTCTGTTCTGGCTGATGGTCATGGCTGCCATCGGTGCCGCCCTAGTGCTTGGAGCCTCCTGGGCTGCCGCCTACACCGCCGTGGCCAACGTGCTCGGCGCTCCCCCACCCCAGATGGGCACGCAGTCCACTGCGTTGCTGTGGCAGGGCGCACCCGAGTTGCCCGGACACCCGCGCGTGTGGCGCTTTGCATTCGGCCCCACCCGCATCCCCGGAGCTCCTACCGTGCGCATCTACGTCACGCCGCTCGGCCACCTGGTCGAAACGGAGCCGGCCGATCTCGAAGCGCGAGTGCAGGCGCTTCATCCGTACTGACAGACTGCCGGAGCCCGCAGCTAACGGCGAGGATCACCGCCTCACGAGGCACCACGCCGCCCTAACTCTTCCTAACTGTTGCACGCTGACCATTCCCGGGAACCCGGGGCCGGCGTTCGCGGTTCTTCCTCTGCTACAGTCACAGGCGGTGAACCATGCCCACGAAGACTCGCCAGACCAAACGCCGTCTGCCGTGTCGCCATCGACCTCAGTACGAAACGGACTGGCTGGGTCGGACCTACGCCGGATGCCCGCTCTGCGGGCGCTGGAGGCTGCTGAAGACAACGCCCGCGCCGCCCGACTCGAGACGACTGGCGGCGTGACATAGAGCAGGGGCCGGGCGTACAGCGCCCGGCCCCTGCGCGTCTGGCCTTGGCCTTGCCTATTCCCCGTACGGAATCCAGATGTTCTTCACCTGAGTCGCTTCCCTCAGAAATTCCCGCCCCTCACCCTGGCGGTTGTCCATCCAGTCCCGCGCCTCCCACTCCGCCCACGTCCGCTTCATGTTGCCGGCCGACGCGCGCTCCACCTCTGCGGCGGCGGCCCGATTCCCGAAGTACCACACGGCGTCCACATCGTCGTGCTCCGCGAGTACCTTCGCGAGCGGGTCTTTCGGACCCGTCACGATGTTGACGGCGCCGTTAGGCAGGTCGGAGGCTTCGAGCACCGTGTAGAGTTCGGTAGCGGCGAGCGGATGCGTTTCCGACGGGATCGCGATCACCGTGTTGCCGGTGGCGAGCGCCGGGGCGACGAGCGACACAAAGCCAAGCAACGGAGGCTGCTCGGGGCAGGCGATCCCCAGGACGCCAATCGGCTCGTTCATGGCGAGTGTCACGCCGCGGATCGGGACATGGTGCACGGCGCCGTCGTATTTGTCCGCCCACGCGGCATAGCTGAAGAGGCGGGCTAGGGAGGCATCCACCTCACGGCGGGCATCGTCGTGCCCGCGCCCTGTCATCGCCTCGATCTGACTGGCGAACTCCTCGGCCCGCACCGACAGATTCTCAGCGATGTAATAGAGGATCTGACCGCGGTTGTGACCGCTCACGTGCGCCCACGCCGCAGCGGCGTGTGCCGCCTCGACGGCGTCGCGGATGTCTTTGCGGTTCCCTTCGCCGACTTCACCGAGTGAGCGACCGCCGGCCCCGAAGATCTGGCGGGCGTAAGGCGCATCGGGTCGCACCTGCTTGCCCCCGATGAACATCTTGTAGGTCCGGTCGATAGGCGGGATGGGGGATGCGGGATGCGGGATGCGCGGCCTCTTGCGAGGTTTCGCCGCCTTCGACGCATCCCGCATCCCGCTTCCCGCATCCCGGCTCGGCTTCAGGTACTCCCACATTCCCTCCCGCCCGCCTTCGCGCCCGAACCCGGACTCGCGGTAGCCGCCGAACCCCGACGCGGCGTCGAACAGATTGGTGCAGTTGATCCACACCACGCCCGCTTTGATCTTGGGGGCGACGTCGAGCGCGAGATTGATGTTCTCGGTCCACACGCTCGCGGCGAGCCCGTAGGGCGTGTTGTTGGCGAGCTCGACCGCCTCGGCCGGCGTCCGGAACGTCATCGTGACGAGCACCGGCCCGAAGATCTCGACCTGGGCGATCGTCGCGGCGGGCGCGACGCCCGTGAACAGAGTGGGCGGGTAGAAGTAGCCCTCGGTCGGACACGCCCACGATGGTTGCCACAGCGTGGCGCCTTCGGCGACGCCTGTGTCCACCAGCTTGCGGATGCGCTCGAGCTGCACCGGGGCCACGATCGCGCCCATGTCGATCGCCTTGTCGAGCGGCGGCCCCACGCGCAGCTTCTCCATCCGCGCACGCAGCTTGGTGACCAGCCGCTCGGCGACCCCCTCGTGCACGAGCAGCCGCGACCCCGCGCAGCATACCTGCCCCTGGTTGAACCAGATCGCGTCCACCACGCCCTCGACCACGCTGTCCAAATCCGCGTCGTCGAACACGACGAAGGGACTCTTGCCGCCGAGCTCGAGCGAGAGCTTCTTCCCCGAGCCCGCCGTGGCTTTGCGGATGACGCGACCGACCTCGGTCGAGCCGGTGAACGCGATCTTGTCGATGTCCGCGTGCCGGACGAGCAGCTCGCCGGTGCGACCGTCGCCCGTCACCACGTTGAGCACGCCGGGTGGCAGCCCTGCGTGATGCGCGATCTCCGCAAGGCACAGTGCGGTGAGCGGCGTGAACTCGGCGGGCTTCAAGACCACGGTGTTTCCCGCGGCCAGCGCCGGTGCGACCTTCCACGCCACCATCAGGAGCGGGAAGTTCCACGGGATAATCTGGCCCACGACTCCGAGGGGGGCGTGGCCCGGGAACTCCGCTTCGACGAGCTGGGCCCAGCCCGCGTGATGGTAGAAATGGCGGGCGACGAGCGGGATGTCCAAGTCGCGGGTCTCGCGGATCGATTTGCCGTTGTCGAGGCTCTCGAGCACTGCGAGCAGCCGGGCGTGCTTCTGTACCTCGCGCGCCAGGGCATACAGGTGACGGGCGCGAGCGTGGCCGGAGAGCGCGGCCCACGCGGGGAACGCCAGGCGCGCAGCTGCGACTGCAGCATCCGCGTCCGCCTCGCTCGCCTGCGTGACCCGGGCGAGCCGTGCGGTCGTGGCGGGGTTGATCACGTCGAACAGCTCGCCGCTCTTGCCGTTGGTCCAGCCCCCGCCGATGAACAGGCCGAAGGTGCCGTCGTGCCGCGCGATCCACTCGAGCGCCTGCTTGTCGCTTTCAGGCGCGGGGCCGTAGGCCATCGTCTCGAAGATCTCGGAGACCGTCGTCATACCATCGGGTGGCGGTGCGCCGCTGAGTAGCGCCCGGTCACGAAGTGCTCGAGCTGGCGTTCGATGTCGGTGAGCAGACTCGAGGCGCCGAGGCGGAACAGCTCCGCCTTGAGCCAGCGGTCCCCCAGCTCCTCCTTCATCAGGACGAGCCACTGCAGCGCCGTCTTGGCGCTGCGGATGCCGCCGGCCGGCTTGAAGCCTACCGCGTAGCCGGTACGCTCGTGGTAATCGCGGATCATCCGGGTCATGACGACTCCTACTGGCAGAGTGGCGTTCACCGCCTCCTTGCCGGTGGAAGTCTTGATGAAATCCGCGCCCGCCATCATCGCCACCATGCTGGCCCGCGCCACGGTGACAAGCGTGGCCAGGTCGCCCGTGCCGAGGATGACTTTCATGTGGGCGGCGCCGCAGGCAGCGCGGAACGCGCGCACTTCGTCATAGAGCGCTTGCCAGTCGCCGGCGAGGGCGTGGGCCCGAGTGATCACCACGTCGATCTCCCGCGCTCCGGCCGCCACCGACGCGCCAATCTCTTCGATGCGCTGGGGCAGGGGATTGAGCCCCGCGGGGAATCCGGTTGAGACCGCCGCCACGGGGATACCCGATCCTTCGAGTGCCCGCACGGCGAGCGGCACGAACGCGTGGTAGACGCAAACCGCGCCCACCGTGATCCCCAAGTCGGCGGCGCCCAGCGCCTCGAGCAGATCGCGGCGCACCGGGTGCTGCGCTTTGGCGCAAAGGCGGAGCACGTTGGTCGGGGTGTCGTCGCCCTGGAGCGTCGTCAAGTCCATGCAGGTAATGGCGCGCAGCAGCCAGGCGGCCTGCCATTCCTTCTTTACGGTCCGTCGGGTGGGGATGGTAGCGGCTCGGCGCTCCACGGCACTGCGGTTGACGCGCAGTGCGCGCACCAGGTCGAGATCGAGCGCGGTGCCGGGATTGCGCTCCGGACGCGTTACCACCCGCAGCGCGCGCTCGGGTGCAACGACCGTTGGAAGCGGGTCTCCCGCCGGCGCCGCGCGCTCGTACTTTCGCTTGGTCTCCATTTTCGCTCAATCTAAAGGGGTTCGCACCGATTGTGAGTGGGATCACGGGCCCAGGGGTCGCCGGTCACGAAAACCGGGTGCGTGACCGCGGCCGCGCCGGAGACTCTTCATATGGCGGTGGTGCCGGTACATCAACGGTGTGGGCTACCCACTGCTGCCACCCTTAGGGAGTGATGATGCCGTCGCACACTGCCACTTTCACACCCGATGCCGTCCTGTCCGACGCGCTCCTCGTGCAGCGCATCGCGGCCTTGAGCGACAAGCCCGCGCTCGCCGAGCTGGACGGGCGCCACGGCATGACCCTCTACGCCATCGCGTATAGTCTGTTGCTCGAGCGGGAGGCCGCTGACGAGGTAGTGGCGACTGCGTTCCGCGAGGTGTGGCGCAGCGCGGCGTCGTTCGACGCGCGGGGGTGCACCGTCCGGCGCTGGCTCGCCGACCTCACGCGCCGCGCCGCGCAGGAGCACCTGCGGGCCCAGCCGATCATCGCGCCGGCGGTGCGCCCGGCGGGTCGGGGCAGGGGCCGTGCCGCCGAGCGGCGGGCGCCGGCCACACGCGCGTCGGCACGCCGGCGCCGCTGGGCCGGTGCACTTTTTCAATTCGCGCGCGTCGCCGGGATCCTGGTCATTCCCGCCCTGCTCCTCGCCTAAGCACGAAGGACCGGCGTTCCAATCGGTCAGCGTCGAGCACGCTGACCGCTTTTATTTGATCTGGGGTGATGGTCTCGACCGCCGGTGACCGTCTATTGAGTTGGGGCGGACGATGATGTCAAGTCAAAAGTCAACGAGGGCGGGCGTAGCGGCCCCACCCTCGTTGCCCTTGCGTTTCTCTGCAGTATGGTCAGAGCTACGGTTGCGGCTGATTCAGCAGTCCGATCGCTCGGACGACGTTGATCCCGCCCCAGCCGAATTTTGCGTCCCGCCCGGGATCGCCCAGATCATCGGCCGACGTCTCGATCGTATCTCGGATCCGCTCCGGCTGGCCATGGCCCAGCCTGCTGACCAGGAGTGCTGCCAGCCCGGACGTGGCCGCGGCGCCGAAGCTTGTCCCCGTGCTGTACCAGACCGGGTCCTCCTTCCCTATTGGGTTGACTTGCACGTTCGTGCTGCAGCGGCTACGCCCGTCGAGCACCGTTTGGCTCCTCCGCGAGCAGGCGAGTGGAACAGCGGTTAGGG
>Ga0209474_10001142_pt1 | contig 26791 bp, 24 predicted proteins | sample GraSoiAngelo_145_FD_185902 | JGI IMG/M metagenome (GOLD analysis project Ga0209474, IMG submission 185902) | Grasslands soil microbial communities from the Angelo Coastal Reserve, California, USA - 14_1009_05_20cm (SPAdes) (version 2) | ecosystem: Environmental > Terrestrial > Soil > Grasslands...
GCGGCGAGCGGAGCTGCGATCGGCGACGGCCGCCAGGGTCACGCCGCGGATCTCGCCGAGGTTGCGCGCGAGGTTGGGGCCCCAGTAGCCGAAGCCGATGAGACCGAGCCTCAAGTCCAAGACCCGGTCATTATAGCGGCTGGGGCCCGGCAGACCGTCAGCCCTTGATGACCCCGACGGGCTTCAGACGGGCGACTCGGGTAGAGATTCCGAAGCGATGGACGACGTCCACCACCTCCCGGACGTCCTTGTAAGCCTCCGGCATCTCCTCGGCCAGGGCGTCTCGCCCGGTGGCCCGCGCGACCACCCCCTGCGCCGCGAGCTCCTGATCGATGCGACGGCCGCGGGCGGCCTTCACGGCGGCGGTGCGGCTCATGCGCCGGCCGGCGCCGTGGCAGGTCGAGCCAAAGGTCTCGCGCATGGCCGTCTCGGTTCCGACCAGCAGATATGAGTAGCGTCCCATGTCGCCCGGCACGATCACCGGCTGGCCGGGAAACGCCCGCGTGGCACCCTTGCGATGGACGATCAGCCGGCGGCGGCGGCCGTCGACCTCGTGCTCCTCCTCCTTGGCGATGTTGTGGGCGACGTCGTAGACCACGCTCATCGCGAGGTCGCGCGGCGGGCGGCCCAGGACGCGCTCGAAGACCTCGCGGGCGGCGTGGGCCAGCACCTGGCGGTTGGCGAACGCGAAGTTCGCGGCCGCGCGCATGGCGCCGAGATACTCGGCCGCCTCCGGAGAGTCGACGGGCGCGCAGGCGAGCTGGCGATCGGGCACGCGGATGTCGTAGCGCTTCAGGGCGGCGCCCGCCACCTTCAGGTAGTCCGTGCAGACCTGGTGACCGACGCCGCGCGAGCCGGTGTGGATCATCACCGTCAGCTGGCCCAGGCGGACGCCGAGCCGCGCCGCGACGGGGGCGTCGTAGATCTCCTCCACCACCTGCAGCTCCAGGAAGTGGTTGCCGGAGCCGAGCGAGCCGAGCTGGCGCAGCCCCCGCTCGCGCGCGTGCGCCGACACGGCGTCGGGATCGGCGCCGGCCAGACGGCCGCCGGACTCGATCGACTCCAGGTCGTCGCGCTCGCCGTGGCCGTGCGCGGCCGCCCAGGCGGCGCCGTCGGTCATCACGGCAGCCAGGTCGCGTGGCGTCAGCGCGACCGTGGCGCGCGCGCCGACGCCGGTCGGGATCGTGGCGTGCAGCGCGTCGACGAGCGCGGGCAGCCGCGGCGTGATCTCGCTCGCCTGCAGCCCGGTGCGCAGCAGCCGCACGCCGCAGTTGATGTCGAAGCCGATCGCGCCGGGGCTGACGACGCCGCGCTCGGCATCGGTCGCGACCACGCCGCCGACCGGCAGGCCGTAGCCCTGATGGATGTCGGGCATCGCCAGCGACGCCCGGACGATGCCGGGCAGCGTGGCGCCATTGGCGAGCTGCTCGAGCGAGGCGTCGCTGCGGATGGCCGCCAGCAGCGTCTCGTCGGCCACGACGAGGCCGGGCACCCGCATGCCGAGGCGCTCGTCACGCGGAATGCGCCACAGATAGGGGCCGACGCGCTCCAGCTGCATGAGGGGATTGTAACGAGATTCTACGAGGTGGCGAGCGCGGCGCGCCGGCGCGTCCACGCCAGGCCGCCGATGGCGACCACCACGAACGCGAGGCTGGCCAGCTGCGCCACGCGAAACGGTCCCAGCCAGAAGCTGTCCAGCCGGATCGACTCGATGAAGAAACGCCCGATCGAGTACAGCCCGAGGAACGCGAAGAACAGCGCCCCCGGCTTGTCCTGCAGCCGTCGCTTCAGCACGAAGAACAGCAGCAGGAAGACGCCGAGATCCCACAGCGACTCGTAGAGGAAGGTCGGGTGGAAGTACTCGAACTGCGTGAACCCCGGTGGGCGGTGGGGCGGCGAGATGTAGAGCTTCCAGGGCAGATCGGTGGGCAGGCCGAACGCCTCCTCGTTGAAGAAGTTCCCCCACCGCCCGATCGCCTGGCCGATGGCGAAGCACGGCGCGGTGACGTCGAGGCCGCGGAGGATCGGCACGTGCCAGCGCCGCGCCAGCCAGATGCCGACGAGCGGGCCCACGATCAGTCCGCCGTGGATCGCCAGGCCGCCCTCCCACACCGCGAAGATCTTCTTCGGAAACTGCCCATAGTAGTCCCAGTTGAAGACGACCTCGTAGAGGCGCGCGCCCGCGAGTCCGGCCAGGACCGACCACTGCCCGATGGAAATGAAGTCGTCGGCGGGCAGGCCCTGGCGTCGCGCCTCGCGATGCCCGAGCCAGAGGCCGACGACGATCGAGGTCGCCATCAGGATCCCGTACCAGCGAATGACGAGCGGACCGAACTGGAAGGCGACGGCGCCCGGCGAGTGCATGTCGGCGTGAGGATATCACGCGCCCCCGACCCGGGTGCTATCCTCGGTTGCCATGCCGCGCCCCCGCGTCGTCTTCGTGGGCACCGGCGGCGCGCTCAATCCGGAGCGCTACCAGGCCTCGATCCTCGTGCAGGCCGCCGGGACCACGTTCCTGCTCGACGTCGGCGGCGGGCTCGGCGTCGTGCGACGCCTGCTCACCTGCGACGTCGATCCGCTCGGCGTCCGCCACATCGTCCTGAGCCATCGCCACCTCGACCACGTCGGCGGGCTGGAGCCCTTGCTGATGTACATGTTCTACGCCGCCCATCGCGCCGGCACGCCGCCGCCACCCGTCAGCATCCACGCGCTGCCGGGCAGCGCCGCCGCCATCCGCACCGCCCTGGCCGCCGCCGATTCGTCGGCCGATCGCGTCTTCGGCGAGCGGCTGGCGTGGCGGACGCCGGCGCCCGGCGCCGCCACCGCGGTCGACGGCGTCGCCACGCTGACGCTGGTGCCCGTGGACCACCTGCCGCCCGGCGGCGAGGCGGCCGCCGGTGTCATCGGCGCCGACGGCGTGCGCATCGTCTACAGCGGCGACACGCGGCCGTGCGAGGCGCTGATCGACGCCGCCCGCGGAGCCGATCTGCTGATCCACGAGGTCGGCGGCACGGACGCGCGCGCCGCGCTGCTGCATCGCGTCGGTCACTCGACGGCGGCCGACGCCGGCCGCGCCGCCACGCGCGCCGGCGTGCGCGCGCTCGCGATGTTCCACACGCCGGCGCCGGTGTGGGTCGCGCCCGGCGATCTGCTCGCCGAGGCGCGCCGTCACGCGCCGGGCGTCGAGGTCTTTCTGAGCGAGGACGGGATGGTGTGCGAGGTGTGACGCGCGGCTGGTGCGGGCGGCAGGATTTGAACCTGCAAGTCCTTGCGGACAATGCCTTTTAAGGGCATCGCGTTTTCGAGTTTCGCCACGCCCGCGATCCCCATCGAGCTGGTCGACTGGAGGCGCCGGGCGGATTCGAACCGCCGAATAACGGATTTGCAGTCCGCTGCCTTACCACTTGGCTACGGCGCCGCGAGCCGGGGCAAAAAAATTTGCTGGAGCGGGAAACGGGATTCGAACCCGCGACCCCGACCTTGGCAAGGTCGTGCTCTACCACTGAGCTATTCCCGCAAACCAGCGCCAGATTGTACCACGCCCCTCGCGGGGGTCGAGACCGGTCACTCCCCTCCGGCCCGCAGCGCCGCCGTCGCGTCCTCGGGCGGCACCGGGTTGATGAAGAACCCGCTGCCCCACTCGTAACCGGCCACGTTGGTGAGCTTGGGGATGATCTCCAGATGCCAGTGGAAATGCTCGAGCGGCCCGTCGCGCAGCGGGGCCGTGTGCAGCATGAAGTTGAACGGCGGGCTGTTGAGCACGCGGTCCATGCGGCGCAGGAAATCGCCGAGCAGCTCGGCCAGCCCGCGGAGCTCGTCGACGCCGGTCTCCTCGAAGGCCGAGCGATGCCGCGTCGGCAGGATCCACGTCTCGAAGGGAAAGCGCGGCGCGAACGGCGACAGCGCCACGAAGCCGTTGGCCTCGGCGATGATGCGCCGGCGGCTGCGGCGCTCCTGGCGCACGATGTCGCACCACACGCAGCGCTCCTTCATCTCGTAGTACTGGGCGGAGCCGGTGAGCTCCTCGGTGACCATGATCGGGATGATCGGCGTCGCGATGAGCTGCGAGTGCGGATGCTCGAGCGAGGCGCCGGCGGGGCCGCCATGGTTCTTGAAGACCAGGATGTACTCGAAGCGCGGGTCCTTCTTGAGGTCCACCATCCGCTCGCGATAGGCCAGCAGCACCTCGGCGACGGTGTCGGCCGACAGCGTGGCCAGCGAGGCGCTGTGGTGGGGCGTCTCGATGACGACCTCGTGGGCGCCGACGCCGTTCATGCGGTCGTACAGGCCCTCGCCGCTCGGCTCCAGCTCGCCCTCGATGCGCAGCGCGGGGAACTTGTTCGGCACCACGCGCAGCGACCAGCCGGGCTCGTTGGGCGCGGAGTCCGGCGGCCGGTTGGCGAGGATCTCGGGCGGTGTCTTCGCCTCGTTGCCCGGGCAGAAGACGCAGTTGCCGACGCGCGGACGGACGGGCTCGACGGGGAAGTCGGACGGCCGTCGGCCCCGTTCGGTCGAGATGATGACCCAGCGCCCGACCACCGGGTCCTTGCGCAGCTCAGGCATCGCGCTCTGCCACCCGCACGTCCTCCCGCGTCGCCGCCCGGCCCAGCAGCGATCTCAGGCCCTCGGCCGGCGACTTGCCCTCGAACAGCACGGCGGCGATCTCCGTGGCGATCGGCAGCGTCACGCCGTGGCGCGCCGCCAGCGCCAGCGCCGAGCGCACGGTCGGCACAGCCTCGGCGACCATCCGCGTGGCCTGCTGGGCCGCCTCGCGCGACTCGCCGCGCGCCAGCGCCATGCCGAGCGCGCGATTGCGCGAGAGCGTGCCGGTGGACGTCAGCACGAGATCGCCGAGACCGGCCAGGCCGGCCAGCGTCGCCGGCTCGCCGCCCAGCGCCACCGCCAGCCGCGTGATCTCGGCCAGCCCGCGCGTCACCAGCGCAGCCCGTGCGTTCTCACCGAGGGCGAGACCGTCGGCGATGCCGGTGGCCAGCGCGATCACGTTCTTCAGCGCCCCCCCCACCTCGACGCCGACCACGTCGCGGTTCGCGTAGAGCCGGAACTCGCGCGAGCCGAGGCGCCGCTGCAGGTCGGCGGCCAGCCCATCGTCGCGCGAGGCCACGACCGCGGCCGTCGGCTGCCCGCGCGCGACCTCGCGCGCGAACGTGGGGCCTGACAGCACGGCGACCGGCACGTCCGGCCAGCGCTCGGCCACGACCTCGCTCATCCGCCGATGACGCGCCGGCTCGAAGCCCTTCGTCGCCGACAGCACCGGCGCCGTCAGCGGGCCCAGCCGGCCGACGGCGGCGGCGAAGAACTCCGAGGGCACCGCGACGATCAGCAGCGACGCGACGGCGGCGGCGGCCGCGGCGTCGGCGGTCACTTCGACGGCGGACGGCAGGTCAACGTCAGACAGGTACCAGGGGTTCCGCCGACGGGCCCGGATCGCCTCGACCACCTCGGCGCTGCGCGCGCAGAGCCGGACCTCGGCTCCGCCGCGGGCCAGATGGACGGCCAGGGCCGTCCCCCAGCTGCCGGCGCCGACGACAGTGATTATTGTAGCGTCCTCGCCGTCGCGGGTCGCGTCACGCCGCCGGTCATGCCGGACTCTTCTGGCCGAACCGGGATTCGGTGCCGGCGCGGAGGCGCGCGATGTTGGCGTGGTGGCGACTCACCACGAGGGCGGCGACGGCGAGCGCGGCCAGTGTGCTGACGCGGGGGTAACCGAGCACGAGCGCCCCCAGCGGGACGCACAGCGCGGCCAGCAGCGAGGCCAGCGAGACGTAGCGGAAGCTGGCGAGGACGACCACGAACACCGGGAGCGCGGCCAGCGTCGCCCACGGCACCAGGCGGAGCAGCGCGCCGAGGCCGGTCGCCACCCCCTTGCCGCCGCGGAAGCCGAGAAACACCGACCAGCAGTTGCCGACGACGGCCGCCACGGCAGCCGCCGCCAGCGCCGGCGGCGCGCCGCCCGCCAGCGCCCCCGCCACGACGACCGCGGCATACCCCTTGAGCACGTCGCCCAGCAGCGTGACGACCGCCGGCAGCCGCCCGAGCGTGCGGAGCACGTTGGTGGCGCCGATGTTGCCGCTGCCGTGGCGATGGATGTCGGTCACGCCGAAGGCCCGGGCGACCAGCCACCCGATCGGCACGGCGCCGATCAGATAGGCGACGACGATACCGGCGATCACGACCAGCGGTCTTCTTCGGGAACGATGGCGCGGTAGTCCGCCTTGCGGAAGAAGCGATAGAAGTAGTCGACCGCGGAGACGATCGTGAGCGCCAGCGCGACCCACAGCACGCCGGTGGCGCCCACGTGGAACGTCGGGGAGACGAGGCCTTTCTCGAGGATCAGCATCGTGACCGCGACGAACTGGCTCACCGTCTTCCACTTGGCCAGGCGCGAGGCCGGGACGATCACGCCGACGCCGGCCGCCACCGCCCGCAGCCCGGTCACCGCCAGCTCGCGGCCGATGATGACGACCACGATCCAGGCCGCGACCTTGTCGATCGTCAGCAGCGAGACGAGTGCGGCGGCCACCAGGAGCTTGTCGGCGATCGGGTCGAGGAGCGTCCCGAGCGTGGTCACCTGGTTGCGCCGCCGGGCGACCACGCCATCGAGCCAGTCCGTGATGGACGCCGCCACGAAGATGGCGGCGGCGATCAGGGCGTGGACGCGGGACGAGGAGATCAGGAAGACGATCAGCAGCGGCGCCGCGATGATGCGGGTCAGGGTCAGGCCGATCGGCAGGTTCACGCTCGTACTCCCACGGCGTCGAGCATAGGTCGGATTATCCGTAGGGCGAAACGATCTTGTCAACGTTCGCCCGGTAGAGCGGCACGAGGGCGAAGGTGTCCAGCGTGAGGCAGGCGGCCAGGTCGGCGCCCCGGCCGCGGTTCGACAGGCGGCGGGCCCACGGCGACTCCTGGGCCAGCCGCGCCAGGTCCTGGCCATACACACGGGCCCGGCCGGCCACCTCCTCGGCCTGGGGACCCAGGGCGGCGTCGGGCCGCGCCGCCCGGACCTGCTCGACGAGGAGCCCGGCGCACATCTCGTCCTCCAGCGAGCGCTGGCCGGCGTCGCCGGCGCAGGCGACGACCACGTCGCGGCCGGCCGCCAGCGCCCACGCCGCCGCCGCCGTGGCGTTGACGAACGCCGCGACGCCGATCGCGGCGGCGGCCCGCACCGCCAGGAGCGCGCCCGTCCCGTTGGTCGTGGTGAAGAAGATCGTGCGACCGGCCACCCGGTCGCGCGTGAACTCCAGCGGCGAGTTGCCGAGATCGAAGCCCTCGAGCGGCTCGCCCCGGCGCTCGCCGGCCACCAGCGCTCCCGGCGTCTCGGCTGCGCGGCGTCGAGCGTCCTCGGGATCGGCCATCGGCACGACGGCTGCGCAGCCGTTGGCCAGGGCCGTGACGATGGACGTGGAGGCGCGCAGGACGTCGATCACCAGCGCAGTGGCGGCCCCGAGCGCCGCCGGCGCCAGCGCGGCCGGCGTGAACGCGACGTCGAGGCGCACGGGGTCAGGCCCGGCGGTCGCGGAGCGCGCGAATCTTGAGCCGCAGCGCGTTGAGGTTGATGAATCCCTCGGCGTCGCGCTGGCGGTAGACGGTATCGGCCTCGAACGTGGCGAAGTCGGTCCGGTAGAGCGAGCGCGGCGACCGCCGGCCGGTCACCGCCACGCTGCCCTTGTAGAGCTTGAGGCGCACGGTCCCGGCCACCTCCTTCACGCAGTCGTCCATGAAACCTTGCAGCGCCTCGCGCTCCGGCGAGAACCAGAACCCGTAGTAGATCATCTCGGCGTAACGCGGCACCAGCGAGTCCCGCAGGTGCAACACCTCGCGGTCGAGCGTGATGGACTCCAGCGCCCGCCGCGCCGCGATCAGGATGGTGCCGCCCGGCGTCTCGTAGCAGCCGCGCGACTTCATGCCGACGAAGCGGTTCTCGACGAGGTCCACCCGGCCGATCCCGTGCTCGGCGCCCGCGCGATTGAGGCGCTCGAGCAGCGCCACCGGCGCCAGCCGGACGCCGTCGACCGCCACGGGATCGCCGCCCTCGAACTCGATCTCGGTGTAGACGGCAATGTCGGGGGCCGCCTCGGGCGATTGCGTCAGCAGGTACATCTTGTCCGGAGGCTCGGCCCACGGGTCCTCGAGGATGCCGCCTTCATAGGAGATGTGGAAGAGGTTGCGGTCCATGCTGTACGGTCGCTCGGCGGTGACCGGCACCGCGATGTCGTGCTTGCGGGCGAACTCGATGAGCGACGAGCGCGAGTTCAGCTCCCACTCGCGCCAGGGGGCGATGACCCTCAGGTCGGGGGCGAGCGCGGCGTACGTCAGCTCGAAGCGCACCTGGTCGTTGCCCTTGCCGGTCGCGCCGTGAGCGACCGCGTCGGCCTTCTCCGTGCGAGCCACCTCCACCTGGGCCTGGGCGATGAGCGGCCGGGCGATCGAGGTGCCCAGCAGGTAGGAGCCCTCGTAGACCGCGGCGCCTCGCAGCATCGGGAAGATGAAATCGCGCACGAAGGTCTCACGCAGGTCCACGATGTGGACGGCGCCGGCGCCGGTCTTCTTGGCCTTGTCGCGCACGGTGACGAGCTCGTCGCCCTGGCCGAGGTCGGCACAGAACGCGACGACCTCGCAGTGGTACGTCTCGATCAGCCAGCGCAGGATGACCGAGGTGTCCAGTCCGCCCGAGTAGGCGAGGACCACCTTCTTCACGTCAGGCATCGTCGAGCGAGCCTCCCAGCAGCTCGAAGATCACGGCCTTCTGCGCGTGCAGCCGGTTCTCCGACTGCTCGAGCACGATCGAGCGCGGGCCGTCCAGCACGGCGTCGGTGATCTCCTCGCCGCGGTGGGCCGGCAGGCAGTGCATGACCAGCGCCGACGGCTTGGCGAACCCCAGCAGCGTCTCGCTCACCTGGTAGCGCGAGAACGCCTCGCGCCGCTGCTCGCGCTCGGCCTCCTGGCCCATGCTGATCCACACGTCGGTGTAGAGCACGTCGGCGCCGGTGGCGGCGGCGCGGGCGTCGGTGGTGATCTCCAGCCGCCCGCCGAGCTTGCGCACGGTCGCCTGCACGCCGGCGTCCGGCTCGTAGCCGGGCGGGCAGGCGACGACCATCGAGGCGCCGACCAGGGCCCCGGCCAGCAGCACCGAGTGGCAGACGTTGTTGCCGTCGCCGATCCAGGCCAGGCGCATCGAGCCCAGGTCGACGCCGCGCTCCCACAGCGTGAAGTAGTCGGCCAGCGCCTGGCACGGGTGCTCGAAGTCGCTGCGTGACGGGCGAGCCCCTGCACGGTCGCGTGGGAGAACACGCGGGCGGCGATCCCGTCCACCCAGCGCGAGAGGTTGCGGGCCACGTCGGGCACGGTCTCGCGGGTGCCGAGGCCGATCTCGCCGCCGGAGAGATAGACGGCGCGACCGCCGAGCTGGACGATGCCGACCTCGAACGTCACCCGCGTGCGGAGCGACGGCTTCTCGAAGATGAGCGCCAGCGAGCGGCCGGCCAGCGGCGCCAGGCGGCGGCCGGTCTTCCAGCCGTGCTTGAGGTCGGCGGCCAGCGTGAAGAGCGACAACAGCCGATCGCGGGAGAGGTCGGCGACGGACAGGAGATCCTTCACCGCGGATCCCGTCGCAGCACGTCGCCGACGATCGCCAGGGCCCGCTGGCAGTCGGCGGACTCGACGATGAGCGGTGGCGTGAGCCGCAGCACCTTGTCGCCGGCGCTCAGCACGAGCAGTCCGGCCTCGCGGCAGGCGTCGACGTACGGGCCGGCCGGACGGGTCAGCTCGATGCCGATCAGCAGGCCCTTGCCGCGGACCGTGCTGATCGGCGCGCCCGCGGCCTGGATCGCGCGCATGCCGTCCATCAGCTCGCGGCCCATCCGGGCGGCGTGCTCGGGCACCTTCTCGCCGATGACCGTCGTCAGCGTCGCCAGCGCCACCGACGTCACGAACGGTGTGCCCCCGAACGTCGAGCCGTGGGTGCCGGCGGTCAGCACGCCGGCCACGTCCTGCCGGCAGAGCATGGCGCCGATCGGCACGCCGTTGGCGAGCGCCTTGGCCAGGGTCATGATGTCGGGCTCGATCCCGGCGTGCTCGTAGGCCCACAGGCGGCCGGTCCGACCCACGCCGGTCTGGATCTCGTCGAGGATCAGCAGCGCGCCCGAGGCATCACAGAGCTTGCGCAGCCCCGGCAGGTAGTCCTCGTCGGGCACGTTGACGCCGCCCTCGCCCTGGATCGGCTCCACCAGGACGGCGGCGGTGCGATTGTCGATCGCCCGTTCCATCGCGCGCAGGTCGTTGTAGGGGACGTGCTTGAACCCCGGCATGAGCGGCTCGAAGCCGTGCTGGTACTTGGGCTGGCCGGTGGCGGTGACGGTGGCGAGCGTCCGGCCGTGGAACGAGTTGTGGGTGGCGATGACCTCGTACCGATCGGTGGCCAGCCGCTCCTTGGCGTACTTGCGGGCGAGCTTGAGGGCGGCCTCGTTGGCCTCGGCCCCGGAGTTGGCGAAGAACACGCGGTCGGCGAACGAGTGCTCGCACAGCAGCTTGGCCAGGTGGATCTGGGGCGCCGTGTGGTAGAGGTTGGACACGTGCAGCAGCGTGCTGGCCGCCTCCCGGATGGCGCCCGTCACCCGCGGGTGGCAGTGGCCGAGCGCGGCCACCGCGATGCCGGCCCCGAAATCGAGGTACTCGCGCCCGTCGGAGTCCCATACCCGGACGCCGTCGCCCCGCACGAGACAGATCGGCGCGCGGGCCCCGTAGTTCGGCGTATGGTACTTCGCCGACCATTCGAGCAGCGTCTTGGTATCCATATTATGTGCTCATAGCACGATCTCGGTGCCGACGCCTTCCCGGGTGAACAGCTCCAGCAGGATCGCGTGCGGCACCCGGCCATCGATGATGTGGGCCTTGGCAGTGCCGCCCTCCAGCGCCCGCAGCGCGGACTCGACCTTGGGCAGCATGCCGCCGTCGATCACCCCGGCCTGCACGAGCCGCTCGGCTTCCTTCCGGGACAGCGTGCTGATCAGCCGGCCGTCGGTGCCCTTGATCCCCTGCACGTCGGTCAGGTGGATGAGCTTCTCGGCGCCCAGCGCAGCGGCGATCTCGCCGGCGACCAGGTCGGCGTTGATGTTGTAGGTCTCGCCGCGGGCACCCACGCCGACCGGCGCGATCACCGGAATGAAACCGCGCTCCTCCAGCAGGCGGATCGGCTCGGCGTTCACCTGCTCCACGGCGCCGACGAGGCCGATGTCGATGTCCTCGCCGGTCGCCGTGCGGTGCAGTCGCTTGCGCGCGCGCAGCAGGTCGCCGTCCTTGCCGCTCAGCCCCACCGCCTTGCCGCCGTGGAGGTTGATGAGGCCCACGATCGCCTTGTTGATCTTGCCGACCAGCACCATCTCCACGATCTCGACCGTCTCGGCGTCGGTGACCCGCATGCCGCCCACGAACTGCGGCTCCTTGCCGAGCTTCTTCATGAGGCTGCCGATCTGGGGGCCCCCGCCGTGGACGATGACGGGGTTGATGCCCACCAGGTGCAGCAGGATCACGTCGAGGGCGAACGACTCCTTGAGGTCGGCCTGCTCCATGGCGGCGCCGCCGTACTTGATGATGAGCGATTTCCCGCGGAACTCCCGGATGTACGGGAGCGCCTCCATCAGGATCTCGACGCGGTGGCTCTCCTGGCCGAGCGAGGTCACAGGATGTACCTCGACAGGTCCTGGTCGCGGACCACGTCCTGCAGCCGCTGCCGCACGTGCTCGGCGTCGATCGTCAGCTCCTTGCCCGGCATGTCGGGCGCCGTGAACGAGATCTCTTCCAGCAGCCGCTCCATGATCGTGTAGAGCCGCCGGGCGCCGATGTTCTCGGTGCTCGTGTTCACCTGCATGGCGATCTCGGCGATGGCCTCGATCGCCTCCGGCCGGAAGCGCAGCGTCACGCCTTCCGTCCGCAGCAGCTCCACGTACTGGCGGATCAGGGCGTTTTCGGGCTCGGTCAGGATGCGGACGAAATCATCCTTCGTCAAGGGCTCCAGCTCGACCCGGATCGGGAAGCGCCCCTGCAGCTCGGGGATCAGGTCGGAGGGCTTGGCGACGTGGAAGGCCCCGGCCGCGATGAAGAGCACGTGGTCGGTGCGGACGATCCCGTACTTGGTGGTCACCGCCGAGCCCTCGACGATGGGAAGGAGATCGCGCTGGACGCCCTCGCGGGAGATGTCGGGGCCGCCGTGGCCGCCGCCTTCCCGGCCGGCCACCTTGTCCAGCTCGTCGAGGAAGATGATGCCGGAGTTCTCGACGCGGCGGATCGCCTGGCCGACGACCTCCTCCATGTCGACGAGCTTTTGCGCCTCCTCCTGCGCCAGCAGGCGGCGCGCCTCGGCGACCCGCACCCGCCGCCGCTTGGTCTTGCTCGGCAGGATGTTGGACAGCATGTCCTTCAGCTGGATGCCCATCTCCTCCATGCCCTGCCCGGAGAAGACCTCCAGCATCGGCATGCTCTGCTGCTGCGTCTCCAGCTCGACGAAGCGATCGTCCAGCCGGCCGCCCCGGAGCTGCGCGCGCAGCTTCTCGAGCGTGCTCTCGCGCGAGGCGTCGGGCGAGACCTGCTCGAGCGAGCCGCTGCTGAACGGCTCGGCGCCGCGATGGGGCAGCAGCAGATCGAGCAGCCGGTCCTCGGCCTGCCGCTCGGCCTTCTCCTGCACCTGGGCCATCAGCTCGCCCTTGACCATGCCGACGGCTTGCTCGGTCAGGTCGCGCACCATCGATTCCACGTCGCGGCCGACGTAGCCGACTTCCGTGTACTTCGACGCCTCCACCTTGACGAACGGCGCCTGGGCGAGCTTGGCGAGGCGGCGGGCGACCTCGGTCTTTCCCACGCCGGTGGGGCCGATCATGATGATGTTCTTCGGCGCCACTTCGTCGCGCAGCTCGGGCGGCAGCATCTGGCGGCGCCAGCGGTTGCGCAGGGCGACCGCCACCGCGCGCTTGGCGCGATGCTGGCCGACGATGTACCGGTCCAGCTCGGCCACGATCTGGGCCGGCGTGAGCCCGGCTGGCGCCGCCCCAGCGGCGCGGTCGGGCAGCGGAATCGGCGCCGGCATCAGAGCACCTCCACCGAGATCTGGTCGTTGGTGTAGATGCAGATCGCGGCGGCGATCCGCATGGCCTCCGTGACCACCGCCTTGGCGTCGAGGTCGGCGTGGGCGACGAGGGCGCGCGCGGCCGCCAGCGCGTAGGGCCCGCCGGAGCCGATGCCGATCAGGCCGTCGTCCGGCTCGATGACGTCGCCGGTGCCGGAGACGATGAACGAGTGCTCGTGGTCGGCGACGGCCAGCAGCGCCTCCAGCCGTCGCAGCACGCGATCGCTGCGCCAGTCCTTGGCCAGCTCGACGGCGGCGCGGGCGAGGTTGCCGCGGTGCTCCTCCAGCTTGGACTCGAAGCGCGCGAACAGGGTGAAGGCGTCGGCGGCGGCCCCGGCGAAGCCGGACACCACCCGGTCGTGGTGGAGCTTGCGCACCTTGCGCGCGCCGGCCTTCACCACCGTGTTGCCGATCGTCACCTGCCCGTCGCCGGCGACCGCCACCTGCCCGCGGTGCCGCACGCAGAGCACGGTCGTCGCGTGAAACTGCTCGGCCATGCTAGCCGCGCTTGGCGCGAGGATGGGCGGCGTCGTAGACGCGCATCAGCTGATCGGCTCCCACGTGCGTGTAGCGCTGCGTCGTCGACAACCGGCGGTGACCGAGCAGCTCCTGGATCGCGCGCAGATCAGCGCCGCCGTCCAGCAAGTGCGTGGCGAACGTGTGCCGCAGCGTGTGCGGGCTCACCCGCCGGGCGATCCCGGCGGCGCGGGCGGCACGGCCCACGATGGTGTGGATCGACCGGACGGTCAGCCGCCGGCCCTGCCCGTTGGTGAAGAGCGGACCGTCGGCCTCGCTGCGGCGCGCCAGCCACGCCTCCACCGCCCGGGCCGCCTGGCCGCCGTACGGCACGATGCGCTCCTTGCGGCCCTTGCCCAGCACGCGCACGGTGCGCTCGCTGCGGTCGAGCGCCTCGAGGTCGAGACCGGTCAGCTCGGACACCCGCAGGCCGCTCGCGTACAGCAGCTCCAGGATCGCGACGTCGCGCTCGCGGTGGCTGCCCCCGACCGCGCGGCCGCTGACGAGCTGGGTCGCCTCGTCGATCGGCAGGAACGAGACGAGGCGCCGGGGCAGGCGCGGGCCGCGCAGCTCGCGCGCTGGATTCGTCTCGAGACGTCCGCGGCGCACGAGGAACCGGAAGCAGCTGCGGGCGGCGGCGAGCTTGCGGCCGATCGAGGCCGGCTGCAGCCCCCGCGCGTGGAGGGCGGCCAGCCACGCGCGCACGGCGCGCTGGTCGGCGGCCGCGAGGTCGCCGCTGCCACGGCCGCTCAGGAAGCGCTGGAAGTCGGTCAGGTCGTTGCGGTAGCTGCGAAGGGTGTGTGCGGAGGCGTTGCGCTCGACCGCGAGGTGGCGCAGGAACGCCGCCAGCGGATCGTTCATGCCACCGTGATCTCGGCCTCGCGGCTGAAATCACACCCCTCGCGCCAGCAGCGCTGCGTGCGCCGCCCGCGCGCAACCCGCTCGGTGAGGAACGGTGCGCCGCACGTCGGGCACGGCTCCGCCACCGGCCGCTGCCAGACGACGAACTTGCAGTCCGGATAGGCCGAGCAGCCGAAGAACGTGCGGCCCTTGCGCGAGCGCCGCTCGACGAGCTGGCCCGGGCAGCTCGGCTCCGGGCACGCGATGCCCAGGGTGATCGGCTTGGTCGTCTTGCATTCCGGGTAGCCCGAGCAGGCGATGAACTTGCCGAAGCGGCCGTGCTTGATCACCATCGGCCGCTCGCAGGTCGGGCACTTCTCGTCGGTCGGCTCGTCCTCCGGCCGCTCGCTGCCCGGCAGGTTCTTCTTGTACTTGCACTCCGGGTACGCCGAGCAGGCGATGAACTTCCCGAAGCGGCCCCAGCGCTCCTTGAGCGCCTCCCCGCACTCCGGGCACGCCTCGCCGGTCTCGACGCCGCCCTTCATGTTGCGCATGTGCTTCTTGGCCTCGGCGAGGTCCTTCTGGAAGGGCTTGTAGAAGTCCTGGACGGCGTCCACCCAGGCCAGCTCGCCCTCCTCGACCTTGTCGAGCTCCCCTTCCATCTGGGCGGTGAACTCGACGTCCATGATGTCGCGGAAGAACGGCATCAGGAGGTCGGTGACCTCGATCCCCAGCTGGGTCGCGAACAGCGTTCGCCGCTCGCGGTTGACGTAGCCGCGCTCGTTGATGATCGTGCCGAGGATCGACGCGTACGTCGAGGGCCGCCCGATGCCGAGCTCCTCCAGGGTCTTGATGAGCGAGGCCTCGGTGAAGCGCGGGGGCGGCTGGGTGAAGTGCTGCTTGGGGTCGAGCGCCAGCAGCGCCAGGACCTCGCCTTCCGCCAGGCTCGGCACCGCGCTCTCGGCGTCCTCCTCGCCGGCGGCGTCACCGTCCTCCCGGCTCTCGACGTAGATCGCGGTGAAGCCCTTGAACTTCAGCGTCTGCCCCTGGGCCCGGAAGACGGTGCCGTTGGCCTCGATGTCGGCGGCGACCGTGTCGTAGAGCGCCGGCATGAGCTGGCTCGCCATGAAGCGCTCCCAGATCAGGCGGTAGAGGGCGAGCTGGTCCTTGCCGAGGAAGCGCGTCAGGGCCTTCGGCTCCCGCGTCACCTCGCTCGGCCGGACGGCCTCGTGGGCCTCCTGGGCGCTGCCGCGCGACTTGTAGACCGGCGGCGCCTCGGGGAGGTACTCCGCCCCCAGCCGATCGGTCGCCCACTGCCGAGCCTCCGCCTGGGCCTCGGCGGCGATGCGCACGGAGTCGGTGCGCATGTACGTGATGAGGCCGACCGGCCCCTCCTCGCCCACCTCGATGCCCTCGTAGAGCTGCTGGGCCACCGTCATCGTCTTCTTGGCGGAGAAGCCGAGCTTGCGGCCGGCGTCCTGCTGCAGCGTGGAGGTGATGAAGGGCGGCGCCGGGTTCTTCTTGCGCTCGCCGCGGGTGACCGAGCGCACGACGAAGCGGGCGCCGTCGAGCCGCGCCATCAGCGCGCGGGTCGAGGCCTCGTCGGTCAGCGCCGCCTTCTCGCTGTCCACCTCGCGCAGGGTGGCGGTGAACTCCGGCGGCAGCGCCGCCTTCAGGCGGGCGTGCAGCGTCCAGTACTCGACGGGAACGAAGGCCTGGATCTCGCGCTCGCGATCCACGATCAGCCGCACCGCCACCGACTGCACGCGGCCGGCCGACAGCCCGCGGCGGATCTTGTCCCACAAGAGCGGCGACAGGCTGTAGCCCACCAGCCGATCGAGCACCCGCCGCGCCTGCTGCGCGTCCACCTTCTTGAGGTCGATGCGGCCGGGCTTGGTGAAGGCGGCCTTCACCGCGCGCTCGGTGATCTCATTGAACGTGATGCGGAAGACGTCCTTCTTGTCGAACGGCAGCTCCTGGGCGAGGTGCCAGCCGATCGCCTCGCCTTCGCGATCGGGGTCGGTCGCCACGTACAGCGTGTCGGCCTTCTCGGAGGCCTTGACGAGGTCTTCCAGCACCTTCTTCTTGGACGGCGTGACCACATACTTCGGCTTGAAGTTCTTCTTGGGATCCACACCGAGCTGCGACTTGGGCAGATCGCGCACGTGTCCCATGGAGGCCTTGACGACGTACTTGCCGTCCAAGTACTTCGCGATCGTCTTCACCTTGGTCGGCGACTCGACCACCACCAGTCCGCGCTTGGCCACTACGGTCTCCTCGCGCGCGCGCCGGTCGCGACCCAGCGCTGACCCGCCAGCTGGCGGGCCCGGCCCGTCAGCTCGAGAGCGGTCAGCGCGGCGCCCGCACGCGCGGCGTCGACGTCGGCCCGAGCGATCAATCGCTCGATGTGCTGCGCATCCTCCACGCTCAACAACTCCAGCATCCGTCCTTCGTCACTCCCCGGCGCCGGCGGCGCCGTCGTCTCGCCGTGCACGGCGGCGCCGTCGACCATGCTGCGCCACGGCTCCGAGAGCTCGGCGATGATGTCACTCCAATGTCCAACTAGTTTAGCACCGTCCTTCAGGAGGCCGTTCGCGCCCCGGCTCGCCGGCGACGTGATGCGGCCCGGCACCGCGAACACCTCGCGGCCCAGATCGCCGGCCAGCCCGGCGGTGATCAACGCGCCGCTGCGCTCGGCCGCCTCCACCACTACAACACCTAGTGCAAGCCCGGCCAGCGTGCGATTGCGCGCGGGGAAGTGATAGTTGAGCGGCTCGGCTGTCCGCGGGAACTGCGACACCACGGCGCCGCGCGCCAGAATTTCCTGGGCCAGTGCGCCGTTTTCCGCCGGATAGACCCGCTCGATTCCCGAGCCGAGCACGGCGATGGTGCGGCCGCCGGCGGCCAGCGCGCCGCGATGCGCGGCGGTGTCGATGCCGCGCGCGAGACCGCTGACGACGGTCACGCCGCGCGCGCCGAGCTCGGCGGCCAGGGACTCGGCGACCTCGAGCCCGTAGGCGGTCGCCTGGCGCGCGCCGACGATCGCGATGGCGAGCGCGTCGCCGGGCTCGAGCGCGCCGCGCACGTCGAGCTCGGGCGGCGAGGGAATCGCCGCCAGCAGCGCCGGATAGCGCGGGTCGGTCGGCACGAGATGCGTGACGTCGTCGAGCATGGTCCGCGAAGGGGCGTCAGTATAACGACGGGTGGCGGGTGCGCCAACGCCACCGGAAGGATACAGCTAGCGCGTCGCCGTGCTGGTCTTCCCGCGGAGCAGCGCGCGCGCCTTGACGGCCGCCTCGCTCTTCGGATAGTCCTTCTCGACGCGATCCCACGTCTGGCGCGCGCGGTTCTCGTCGTGGAGCGCGCGGTGACAGAAGCCCATCTTCAGCAGCGCGTCGGCGACCTTCGGCGAGCTCGGCGCGACGTCGAGGACCTTCTGGAACTCGACCAGCGCCTGGCGGTAGTCACGCTGCACGTAGTACGCCTCGCCGATCCAGTACTGGGCGTTGCCGACCAGGCGATGCCCGGGATGCTTGGCGATGAAATCGACGAAGTCGAGCACCGCCTGGCCGTACTCGTGGGCCCGGAACGTGGCCAGCGCGGCGCTGTACGCCTGCTCGGGGTTCTCCACGCGCGGCGCCGGGCCGCGGGGCTCGGGCGCGCGCGCGGCCGGCTCGAGCGGCGCGAGCTCGCGCGGGCGTTCGACCGCCGGCCCCGTCGGCCTCGCCGTCGTCGAGGGCGGCGGCGCGGCCGCCTTCGCGTCGCGGGCCTCGGTCTCGCCCGCCTCGAGCCGCGCGCGGAGCGCGGCGACCTCCGCGACCGCGTCCTTGTGAGCCTTGTCGAGCTCGGTCAGTCGCGCGTCGAGGGCACGGCTCTCGGCGGACGTGCGCGCGAGCTCATGACTCGTCGCTTCCTGGGCCTGGCGCAGATCGGTGACTTCTCCGCGAAGGGCGGCGACATCGGTGCGCATGCGGTGGTAGGACGCGCGCGTCGCGCAACCGGTCGCGAGCAACGCGACGATGACCAGCGCGAGCGGACGGGCCATTGGCGGCTGACGGTACCACGCGTGCGAAAACGAAGTCAATTTTCGGGACGCCGGCGGCGGTCCGGCAGCACCCTCAAGCGATCTCACACATCACGGGCTGGAAGTTCCCGTAACACAATGACTTCAACGCCATCTCCAGTAGCAATCGTGGTGTCGGGCGGGACCACGGCGAGACCGTCCGCCGCGACCATCGAGCGCAGGATCGCCGAGCCCTGCTCGCCGGTCAGCCGGACGCCGAGACTTCCCTCGCCATCGCTCTCGAGCCGCACCCGGAGATAGCCCCGCCGCGCGCCGGGGTTGGGGATCGGCGAGAGAGAGCGCGCGCGCACCCGCGCGCGCGCGAGCCGGCGCCGGCCCGACATCTTCAGCAGCGCCGGACGCACGAACAGCTCGAACGTCACCATCGCCGAGACGGGGTTACCGGGCAGGCCGAAGAACGGCCGCCCACCGAGCGAGCCGAAGGTGATGGGCTTGCCGGGGCGCATCGAGACCTTCCACAGGTGCAGCTCGGCGCCGGCCCGTGTCAGCGCCTCGCGCACCAGGTCGAGCTCGCCGACCGAGACGCCCGCCGACGACAGGATCACGTCGGCGTCGCGGGCGCGGCGCACGCGCTCCTCGATCGCCTCCAGGCGATCGGGCGCGACCCCGAGGCTCACCGGATCGCCGCCCGCCTCGAGCACCTGGGCCATGAGCGAGTACGTGTTCGTGTTGGGAATCTGTCCGGGACCGGGCTCGGTGCCGAGGTCGGCGAGCTCGTTGCCCGTCGACAGGATCGCGACGCGCGGCCGCCGGTAGACGGCCACCTGGCCGTGGCCGAGCGTGGCGAGCAGCCCGATCTCGGCGGCGGTCAGGAGCGTGCCCGGCTCGAGCACCCGATCGCCGGCGCGCACGTCCTCGCCGGCCGCTCGCACGTATGCCGCCGGCTCGACGGCCCCTCGCAGCGTCACGTGACCATCGGCCGCGTCGACGTCCTCCTGCGGGACGACGGCGTCCGCCCCGCTCGGCAACGGCGCGCCCGTGAAGATCCGCATCGCCTCGCTGCGTCCCACCGCCCGCGCCGGCAACGCCCCCGCCTCCACGCGCCCCACGATGGACAACGTCGCGCCCTTGCCGGTATCCGCCGCTCGCACCGCATACCCATCCATCGAAGAATTCGCCCACGGCGGAATGACCCGACGAGACACGATGGCCTCCGCCAACGTGCGCCCCAGCGACGCCACCACGTCCACGTGCTCCGCCCCCAATGTCGACACACGAGAGAGAATCGCCTCGAGCGCTTCTTCGACACTCAACATATGGCGCTACTGTACACCGTGCGTGTCGGGGTGCGGCGAACGCAGGCGGTGGGCGGGATGTGGCGGGGGCATCCAGAGACCCGTCCCCCGCCCCGATCTGCGCGCGCCGCGTTTTGGAGTTCCCCAGCCCGACCTACGCCGCACGCCTCGTGGTCGAAGATGCCCCCGCCACGTCCTGCCCGCCGCCGGCGCGCGGCCGCTCATCCGAGTCCGAGCGCGTGCGTCAGTGCCCCGTATGTGGAAGGTTGAGGACCGGCTTGTAGCGCCCCATGAACCACCGCCGCGAGAGGGCGAACAGCGCCAGGAATCCGACGGTGATCGCCAGGTCGCGCAGCCCGAACGGCAGGCGGCTCTGCGCCGAGACGGATGGGAACACGACCAGCACCCGCTCGAGGAAGATCGCGACGAGCCCGAACAGGGCCACGACGAAGAGCGGGCCGTGGCGCTGGGGCGGCCGGCCGGTCAGCCGCTTCAGCAGGTACGCGAAGGGGATCAGCCAGCCGACGATCAGCACGAACCAGGCGACGGTGTTCCACGGCTGCACGAAGAACCGCCGGACGAAGAAGCGCGTCTCGACGGGGACGTTGCCGTACCAGATCACCAGATACTGCGACCAGAAGAAGTACATCCACATGATCGACATGGCGAACTGTAGCTTGGCGACGTCCTGCACGGCGGCCGGCGGGATGGACGCGATGCCGCGCGTGTTGGCGCGGATCGTCAGGATCGCCAGCAGGCAAAAGGCCGTGTAGAGCGAGCTGACCGCGAAGTAGCCGCCGAAGAGGCCCGAGTACCAGATCGGGTCGAGGGCCATCACGAAGTCGAAGCCCCACAGCGAGACGGTGACGATCCACAGGAACAGCACGGCGACGGCCAGCCGGTTGCGGTGCGCGCGGTCGCGCTCGTCGCCCGGCGGCACCGAGTCGCGCAGGAGCGCGGCGGCGAACGCGTAGCACGTCGCGAAGCACACCAGGGCCAGGACGACGTTGCGGCCGAAGAAGAACGGCACGTTGAGCCAGGCCGCCTTCACCGGCACCGGCGTGGTCACCCACGGATAGAGCACCGTGCGGCCGGCGAAGAGCGCGACGATCAGCACGAACGAGACCGGCAGGAAGCCGATGGTCGTCAGCGACAGGCGCCGCACGCTCGGAGACCAGCGGGCTTCCGTGAGCTGCATCATGGCGGCGATGGCCGGGCCCGTCACCGCCAGCCCCGACCAGAACACGAGATTGACCAGGTAGATGGACCACGCCCGCGGCCAGTCGGAGGCCGTCAGGAACGCCGCCGCGCCGAGCAGCGCCAGGACGCCCCACAGCATCGTCATTTCTGCGCCAGCGAGCGGAGGTAGTTCACGAGGTGCCAGGCCTCCTGCGACGACAGCGCCTCACCGTAGGACGGCATCACCGCGCCGCCGGCGACGATGTAGCTGTGCCAGTACCCATCGGTGCGCTGCCGCTGCAGCTCGGCGTTGGTCAGATCCGGCGTCGGGATGAACTTGGTGGCCACCGGGCCGGACACGCCGCCCTTGGCCGCCGGTCCGTGACACGGCACGCAGAAGGTCTGGTAGTGCTGGCGGCCGACCGCCAGCGACGACTCGGTCGCCTTGATCGGGTTCGGCTGACGGGCGGCCACGTCGCGCTGCTCCTTGGGGATGATGGGCGTGGTGCCGCGCGGCACCACGCCGGTCGGCATCGCGAAGACCCGCTCGCCGGGAACGATCCGCACCGTCTGCGTCATGTTGTGCACCCAGCGATAGGCGACGGCGCCGCCCAGCAGGGCGCCGGCCGAGGCGATGATCAGCAGGACGAGCAGGAAGACGTATTTCACCCGCGGACCTCCTCGGCGCCGGCGGAGCGCAGGATGTCGCGCACGGAGGCGGTCCGCTCGGCCGCGCAGTGGACGGCCACGCCGAACCGGTCACTGGTGAACCGGGGGTCGTAGCTCGGCGAGGGCCGGAAGCGCGGCAGCCGGCCGAGCGAGATCATGCCGATGACCGACGCGATGCCGCCGAAGAGGATCATCAGCTCGAACATGATGATCACGTAGGGCGGGCTCACCGGCAGCCCGATCGGCGGCTTGCCGCCCACGACCAGGCCCCACTTGAGCGACGACCAGGCGGTGAGGAGCCAGCCGGACGCCAGCCCGGTGAGGCCGCCGAGGAGCGTGAAGATGCGCACCTTGCTCACCGGCCGGTCACGCTCCACCACCTCCTCGATCTCGTGCACGGGGACCGGCGTGTACACGCTGAGGTCGTGGTAGCCCTTCGCCTTCAGCTCCTCCAGCGCCCGCACCGTCGTGTCGACGTGGGCGAAGACGCCGAGGATCGTCTCAGTGGTGGGCGGCATGCCGGATGTCCTTCATCGGGGCCGCGATGGTTTCCTTCACCTCCACGATCGACAGCGACGGCATCACCTTGATGAAGCCCAGGAACAGGATGAAGAACCACGCGAAGCTGCCGATGATGATGGTGGTGTCGGTGATGGTCGGGACGTAGACGCCCCAGGTGTACGGGTAGAAGTCGTGGCCCAGAGAAGGCACGATGATGTTGAAGCGCTCGAACCACATCCCGATGAGCACGAGGATCGACACGACGTAGAGAATGACCGGATTCGTCCTGGCTCTCTTCGAGAAGAGGATCAGCGGCGAGATGCAGTTGCAGAAGTACATCGTGGCCAGCGCCCACGCATACGACCCGGTCAGCCGCCAGAACAGCGAGGCCTTCTCGATGTGATCCCCGCTGTACCAGGACGTGAACAGCTCGCAGATGTAGAAGTAGGTCAGGACCAGCCCGGTGACCAGGATCAGCCTGGCCATCGCGTCGAGGTGGCGATCGCGGATGTAGGCGCCCAGCCCGAAGAAGTACCGCATCGGCAGCACCAGGACCAGCACCATCGCGAAGCCCGAGAAGATCGCGCCGTCGACGAAGAACGGCGCGAACAGCGTCGAGTGCCAGCCGGGGACGAGCGCCATCGCGAAGTCCCACGACACCACGCTGTGCACGGACAGCACGAGCGGCGTGGCCAGCGCGGCCAGCAGGCCGTAGGCCCGGCGGTAGTGCCGCCACTGGCGGTCGGAGCCCTCCCAGCCGAGGGAGAGCATGGCGTAGAAGCGCCGGCGCCAGCCGCTGGAGGCGTCGCGCAGCGCCGCGATGTCGGGGACGAGACCGACGATGAAGAACACCGTGCTGATCGACAGGTACGTCGAGATCGCGAACACGTCCCACACCAGCGGCGACTTGAAGTTCGGCCACAGGTAACGCTGGTTCGGGTACGGCAACAGGAAGTAGGCGAACCACATGCGGCCGGCGTGGATCATCGGGAACAGGCCGGCGGTCAGCACGGCGAAGATCGTCATCGCCTCGGCCGCCCGGTAGATCGACGTCCGCCACCGCGCGCGGAACAGGTAGAGCACGGCCGAGATCAGCGTGCCGGCGTGGCCGATGCCGATCCAGAACACGAACGTGGTGATGTACATCGCCCACATCTGCGGGCTGCGCTTGCCGGCGGCGCCCATGCCCATCCAGATCTGATAGCTCCAGGCCAGGATCCCGCAGGTGAGGATCAGCCCGACCACGCACATCCAGCCGAAGTAGAGGTTGCCCGGCGGCCGCAGCGTGGCCAGGACGTCACGGTTGACGTCGGCGAACGTCGGCTCGGCGATGGCGGCGCCGCCGGCAATCGGTCGCGGCGGGGACCCCGACTCGGGGCTCATGCCTGCGGCCTCCCGGCGCGCGGCGTCGACCCGGACGCTTCGCGCACGACCTTCTTCAGATAGGTGACGCTCGGGCGGGTGCCGATCTCGTCGAGCACGTGATAGGCGCGCGGCGCGTGCGACAGCCTGGCCACCTGGCTCGTCTCGTCCTTGAGATTGCCGAACGTGATGGCCTGCGTCGGGCAGGTCTGCTGGCAGGCGGTCACGATGTCGCCGTCGCGCACCGCGCGCTTCTCGTCGCGGTGGGCGTGATCCTTGCCGGCGACGATGCGCTGGATGCACATCGTGCACTTCTCCATGATCCCGAGCTGCCGCACGGTGACGTCGGGGTTGAGCTGGACCTCGAGCGGCTCCGGGAACTGGTAGTTCCACCAGTTGAAGCGCCGCACGTGGTACGGGCAGTTGTTGCCGCAATATCGAGTCCCGACGCAGCGGTTGTAGACCTGGCCATTGAGGCCTTCGTCCGTGTGATACGCGGCGAACACCGGACAGACCGGCTCGCACGGCGCGACTTCACAGTGCTGGCAGAACATCGGCAGGAACGTGTTGTGCGGATGGCCGGGCTCGCCGTCGGCCCACCGCTCGATGCGCAGCCAGTTCACCTGACGGCCGTAGGCCGCCTCGGCCTTGCCGACCACCGGCACGTTGTTCTCGGCCTGGCAGGCCACCGCGCACGCCTGGCACCCGATGCACGCGTCGGTGTCCACCGTCATGCCCCAGCGATAGCCCTTGTACTCGTGCTCGCTGTACATCGTGGGATGACGCTCCTCGTGCCGGCCGCCGGCCAGTGCCTCCTCGCGCGCGGTCTTGAGGTCGACGTGCTGCACCAGCTCCCGCTCGTCCTGATCGTGCGTGGCCTGCAGCACGGCCAGCGGCCGGCGGGCGCCGGTCCTGGCCAGCGTGACCTTCACCGAGAGGAAGGCCGGGGCGCCCGAGGTCGCATCGGCGGCGGCCGGCAGCAGCGCCATCGGGTTCGTCACGTCGGCGGTCGGCTGGACGTACTTGAGCCGCACGTGATAGGGCGCGTAGCGATGCCCGATCGGAATCGCCACCGCGCCGGGATGGATCGTCGGCGACAGATACGCCGGCACCTCGATCGCCCCGTGCGGCGAGGCCACCCGGACCACGTCGCCCTGGCGGATGCCGAGCTTGCCCGCGCTCTCGGTGTTGATCTCGACCCAGGCGTCCCAGACCGCCTGGGTCATCGTGTCGGGCATTTCCTGGAGCCAGCTGCGGCTGGCGCTGCGGCCGTCGTAGAAGCGGAACGAGGGATACGCCAGCAGGGCGAAGCCGTCACCACCGTCGAGCTTGGCGGTGGCGGGATCGACGCGCTCGACCCTCGCCGTCACGCCGGCCGCCGCCACGTCGCGCCAGGTCCCGCCCTGGCTCAGCGCGGCGTTCCACTGGCCGGCCTTGACCACCGAGTCCCACGTCGTCTTCAGGTATTGCTCGACCGTGCTCCACGGCAGCGGCCCCTTGCCCTCCTCGCTGCCGAGCGCGGTGCGGCCCACGGCCAGCAGCACGTCGCCCATCGGGCGGGCATCGCGGATCGGCTTCATCGTCGGCTGCAGGAGCCCGACGACGCCCTCCTGCGGCGAGTAGTCGCCCCACGACTCGAGCCAGTGCGTGTCGGGCAGGACGAGGTGCGCGAGCGCGGTCGTCTCGTCGGGCAGCGTGGCGAAGCTGACGACGAACGGCACCTTGCGAATGGCGTCGGCGACCTTGAGCCCGCCCGGCAGCGTGAAGGCCGGGTTGACGCCGCTGCCGAGGACGAGCAGCGCGATCTCGCCGGCCGCCATCGCCTGCACGAGCCTGGCCACCTCGGCGTACGGCGTCACCTTGCCGTAGGCGTGATCCGGACCGAACCGCACCGTCTTGCCGAGATTGCCGGCCGCCGCGTTGAGCAGGTTGACCGCGATCTGCAGCTGGGTGGCGTGACTGCCGGTGACCGCGACCCCGCCGCCGACGGCCAGGCCCGGCCTGGCGCCGGCGAACGTGCGGGCGACCTGCTCGAGCGTCTCGAGCGGCACGCCGCTGTCCTCGGCGACCTTCTTCGGATCCACCGCCGCCGCCGCGTCGGCGAAGCGGCGGTCGGCGCCGCCCTTTTCGACCATGAGCTTGAGGATCGCCAGCGCCACCGCGGTCTCGGTGCCGGGCGCGTTGCGCACCCATTCGTCGGCGTTGGAGGCGGTCAGCGACTGACGGGGCTCGACGTGGATGAACCGGCCGGCCTTGCCGTCGCGGAACGTGTGCATGCGCGCGAATCCGCGCGCGTGGCGAACGTTCGACATCCAGGTCTCGAGGAAGTCGGCGCCGAACGAGAGAACGACCTCGGCGTCCTCGAAGGCGTGGTAGGGCACGGCGTCGCGGCCGAACGTGGCCCGGTTGGCGGCGCGGATCGCCTCGTAGGCGAACGGCTCCAGCGTGACCCGCGGTCGCCCGCCCAGGGCCTGGGTCCAGCGGTCGAGGAGGCTGCCGAGGCTGCCGCTCTCGAGCTGGGTCACGACGGCCAGGGCCTTGCCCTTGCCCTTCACGCCGCCGAGCTTCTCGGCGAGCGTCTTCAGCGCGTCGTCCCAGCCGACCGGCTTCAGCGCGTCGCCCTCGCGGCGCTGGGGCGAGGCGAACCGGTCGGGATGATAGAGCCCCTGCAGCGCGGCATGGCCGCGCGCGCACAGGGCCCCCTGGCTCACTGGATGGTCCGGGTTTCCCTCCAGCTTCACCACGCGCCCCTCGCGATTGCGGGCCAGCACCCCGCAACCGGCCGGACACTCGCGGCACACGGTCGCGAACCAGGCAGCGACGCCCGGCACGAGCTGCTCGTTCGGGACCACCAGCGGCAGGATCTGCTCGGTCGCCTGCTGGCAGCCGGCCGCCGCGGCGGTGGCCCCGGTGGTCGCCACGATCTTGAAGAAATCGCGTCGGTTCATGGGATCTCTCTCGAGCTCGGCTCGTCGCTGGGAAGCGCTTCGGCTCGCACGGCCATCAGTGATGACAGGTGACGCAGTCGAGCGGCGCCTGCATCTTGCGCGTCGCATTCTGCTGTCGGTGGCATTCCACACACCAGCCCATGGTGAGGGGCGGCGCCGAGGGCTTGAAGCCGACCAGGTTCAGCAGGTCGTTCGCGAGCGTGGGCCCGGGCGCGGCGGCGACCGTCGTCATGGTCTCGACGGCCCCGTGACACGTCTGGCAGCGGATCTCGGCCCGGATGTGCGCCTTGTGCGGGAAGTACGTGAACTCCGGCAGCTT
>Ga0209474_10001144_pt1 | contig 26786 bp, 20 predicted proteins | sample GraSoiAngelo_145_FD_185902 | JGI IMG/M metagenome (GOLD analysis project Ga0209474, IMG submission 185902) | Grasslands soil microbial communities from the Angelo Coastal Reserve, California, USA - 14_1009_05_20cm (SPAdes) (version 2) | ecosystem: Environmental > Terrestrial > Soil > Grasslands...
CGTGTCGACCAGGCTTGGGGTCTGTTCCAGTTGTCGGCAGCGGCTCACGACAACCACGCGAGCTACTACAATCCGGCCAACGAGACCTCGGGTCATCCTAGCGACAAGTGGGGCTTTGCAGTGCAGGGCGCCTTGTCGATCAAAAATATCCCGACAGGCCCTGGCGACACCCTGAGCGTGCAGGCCGTGTATACTGACGGTGCAACCCGTTACAACTTCCAGAGTTTGGCCGCTACCACGTTCGCGATGTACGGCAGCACCGGCTTGGGCGGTGCGTATCAGAGCCTCGCGTTCGCTGGCGCCTCCGATGCTGTATTCGCCGGAGCTTCGGCGGCGACCGGTACGGCACTGGAGACCACGAGGACATGGGGCTTCAGAGGTGGTTACAACCACAACTGGAATCCCTACTGGAGCACGGGTCTCTACGGTGCCTATGCCCAGGTCATGTACAGTGACGCTGGCAAAACTCTCGTCTGCGCCGGTATCACGCCAATTCTGACGGCCGGGTCCACCTGCAACCCGGACTTCAGCATCGGGCAAATTGGTATGATTACCCGATGGACCCCGGTCAAGAACCTGACTTTCTCGGCCGACGTCACCTACACGCATCTCGACCAGAAGTACTCGGGCTCGGTCAACGCCCCGGCGGTTGCTGCTGTTGCCAAACCGGCGGCAGTGTACGAGCTGAAGGACCAGGACAGCGTGAGCATGCTCATCCGCGCTCAGCGCAACTGGTAATCCAGTTGATCTGATCACGTCCTAACCAACAGAATCTCCGGCAGGCAACTGCCGGGGATTTTTCTTTGCGACATCGAGCGCGGCTTCGGAGATACGACAACAAAAACAGTTAGAGACTCAGAAATATTATTTACTCGGTTAATCAAGCAATGTATTCTCTGAGGTAGGTAGCCGGCAAATCGTTTGACGGCCTCTTAGTCTTCAAGGAGACGCACACCTTCTTTATGAATAACCTCCGAAAACCTTCGGCAGTGCCCTGCCGGAGGTTTTTTCGTTTTGGAGCTCAGGTGGTATATATCAGGGCAGATAGGGGGAGCATTCGATGAGAGTTTTCCGCTTAGCGGCTGTGTTCGCGATGATGGCAGGCGCCGCGATGTTCGCAGGTCCGGCCTACGCGCAGACCCCGAACATCAATTTGATGCCGGAGCTGCAATCCAAGACGCCAGAGGAGAAGGAAGCCGAGGCGGCGAGGGACAAGGCTTACAAGGAATCACTCCGGAAAATCCCGGACGCCAAGACCTCTTCCGATCCTTGGGGCGCTGTGCGCAGCGCCGACACACCCAAGCCATCGGCGCCGGCGAAGCCGCGGATTAAGACCGACAGCACGCAAACCAAAATCGAAACGCGCTAAACCGTTTTCGAGCGAACCGAGATCAAGGCGCTGGGTTCGTGGAAACATCCGGGCGGCGCCCGACGGCGAGGCGCTCGGGACGATCAGGTCAGCAGGGCGGATTGATCCACCAGGGTGTCGTAGCATTCGCACGACAACCGCATCAGCGCAGCCCGATCGAGAATCTTGATGATCCCGCGCGAATAACTGATTGCGCCCGCGCTTTGCACCTTGCTTGCGACTTCCGTGACCGATGTGCGCCTTACGCCCAGCATTTCGGCGAGAAATTCCTGGGTCAACGGAACGGTGTCGCTCGCCGCCCGATCCGCGCATTGCAGCAGCCAGCGGCAAAATCGGGCCTCGATCGAATGCAGCGCGTTGCAGGCGGCCGTGACCCGCGCCTGCGACAACAGTACTTCGTTGTACCGGATCGAGAGATTGCGCAGCGGATCGCTGGTGGCGGCGATGGTCCGGAAGTGGGTGGCCGGGATCTTGCTGCACGCCATCGGCATCTGCACGACGACCCGAACCAGCGATTTGTAAAGCCCGAGTCCCGCCATCGCGCCGACCACGCCCTCCCGACCGACGGTCGCGGTCTCGATGGCCTTTCCGTCGCGCAGAACCGCGAGCAACGACAGCATGCCGAAATGCGGGAAATAGATCTGATCGACCTCGTCACCCGCTTCGATCACCACCGATCCCTGCTGCAGGGGGACAGTCGAAACATGTGGAAGCAGCCGGTCGAAATCACCGCGCGGAAGCGAAGCCAGAAGCTTGTTATCCAGGGGAAGACCGACTCTTGAAACTTGTATCCGCACTGCGACATCCCGCCCGGTCGGTCGGGCCGATTTACCGCAGGGGGTTGGAAGGGGCGCTCCGAGAGGCGGCCCGCGGAAGCCCTTTATAGGGATCGCCACAGGGCATTGTCGGTCCGGTAGCCGTCATAACGTCCGCTCCGGGCCTATGTACTGGCCCAGTAATCTGGCGACAGATGTGCGCTAAGAAGCAATGCGGTGTCGGAAACGGGACACAGCGAAGCAGTCGAACATTTAGCCGACCTGGCTGACCAGCCGGTGCTTCTTGTCGGTTCTCGGTGACAGCGAGGTGTCGCCAAGCAGGCGATCGAATTCCAGCCGGGATATGTCGTAGCATTCGCAGGCGCGTTGCCGCAGCGCCTCGCCATCGAGGATGCTGACGTGCCCGCGGCGGTACCGGATCAGGCCTTCCTTCTGCAGGTCGCCCATGACGTCGGTCACGGTTGTTCGCCGGACGCCGAGCATCATGCCCAGGAATTCGTGGGTGAGCAGAAAATCGTCAGAAGGCATCCGGTCGCGCGTCATCAAGAGCCACCGGCAACAGCGCTGCTCGACGTGGTGAAGGTGAGCGCAGGCGGCCGATTGCGCTACCTGGTTGAAGAAGGCGTGGGCATAGCGCAGTATGGTCCGGTGCAGCGTCGGGCTGCGCTGCATCTCGCCGCGGAACGCGTCAGCGTCCATCTTCAGCGCCATTCCGGGTACCTGTACGTAAACGGTGGACGGCGCCTCGTGCGCGCCGAGGCAGACCGGCAGTCCCACCATTCCCTCGCTACCGATCGTGCCGACTTCGGCGCTGGCGCCGTCCGCCGTGGTGATCACCAGCGATGCGACGCCCTCGATCGGAAAGTACACCTGCTCGATCGGACGGGAGGCCTCGTAGAGGCTCTTTCTGTATTCCAGATCGACCTGGGACAAATGCGGCCGTAGCCACTCGTAGTCCTCATCCGATAGCAGCGAAAGCAGCCGGTTGGTGCGTAGCTCGCGGTGGGGCATGGCGGGCGATCTCTCCTGGTTATCGGAAGATCGAGACGGCATGGCCGCGCGCCGTCATTCGTTGCGATCGTCCGACGCCTGCACTGAGCTATCTTCCAGCGTCGCGGCCCTGACGCTGTACTCGTCCGCGAGCCTCAAAAGAGTTTCGCGCACCTCTCCATCGGTACAATCGTGAGCGAGACGGCGGCATCGCCGCGCCTGTTCGAGTAGGTGAAGAGATTGCGCCATAACTCACTCGCGACCGAGGCGGGAGTCCGATTGGGGCTCCCGGTCGCCGGCGCCTGAGGTTCGTAGCCGGACGATGTGCCCATGGTATCCCCGTTATGTCCGGGAGGCGACTCAATTTCGTTCAATCTCGTCCGGCCCTTAGGGGACTCGGATTAGCCTCGGCGAGGCCTATATTCAGGCGGTCGTTGTGTTGGAGTTGGCGATATGGCCTTTCGCCCGCGCGAATTGGCAGACCGCATGGCCAGACGGCGGAAGCCGGACGACGGCTATGTGCGCGAGACCTTCACACTGCCGCGCGACAAGGCGCGCTCCAAGGCCCGCGACTTCCTCAACCGCTATCCCAAGGCTGCCTATATGAGCGGGGTGGAAAGCTGGCGTGAACTGCCGGGTGGCGAGATCGAGTTCACCATGCGACGGCTGCCGAGCGCCGACTGAGGAAGACCGCGGATGGAACCTTTTTTGGCGTAACGAATTTAGCTGAGGTGTCGTGACCTGACACAGAGCACTTCCCGAGGCCTCAGCTTCCCCGAGCTGGGGCCGTTTTCTTGCGCTTGCGTGCGGCCTGCGGGAGGTCTGCTTATATGAACGACGCACCCCCGTCCACACGATGGGTCTAGCGTTTTCCGGCTCGGGTAGCCTTACCGAGAGCACCCCGCATATCCGTAGTTTTACGTATATTTGGAACAGGTGCTTTCGCTTCCATCAGTTACTAATGAATTCAGAGCACTGTGTCCGAAACTGGCTAGGCTCGAATTTGGGTCATGGCCGAAATAGGCCACTCGCAGATTCAAAGTAGGCCACAAAAGAAAAGCCCCATCCGGCCATGGCAATACGGGGACGGGGCAAGTTCTCTGGAAAAACGCCATCGAGCGTCACTCACGTATCAACCGAATGTGTTCGGAACGATGATGGATTAACGCCTTTATGTGGGCATGTCGGGTTTCAGCAGCCCCGGCACCGGCCCCCACGGGCTTTGTCCCGTACCCCAAGGCCTCAGCGTTCTCCCTTACGCTGGGGCCGTTTCGTGAAGTTCAATAGCCAAGCCGGCATCAATCATGTGCCAAGGGTCCATGCGATTGTGATGACGCATTGCGGATGGAATCGACAAAGGCCGAATAACCCAGATAGCTCGGCTCGGTTCTTCATCGAACAGGCGCTCAATATCGCCCAAGGTTATGAGCATGTGTGTTTTCGGAGTCAGATATCAGTAAGTGCTTTTACTTGCTGGATGACTTCCATTCGAGCGGTCGTATCAGTGGCAATCAAACAATACCGCTTGCAAAATTGGTGAGCGGGAAAAAGGGTCGAGGGCCAACGTTTGCAGGTCAAGCCCGTCCGTGGATCGCTATAAGCGCGAAATGGCCAATCTCTCGGCCGCACTCTCATGAAAGAGCCGCCCAACTGAGGCGGCCTTACCTCACCACGCCTAGCCGATGCGCTTCAATCTGCGCTGCTAGTCCAAGTTTGCGCCCCGCAGGTGCAGTTATACATCCGGAGGGTTTCGCCTCTGCGCGGATCAAGCATTTTCTCAATGAGTTTTGGCTTTGCGCCGCACCGATCGCAGCGAATCTCACAGGACTCAATGCCGGCGCTGGTAGTTAATTCCATGCGCGCTCTCCGACTGGGCGGGAGCGCTGTAACGTCTCTCTGTCACCGATGATTGCCGAGGGCCGCACGATGATGTGGCCTCAACTGTAACGCGTGTATTAGGTTCCTCACACACGACAGATTCTGCAAACCGAGGCGGGCGGGAACGTATTTCAATGTTCCGGCTGAGGCCGCAATTCACCTAGTCGGTGCGTTTCACACTAAAGCGGACGACGTAGAGCGGCTCCTTCTGCATGTCGCTTGTCACCTCAAGCCGCCATTCATCCCCGATCTGGAATTTATTCTTCAGATCAGCGACCGAGTCGGCGGCAACTTTGGTAGCTTCCCGGCAAGCTGCGGCGTCATCGTCAAATCGCTGCCCGTCCTGGTCGATCCGGGGCGGCTTGCGGCTGTGGTAGACGTTGAAGAAGTACTTGGGCACCTATTCAACGTAAGCTGTTGGCGGCGCCATTGGTACGAGACTATCCGTAGAACTACGGGGGTCGTTAGCTGTCCGTTAACGGACAGCGCTTCACGTTCTGTTCCAAAAATCAAATTAGGCCAGTGCGTTACTTAAAGTAGGCCACTGTGGATCAAAACAGGCCAGCGCCCGAATTTGTAAAAGAACATATTGCGAACTGGGAACAAAAAGGGTACATTGTTCCATCAGTTGTTCCATCACTTGTTCCGTCGCGTTCCGTCAACTGCCGTTTACCGCGCCGTTTGTCCCGCTAGCGAATCCCCGCCATAAGGAGCACCACCTATGTCTGCCACTGCCCTGCGTATCGTTGAAGGATCCTCTATGGACAAGACCAAGGCCCTGTCCGCCGCGCTCTCCCAGATCGAGCGGCAGTTCGGGAAGGGCTCGGTCATGAAGCTGGGCAAGAACGACCGTTCGATGGATGTGGAGACCATCTCTTCGGGCTCGCTGGGGCTTGATATCGCGCTCGGCGTCGGTGGCCTGCCGAGGGGCCGGGTAGTTGAAATCTACGGGCCGGAGTCCTCAGGCAAGACCACGCTGGCGCTGCACACCGTCGCCGAGGGCCAGAAGAAGGGCGGTATTTGCGCCTTCATCGATGCCGAACACGCGCTGGACCCGGTTTATGCCAGGAAGCTCGGCGTCAACATTGACGAACTGCTGATCTCACAGCCCGACACCGGGGAGCAGGCACTGGAAATCTGCGATACTTTGGTGCGATCCGGCGCTGTCGACGTGCTGGTGGTCGATTCGGTGGCTGCGCTGGTGCCCAAGGCCGAACTTGAGGGCGAGATGGGCGACTCGCTGCCCGGGCTGCAAGCGCGGCTGATGAGCCAGGCCCTGCGCAAACTGACCGCCTCGATCAACAAATCCAATACCATGGTGATCTTCATCAACCAGATCCGGATGAAGATCGGGGTGATGTACGGCTCGCCGGAAACCACCACCGGCGGCAACGCGCTGAAATTCTATGCCTCTGTCCGGCTGGACATTCGCCGCATCGGCGCGATCAAGGAGCGCGACGAGGTGGTCGGCAATCAAACCCGCGTCAAGGTGGTCAAGAACAAACTGGCGCCGCCGTTCAAGCAGGTCGAATTCGACATCATGTATGGCGAGGGCGTCTCGAAGATGGGCGAAATTCTCGATCTCGGCGTGAAGGCCGGCATCGTCGAGAAGTCCGGCGCATGGTTCTCCTATGACAGCCAGCGGCTCGGTCAGGGCCGCGAGAACTCAAAAGCCTTCCTCAAGGCCAATCCCGACATGACCGCGAAAATCGAAGCGGCGATCCGGCAGAACTCCGGCCTGATCGCGGAACAGATTCTGGCCGGCTCCCCCGAGCGCGATGCCGATGGTGAGGACGCGGCGGCTGAGGAGTGAGTTGTCTGTCGTGTCCCGGACGCGTTGAGATTCGAAGCGGCGGGCGCTGAGGGTGTTGAGTTGCCGACATCCTCAGCGCCATTCTGTTTCGATGTGCGCGCGCTCTACACATCATGCTCTAGCTCATCCCCCGCCATCTGCCACTTGGCAGGTATCAGGAACGTCGCAGCAGTTGGGGAAACGCCATCTGCTATCGACTATTCGTAAGCCAACATGACACGTCTGATCCTGACAACCAGCGACTCGGGAGCGGGATGCCTGATGCAAGCGGGCGCTGCGGAAATTGTGATTCCGTTCGGCTTCAGGTTCGCTTGGGGACGCTTGCCATCCGCCGCAGAGTTCGCAAGCTTGATGGCGCCGCGTTCAAGGAGATGACCACGCGGTCCCGCATTGGCTGGACAATTTCGACCGGCGACGTGGAGAAATCCGCCAGCAAGGCCTGGGTCTGGTTGAGCTTTGCCAGCAATGCGAAACGGTGGAATTGTGGATCGACCCGGACCCGAATGCACAATTAATGCTGGTTTGTCTGCTCGATTTTTTCCGGTCGGACGGAAAGGCCGTATCGAGGTTGACTTTGCGCCAGGCCAACGTCGGCACTGGCAACAGTCCTGCCGAAGCCTTTTCCGAATGGCAGCCACCAGCTGTCAAAATCCTCAACGATCATGTCGAATTGGCCAGCTTGGTTTGGCGGGCTTATCGACAGCCGACGCCGCAGGACTGGTTCGATCTGCTCGGCAGGGATCTGAGCGTGCTGCCACAGCTTCGGCAAACCGCGCTAGAATTGCTCGAAGAACTTCCCGTGACCGGCGCGGGGGTTGGAGGCACGGAAATGCGCATGCTGGAATTGATATCGGTAGGGAATGCAAGTCCATTCGATGTCTTTCCCGGCCACCGCAAGCCCAACAAACGACATGTCTTCGGCTACTGGGAGGTCGGGAGCCTGCTCGACGGTTTGGCTCATTGTCCAACGCCCGCTGTGTCCGGCCTCGAGGAGGGGCCGTTCACGATGGCGATACCCGAGGACCGTAACCGTCACGAGCGATACCAACGCAGCAAACTGAATCTCACCCCGCTTGGCAAAGCTGTTCTGGCGCGGACCGAAGATTTCAGCTTGCACAACCCGATCCACCGCTGGTGGGGTGGCACCGAATTGAACAATCACCGGCTCTGGCGCTGGGACGCGGCGAACCGCGCCTTGATCGGAGCTTAGTCGCGCCGACGCCCGAGAGTGATGCCTCATGAGAAGCATTGGTATAGCCGCGTTCGCCGTTTTCCTGAGCTCAATCAACACTGGTTTGGCTCAGGAGGACTGTGTGAAGTGCCGGCAAATTTATAACTACATATGCCTTCAAAACGTAGACGAGTGCGTTAATGCCTGCAGCGGCATCGGGACTAGCGACAAGAATTCGTGTCAGCGCCGATGCAGCGCGAGAGATGATGGGTGCAACGCCAGAGCCACTTTGAAGTGCGGGATCTATACACCAACGCGATTCTCTACTCCGCCGCCTCTGCGTATTCAGTAACCGGCGGACACGAGCAGACCAGGTGCCGGTCGCCATAGACGTTGTCCACGCGCCCGACCGGAGACCAGTATTTATCAATTCGCGAGCTGCCTGCCGGGAAGCATCCTTCGGCGCGGGAATAGGGCCTTGCCCAATTATCCTCCGCGATGTCGTTAACGGTATGCGGCGCGTAGCGCAGCGGCGAAGTTTCCACCTTCCAGCGGCCGGTCTCGATATCGGCGATCTCGCGCCGAATCGCGATCATCGCCTCGCAGAAGCGATCCAGTTCGGCCTTTGACTCCGATTCAGTCGGCTCGATCATCAGCGTGCCCGACACCGGAAAGCTCATGGTCGGCGCGTGAAATCCGTAATCGATCAGGCGCTTGGCGATGTCATCCACCGTAACCTCGCATGAGGCCTTCAGCGGGCGCGGATCGACGATGCATTCATGGGCGACGCGGCCCTTGTGGTTGCGGTACAGCACAGGGAAATGCGGATGGAGCCTGGCCGCAATGTAATTGGCATTCAGGATCGCGATTTCGGTAGCGCGCGTCAGGCCTTCGCCTCCCATCATCAGAATATAGATGTAGGAGATTGTCAGGATCGATGCCGAGCCGAACGGCGCCGCGGAGACCGGCCCGATCGGCGCCGGCTTCGCATCGCTCGCGGGATGGCCGGGGAGGAACGGCGCAAGATGCGCCTTCACTCCGATCGGCCCCATTCCGGGGCCACCGCCGCCGTGGGGAATGCAGAAGGTCTTGTGCAGATTGAGATGGCTGACGTCGGCGCCGTAGTCGCCGGGCCGCGACAGGCCCACTTGCGCGTTCAGGTTGGCGCCATCCAGATAGACCTGTCCGCCATGGCCGTGCACGATCTCGCAGACCTCGCGGATATGCTCCTCGAACACCCCGTGAGTGGAGGGATAGGTGATCATGATGGCGGCGAGTTTCCGGGAATGCTGCGCCGCCTTGGCGCGCAAATCATTCACATCGACGTCGCCGCTGGTATCGCAGGCCACCACCACCACTTCCATTCCGGCCATGCTTGCGGAGGCCGGATTGGTGCCGTGGGCCGAGGAGGGGATGAGGCACACCTTGCGATGCGGCTCGCCGCGCGCGGTGTGATAGGCGCGGATCGCTAGCAGCCCGGCATATTCCCCCTGCGCGCCGGAATTTGGCTGCAAGGAGATCGCGTCATAGCCGGTGATTTCGCACAGCCATCGTTCCAGTCGCTTGAACAGGGTGTGATAGCCCTCAGCTTGCTGGCGCGGCGCGAACGGATGCAGATCAGCAAATTCGGGCCAGCTCAGCGGGATCATCTCGCTCGTGGCGTTGAGCTTCATGGTGCAGGACCCCAACGGAATCATCGCACGATCCAGCGCGAGATCGCGGTCTGAGAGCTTTCGCATGTAGCGCAACAGCTCGGTCTCGGAGCGGTGGGCGTGGAACACCGGATGGGTGAGGAATGCGCCGGTGCGCTTCAGCTCTGCCGGAAGTGCTTCCGCAGTGCCTGTTTCGATATCGGCGTAGGTCAGGTCGCCGCCGAACGCGCGCCACACCGCCTCGACTTGATCTGACGTCGTGGTCTCGTCCAGCGCGATGCCGAGCGTGCCTTCGCCGATCCGCAGGTTGATTTTCCCGGCCAGCGCACGGGCGACGATGTCGTTTTGCTTCTCGCCAGCCTCTACCGTAACGCAGTCAAAAAACGCCTGCGAGCGCGGCGCAAAACCGAGTTTGCGGAGTCCTGCCGCCAGCACCGCCGTGCGGCGATGGACAGTCCGCGCGATATGCGTCAGCCCCTCCGGTCCGTGATAAACCGCATACATCGAAGCGATCACAGCCAGCAGCACCTGCGCGGTGCAGATGTTGGAGGTGGCCTTTTCGCGGCGGATATGCTGCTCGCGCGTCTGCAGCGCCAGCCGATAGGCGGGCTCCCCTCGGGAATCGATGGAGAGGCCCACGATGCGTCCTGGCAGCGAGCGCTTCAGCGGTTCGCGGACGGCCATATAGGCCGCGTGCGGTCCGCCATAGCCCATTGGCACCCCGAAGCGCTGCGCCGAGCCGATCGCCACGTCCGCGCCGAGTTCGCCCGGCGAGGCCAGCAGCGTGAGCGCCAGCAGGTCAGCGGCGACGATCGCCATCGCGCCCTTCGCGTGCAACGCCGCGATCGCTGGGCGGAGGTCCCGCACCGCGCCCGATGACGCCGGATATTGCAGCATGCCGCCGAATACGTCGGCGCGATCGAGATCGATGAAGGGATCGCCGACGATCAGTTGCCAGCCCAGCGGTTCGGCGCGGGTGCGCAGCACGGCCAAGGTTTGCGGGTGCACCTCGGCATCGACAAAGAACGATTTTGGTTTGGTCTGGGCCGCGCGTTCCGCCAGCGCCATGGCTTCGGCCGCCGCTGTGGCCTCGTCGAGTAGTGAGGCATTGGCGACGTCGAGCCCGGTGAGATCGCAAATCATGGTCTGGAAGTTGAACAAGGCTTCCAGACGGCCTTGGCTGATCTCGGGCTGATATGGCGTATAGGCGGTGTACCATGCCGGATTCTCAAGCACATTACGCCGGATCACGGCCGGCAGGATTGTGCCTGAATATCCTTGGCCGATCAGCGAGGTGAAAACCTGGTTCCGTGAAGCAAGGCCGCGCATATGCGCGAGCGCCTCGGTCTCACTCAAGGCCGCAGGCAGATCGAGCGGCGTCTTCTGCCGAATCGATCCAGGCAGAGTCTCGCCCATCAGTTCGCCCAGACTTTTCGCCCCGACCACCTCCAGCATCGCCGTGACGTCGCGGGGCGAGGCGCCTACGTGGCGGCGCACGAAGGTGGTGGCTGCCTCGGCGGGTTTGCGGTGCGCGCTCATGGCTGTCCTCTCTCAGGCGGTATGCTTTTGGTAGGCGGCCTCGTCCATTAGGCCGTCGAGTTCGCTCGTGTCGAAAATCTTCATTTTGAAAAACCAGGCTTTGCCGCCTGCGTCGGAATTGACCAGCGCCGGCTCGGACGAAAGCGCGTCGTTGACTTCAACCACCTCGCCGGAAATCGGCGCATAGACGTCGGAAGCCGCCTTGACGGATTCGACCACGGCGGCGGCTTCCGCCTTCTTCAGGCTGCGACCGACCTTGGGCAATTCGACAAACACCACATCGCCGAGCTGCGACTGCGCGTAATCGGTGACCCCGATGGTGGCGACATCGCCGTCGATGCGGAGCCATTCGTGGTCGGCGGTGAACAGCGTCGTCATGATCATCCTTCAGAGTTTGCGAGTTCAGCGTTTGTAAGTGTTGGGAACGAAAGGCATCGGAGAGACCCGCACCGGCAACCGCTGGCCCCGCAGTTCCGCAAATACGGTGCCGCCCGGCGCTGCGTGCGATGAGGGCAGATAGCCCATCGCAACCGGTGCATTGAGGGTGGGACCGAAACCGCCCGAGGTGACGGCGCCTATCTGTTCGGCTGATGTTTGATCGGCGAAGAGCAGCGCGCCCTCACGCACGGGGGCACGGCCCTCCGGCCTCAATCCGATGCGGCGGCGCGGCGCACCCTGTTCAAGCTGGGCAACAATCTTATCGGCGCCCGGAAAACCGCCGGCCCGGACGCCGCCACGACGGCGGCTCTTCTGGATCGACCATTCCAGCGCGCCTTCGACTGGCGTGGTGGTCGTGTCGATATCGTGGCCATACAGGCAAAGGCCTGCCTCCAGCCTCAGGCTGTCGCGCGCGCCCAACCCGATCGGCAGCACTTCGCTGTTCGCAAGCAGCGTTTTCGCGAGCCGTTCGGCGTGCTCGGCCGGAATCGAAATCTCGAAGCCGTCCTCGCCGGTATAGCCCGAACGCGAGACGAAGCAGTCTATGCCGTCGACGCGGCGCGGCCCGGCATCCATGAATCGCATGGCCGGAACGTCCGCACATAGTGACGCGAGCACCGATTCCGCTTTGGGACCCTGCAGCGCAATCAGCGCGCGCTCTGCAAGCGGCTGGACATCGCAGGTGCCCCGTAAACCCTCGCGCAGGTGTGCCTCATCGGCGGCTTTGCAGGAGGCATTGACTACCAGCAGCAGATGGGTGCCGAAGTTCGCGACCATCAGGTCGTCGAGAATGCCACCGGTCTCGTCGCTGAACTGTGCGTAGCGCTGGCGTCCCGGCGGTAACGCCAGGATGTCTTGTGGCACCAGCCGTTCCAACGCCAGCGCCGCGTCCTCGACCTTGCCGGATTTCGGAAGGAGCGCGATCTGGCCCATATGCGAGACGTCGAACAGGCCGGTGGCTGCACGGGTATGAAGGTGTTCTTTCAGAACGCCGGTTGCGAATTGCACCGGCATTTCATAGCCGGCGAACGGCACCATTTTCCCGCCGCAGCCCAAATGCAGGCCGTGCAAAGGGGTACGCTTCAGCGGGGATTGCGAGGACTGCGAAGAAGATTGATCATCGTGCGCAAGCATCAGTGGGTCCTCGCGGTTCCCAAGGATAATCCCTGGTAAACCCATCGAAGCCCCATCTGTCGCTGTGCCTGAGAGTATTATCCCGTCGGCGGACCCGTCCGGGCAAAATCCCGCAGGGGTCTCTTTCCAGATGCTAGCAAGTCACGCGGTCCGTTTGCCTGAGAGTTTCCGGGGCGGTTGCTCCTTCGGCGCCGGCTTCTTGAGCCGATCTCTCCCGACGTGACTATCTTGAACAGATAGGAGGAAAACACAGCCGCGCCAAGGCTGTCAACGCGACCGCAACCTCTATCAACGGCTCTGGGCGCGGTTTCCGAATTTCGTAGTGGCTCGTTGCCCTTCTGACACGAATGGAGCACCGGCTTTGGGTTCACATCGGCGTGGTAGCGCGGCTGCGGCAAGCCTCTGATCTCCTGCACACTTTCTGGACACCGCCATTCCCCTTGTCTACAAGCGGGGCGCGGGAGAAATGACGCCAGTTAGGGCTATTCCCGGGCGTTTTGGTGATTGGACTGACATGAGCGGCGTTAACGAAATCCGGGCGGCTTTTCTCAAATTCTTTGCCGATAACGGCCACGAGATCGTGCCGTCGTCCCCGCTGGTTCCGCGCAATGACCCGACCCTGATGTTCACCAACGCGGGCATGGTGCAGTTCAAGAACGTCTTCACCGGCCTGGAAACGCGGCCGTACAAGCGAGCCACCACCTCCCAGAAATGTGTTCGTGCCGGTGGCAAGCATAACGACCTGGACAACGTCGGCTACACCGCGCGGCATCACACGTTTTTCGAGATGCTCGGCAATTTCTCGTTTGGCGACTATTTCAAGGATCGCGCCATCGAACTGGCGTGGAATCTGGTCACAAAGGAATTCGGCCTGCCGAAAGACAAGCTGACGGCGACCGTCTATGTCGAGGACGACGAGGCGTTCGATCTCTGGAAGAAGATCGCGGGATTGCCGGACTCACGCATCATCCGCATCGCAGGTTCGGACAATTTCTGGCAGATGGGCGACACCGGTCCGTGCGGGCCTTGCTCGGAAATCTTTTACGACCACGGCGACAAAGTCTGGGGCGGTCCTCCCGGTTCTGCCGAGCAGGACGGTGACCGCTTCATCGAAATCTGGAATCTCGTGTTCATGCAGTTCGAGCAGCTCGAGGGCGGCGTTCGCAATGCGCTGCCCAAGCCATCGATCGATACCGGCGCGGGTCTCGAGCGGGTTGCCGCGGTGATGCAGGGCAAGCACGACAACTACGACATCGATCTGTTCGTAGCTCTAATTCGCACCATCTCTGAATTGACCGGCGCCGATCCGCAAGGCGAGCAAAAGGCTTCACTGCGCGTCATCGCCGATCATCTGCGGGCGTCCTCGTTCCTGATCGCCGACGGCGTATTGCCGTCGAACGAAGGTCGCGGCTACGTGCTGCGCCGGATCATGCGCCGCGCGATGCGCCATGCACAATTACTCGGCGCCAAGGATCCGCTGATGCATCGGCTGGTTTGGGCGCTCGTGCGCGAGATGGGCCAGGCCTATCCCGAGCTGATGCGTGCCGAAACGCTGATCGAGGAAACCTTGCGGCTGGAAGAGACGCGATTCCGCAAGACGCTGGAACGCGGCCTGTCGATCCTCGATGAAAAAAGCAGTTCGCTCAAAGAAGGCGACATGTTCGACGGCGATACTGCGTTTACGTTGTACGATACCTATGGCTTTCCGCTCGACCTCACCCAGGATGCGCTCCGCAACCGTGGAATCAGCGTCGACATTGCCTCGTTCACCGATGCGATGGACCGGCAGCGCGCAAAAGCTCGCGCCGCCTGGGCCGGCTCAGGCGATACCGCTACCGAGAACGTGTGGTTTCCGCTGCGCGAGAAGCTCGGCGCGTCGGAGTTTCTTGGCTACGAGACCGAGACCGCCGAAGGCGTCGTCGCCGCGCTGGTCAAAGACGGTAACGAGGTCGGAAGCCTGAAGGCCGGCGAGTCCGGCGCCATCGTTCTCAACCAGACGCCATTTTATGCCGAGTCGGGAGGCCAGGTCGGCGACACCGGCTTGATGACTGGCGAGGGCGCGCGGTTTCGTGTCACCGACACTCAGAAAAAGGCCGGCGATCTCTTTGTGCATCTCGGCACGGTGGAGCAGGGTACTCTCAAGCCGGGCACCGCGTTGTTGTTAGCGGTCGATCACACCAGGCGGTCCTCGATTCGCGCCAATCACTCCGCGACCCATTTGTTACATGAGGCATTGCGGCAGGTGCTCGGCGATCATATCGCGCAGCGCGGCTCACTCGTGGCGCCGGATCGGCTGCGCTTCGACTTCGTGCATCCGAAGCCGATCACGCCGGACGAAATGAGCCGCATCGAGGATATCGCCAACGACGTGGTGCTGGAAAATGATGAAGTCACGACACGGTTGATGGGGGTGGAGGAGGCCCGTGAGGCTGGCGCGCGCGCTCTGTTCGGCGAAAAATACGGCGAAGAGGTCCGCGTGGTTTCGATGGGCAAGACGGCGCGCGAGCACGGCAGCAACGCGCTCGGCTGGTCGGTGGAATTGTGCGGCGGCACCCATGTGCGCAGGACCGGCGATATCGGCCTGATCTCGGTCACCGGCGAAAGCGCGGTTGCCTCAGGTGTTCGCCGTATCGAGGCGCTAACCGGCCACCACGCCCGCAAACACGCCAACGAGACAATGGCGTTGGCCAGGACCGCGGCCATGGAACTGCGCACCTCGCTCGAGGAGGTGCCAACGCGCATCGCTTCCCTGATGGAAGAACGGAAGAAGCTGGAGCGCGAATTGTCGGAGGCGCGCAAGAAGCTGGCGCTGGGCGGCGGGGCGTCAGCGTCCAATAATTCGGCCGCAGATTTGGGCGTCCGCGAAGTCGGAAACGTCAAGCTGTTGGCGCGCTCCGTTGAGGGCATCGAGATGAAAGATCTCAAGAGCCTTGCCGATGACGGCAAGAAGCAGCTCGGCTCCGGCGTGGTCGCGATCGTCGGCGTCACCGAGGACGGTAAGGCCGGGGTGGTCGTCGGTGTGACCAGCGATCTCACCCCACGCTATAACGCCGTCGATCTGGTGCGGGTGGCTTCCGAAGCGCTTGGCGGTAAGGGCGGTGGCGGACGGCCTGACATGGCGCAGGCCGGCGGGCCTTATGGCTCCAAAGCAGACGCGGCCCTCGCCGCTATCGAAAAAGCAATGGCTAGCGCCTAACGCGTTCTCAAGTTCTCGCATCGTCCGATAGAGGTTGAGGAACATCAAAGCGCCAGGATCGAGGGCGAGCTAAACATACAGGTCTTTCGCTCCGGAGGACCCCCAGGGATGACCGGACTTCGTGAACTCGGGACAGTGTCGTGGTGATCCTCCCGCGCAGAACTCGCCTCAGCGACCCGGATTTGCGGGATCGGCTCTATGAACTGCTTGAGCACGATCACCTGCCTTACTCGGTCGGCTCGCGGTTCGTGCGGCTGATCGTTTGCATCATCATCATTGATGTTCTGGCGATGATCCTGGCGTCGGTTCCCGAATACGACGCCCGCTTCGGAGGCCTGCTTACCGCGATCAAAGTTGGCGCAGCAGGGGTGTTTGCGCTGGAGTACGCTGCCAGGCTCTGGAGCGTGGCCGGCCACTCGCCCAGAAAATTGTCGGCGACGCAGGATCGGCTCGACTATGCGTTCTCCAGCCTCGGCATTATCGACCTCATGGCTTTCCTGCCCGCCTCAATCGTACTGATCGCCGGAGACCGTTCGACGCTGATGCTGCTTGGCGTGTTGCCGTTTTTCAAGCTGGTGCGCTATTCGCCCGCGATGCGCTCGCTGCTCGCGGCCCTTCATGCCGAGCGCAGAACCTTGATCGGCTGCCTCGTGATCCTGGCGGGGGCGGTGCTGGTGTTCGCCTCGCTGCTTTATGCGATCGAGCGCGACGTGCAGCCCGAGAAGTTCGGGACCATCCCCCAGGCGATGTGGTGGGCGATCGTGACGCTCGGTACCGTCGGCTATGGCGACGCCGTTCCGGTCACGGCGCTGGGCAAGCTGTTTTCAGCATTCGCCATCATTGGCGGGCTGACCATGATCGCGCTGCCGGTGGCGATCATTTCCACCGCCTTTGCGGACGAGATCCGCCGGCGCGATTTCGTTGTGACCTGGGGCATGCTGGCGCGGGTGCCGCTGTTCTCGCATCTCAGCGCCTCCGAGATCGCCGACATCATGCGTTTGCTGAGGGCCCGGACCATTGAGGCCGGCGAAGTCCTGGTTCGGCGGGGCGACGCCGCTTCGTCGATGTACTTCATTACTACGGGAGAAGTCGAAATCGAATTGCCTAACCAGCGGGTCCGGCTTGCCGATGGCACCTTCTTTGGGGAAATCGCACTTCTGCACCGGACCAAGCGCAGCGGCACGGTGACCGCAACGCGCAAGACCAGGCTGCTAGCGCTCGATGCCCAGGACTTCCACGCGCTGCTTGAACGCATGCCGGCGCTTGCGGCCCATGTCCGCAAGACCGCCAAGGCGCGGCTCGCGGATAGCGTGGAGGCGCAAAAGGGCGATCTCGCCATTGCCGAGATTGCGCAGGTCGCCCACGATGACCAGCCCCGGGAAGATAAATAATCAGGGCAGGCGGGCCAGCCGTTCGCGATGTTTAAGGCGAGGACTCCGCCATCAGATTGCAATCGGCTTTTCGCGCGAGCTAGTCGTTCGGACGCAACCGCAGATCAGTGACTGAGATAGCGTCGCCCAATCGGGCGGACACAAACTGCAAAGGTTTTCCCGATCGCTTTCTTTGTTCGGCCAATGCTTCAAGCACGCACTGGTTTCGAAATTCACGATGCGCGAATAACCATTGTCTTTCATTGGCGAAACCCAGCACAACTGGCTGCGGGATCAGGCCTTCGTACTGATATTCGTTTTTGACCTCGAGCAGCGGATGGGGAGTGACCGTGTCGGCTAACATGCCGAGCAATACCAGCCCAAGCCCCCATTTCAATGATGCGTTCGACATAGCAGTTCTCTTGCCAACTCTACCCAATCACCATCTCAAATTTGAGATGGCCGTCATCATCGGCGAAGAACATGCCGGAAAGAGAGCCGCGCGGCAGGATAATTGAAAGGCTATCCGCTGGCACATTCGTCGAATATGTGAAGCTGCAATGATAACGCTGTATGCTGGCTGGCTTGCAGGAGCGCTTTTCAAACGCAACGAACTGAATCTGCGCCGCCGGTTTCGACTCTAGTTGCGAGACGAATTGACCGAATGAGGACTTCATCTCCGATTCAGATGGCTCCGGAATAGCCTGTTGAGCGGACGCGGCGTACGCCAGTCCGGCTACCAGTGCCGAAGATACCAACGAACAGATATAGAGCCGCATATTCCACCTTGGGATCACTTGTATAGGCCGTCACAGTCTTGCCGCAGGCGGGGTCTTAGCCAGCAAACTGTCTTTGAGGACTGAAACCGCTTGGAGCAATTTTACGCAACTCAGGATTTGTTCAGCGTTGCATACCAGCTCGGCCCGGCCAGATGGTTAACGACCTACGGCTATCGCGTTAAAAGCAAATTAAAATTCTAGTCGGGTGAGCCCTCCCGAAACGGCCACCTTGGCAGTAGGCCAATTTATCCGTCACTCGGGCAATCCGAGTTTTCGAAGGTGGTCCGCAATGCGATCAAGAACAGTGGGAGAAAACACCATTGCCTGCTTGAATTTTGCGATGGTGAGGTCCGGATAGTTGGGCCGCCGCATATTGTCCTCCGAGTTGCACGTGCCATGATCGCATCGGTTCGGCAATGTTCTTTAGATTCTGCACCCCAATGTCATCAAAAATCACATCGATCTTGCCGCGGACTTGCCTTTGAGCGTCATCGGAGATGCAGATGCCGCCCGGCCTGGCGATCCCTTCGAGGCGTGCTGCGATATTGACGCCGTCTCCAAAAATATCGTCCTCGTCGATGATGATGTCGCCGACGTGAATTCCGATCCGAAGTTCGAGCCTCAACTCGGGCTCGGAACTCTCGTTTTGTGTTGCAATGTCTCTCTGGATTTTCACGGCTAACCGTATCGCATCGACAGCGCTGGCGAACTCGACCAGCATGCCATCGCCGGTACTTTTAACGATACGGCCACGGTGCGCGGCGATCGCGGGATCGACGAGAGTTTTTCGAAGCGTCTTCAACTGCGCAAGCGTGCGCTCTTCGTCTCGACCCATCAACCGGCTGTATCCGGCGACATCCGCCGCCAGCACCGCAGCCAATCTCCGTTCCACCCGTTCGTTGGGCAAAGCAAGCCCCTTGGTCGGTGAAAGTCTAGCTCACGCTATCTGACCTGCTCTGGATCATCGCCAGGAACAATGTCCGAGACGGGCCCTTGGTGCAATAAAATCCGCAGCCTGTTCCGATAGTTTCGAGCGCGAGGCAGACTATTCGCTTCAGATTGTCACCTTGCCGGCGAAAACCAGTCAGGATAATTTTGGCGCTAGCTCGCAATGTTTCTCGTCGCACGACGTTGGAGGAGCGGCATGGGTCGGATCTACCAAAGCATCAATGACACAATCGGCAATACGCCGGTCGTGCGTATTAACCGCCTCGGTCCGTCAGGAGTAAACGTTTTCGTCAAGATTGAAGCTTTCAACCCTCTTGGTTCGGTGAAGGACCGATTGGCTCTCGGGGTAATCGAGGCGGCCGAAAAGTCGGGCGAGCTTAAGCCTGGCCAGACAGTCATAGAGGCGACAAGCGGAAATACCGGTATCGGTCTCGCGATGGTTTGCGCGGCGAAGGGATATCCGCTTGTGCTTACTATGGCAGAACCATTTAGCGTCGAGCGACGCAAGCTCATGCGCTTTCTCGGAGCGAAGGTCATTGTGACGCCTGCTGCTGAGCGCGCTGTAGGAATGATCAACAAGACCATCGAGCTTGCCAAGAAGCATGGCTGGTTCATGACCCGGCAGTTTGAGAACGAAGCCAATCCCGACATTCATTCGCGCACGACGGCGCGTGAGATACTCGATGATTTTTCAGGACAGCGGTTGGACTATTGGGTTACGGGTTATGGAACAGGCGGAACATTAAAGGGCGTTGGGCGGGTGCTTGCCAAGGAGCGTCCGGAAACCAAGATCATAGTTTGCGAGCCGCAAGATGCGCCACTGCTGGCCAGTGGCATCGCGCAGTCGCGCAGCCCGGACGGATCTCCAGCGGCACCACATCCCTCATTCAAGCCGCACCCGATGCAAGGCTGGACGCCGGACTTCATCCCCAAGCTCACTGACGATGCCGTGGCAATGAAGGTCATCGATCGCATCCTGCCGATCGCAGGCCCTGACGCGATTCGACTTAGCAAGGAACTCGCTGCCAAGGAGGGTATCTTTGTCGGTATTACCGCGGGGGCGACCTTTGCTGGCGCGCTCAGAATCGCCGCCGAGGCGGAAAAGGGAGCAAACATTTTGTGCATGCTTCCCGATACCGCCGAGCGCTATTTGACCACGCCTCTGTTTGCGGAGATTTCCGCAGACATGAATGAGGAAGAGCTCAAGATTTCACGCTCTACGCCTGGTTCACAGCTTCCCTGAGCGGTTCTCCAGGAAAAATTGAACGACAAGCGCTCGCTGTTTTCAGGCAGCCATCGCCTTGTTCAGGTTCTCCGCCACTTTGTCGAGAAAGCCGGTGGTGGACAGCCAGCGCTGGTCGGCGCCGACCAGAAGCGCGAGATCCTTGGTCATGAAGCCGGCTTCGACGGTGTCGACGCAGACCCTCTCCAGCGTGAGCGCGAATTTCTCCAGCGCCGCGTTGTTGTCGAGCTCGGCGCGATGCGACAGCCCGCGGGTCCAGGCGAAGATCGAAGCGATTGAGTTGGTCGAGGTCTCCTTGCCCTTCTGATGTTCGCGGTAATGCCGCGTCACCGTGCCGTGAGCGGCCTCGGCTTCCACCGTTTTGCCGTCCGGGGTCATCAAGACTGAAGTCATCAGACCAAGCGAACCATAGCCCTGCGCGATAGTGTCGGACTGCACATCGCCATCATAGTTCTTGCAAGCCCATACGTAGCCGCCCGACCACTTCATCGCAGCCGCGACCATGTCGTCGATCAACCGATGTTCGTAGGTGATCTTCTTGGCATCGAACTGCGGCTTGAACTCGGAATCGAAGACCTCCTGGAAGATGTCCTTGAACCTGCCGTCATAGACCTTGAGGATGGTGTTCTTGGTCGAGAGATAGACTGAATAGCCCTTCGACAGACCCTGATTGAACGAGGCACGGGCGAAATCCGCGATGGAATCATCAAGATTGTACATCGCGAGCGCGACGCCTGCGTTCGGGGCCTTGTAGACCTCGCGTTCGATCACGTTGCCGTCCTCGCCGACGAATTTCATCGTCAGGACGCCCTTGCCTGGAAACTTGAAATCGGTGGCGCGGTATTGGTCCCCGAAGGCGTGGCGGCCGATGATGATCGGCTTGGTCCAGCCCGGCACAAGCCTTGGCACGTTCTTGCAGATGATGGGTTCGCGGAACACCACACCGCCGAGGATGTTGCGGATGGTGCCGTTCGGCGATTTCCACATCTCCTTCAGCCCGAATTCCTTCACCCGCGCTTCGTCGGGGGTAATGGTGGCGCATTTCACGCCGACGCCGACCTTCTTGATCGCGTTGGCGGCGTCCACGGTGACCTGGTCGTTGGTCTTGTCGCGGTACTCCATCCCCAAGTCGAAATACATCAGGTTGATATCGAGGAACGGGTAGATCAGCTTGTCCTTGATGTACTGCCAGATGATCCGGGTCATCTCGTCGCCATCGAGTTCGACGACGGGGTTGGTCACCTTGATTTTTGCCATGGAGATTGGGCCTTTTTGGGAGATAGCGCGTTGAGACGAAGGCGGGAGGTATGCGCGCTATAGCACTGCAAACGCCAAGGCGAAAGCCAAGGCGCCAAGCACCTTCAGGGCATCTTTTCGCTAGCTTTCTCGCGTCCGATCGACGCGTTTTCTCCACGCCAATTCCGCTCGAAAACGCTCTAGAACGCCGCTTGGGTCGCGGTGCCCGCCACCTCGTACCAGGTGACGAACAGCCCGCAGATCAGCGCCCCCGGCAGGCTGGAGCCGGTGCGTCGCCAGGTGAAGGTCGAAATAACAGCGGCGATGGCCAGCAGCGGCACGAACTGGATCGCGACGATGGTGGAAAGTGGCACGAAGCTTGGGTCGGGCAGCGGATTGATCAGCTTCCCCGATAACCAAAGCGTGCCGTATTGCACGAGCAACAGCACGATGAATCCCAATGTGAGCGCCAGAACGTGGGTCGAGTAGAGTGCAACGCGTCCTGTCGCCACGGTGGAGAAATTCCGGTGCAGCACGTGCAGCGCAATCACGAAAAACGCCGTGAACGGGAGCAGGTAGATCAGGAAAATCATGAACTGCTTGCCGCTCATGAGCTTGAGCCCGACTATCCAGAACCGGAAGTCGATCTTGAAGGCGAAATCGGCCAGCCATAACGCGGCATATCCGATCACGGCTGTTAAAAGCGCGATCAGGATCGACGGCCCGATGATGCCGGACCGGCTGGCGCGCTTGGGTGCGAACGGCATCAACGCAAGCGTGATCAGCGCGTTGATTATGGCCCAGACCATCACCTGGTTAGTGACGCCCTGAGGCAGATAAGCCGACGGCTTCACAAAAGTGCCGGCTAGCGCGAACGCCGGGTAATAGGTCACCGCGGGTATCAGTGCGGACAACACGAATGCTGCGGTCCAGCGTCGGCTAGAGCTCGGGATTGGAGCCGGCGTGGTGCCATCGGCGATATCGGCCATTCTGAGGTGCGAAAAGAAGGGAGCTTCAAGCAACCCATCGAACACCCCGACCAGCAGCGCGACGAAACCGATCAGTGCGATCAGGGTGCCGATCTCCTTGCGGATCCAGATCTGGTCATCGGCGGGGCGAGGCGTCCCGCCTTGCAGCGTCTTTGCGAACCAGTCGAGGCTGTAGCCAATGGCTTGGCGAGAAATATGCTCGGCCGGGTGGGTGATCGCCGGCGTGTAAAGCACCCGCGCCGTGCCCTGGCCGATGTCGCCATAGACCTTGCCGGGTTCGACCGGTCCCTGGGTGCCGAACATGGCCCAGAGTTTCGGGCTTTGCGTGACATCGCGCGCCTGCTCAACCCCCCACATCAGGTTCGAGAATTCCTCATATTGCGCGAATACCAAAGCTACATTGCGCGGCCAATTGGTCGTGCCGTCGGCTGCGAACGGTTTGCCCGTGGAGGAGCCCTCCAGCACCATGGCCTTGTAGTCATTGGGCATCGTGGTCGCTGCGGCAAGCACCGCCCAGCCGCCCATCGAGTGGCCCTCCAGCCCGATGTTGTTCTTGTCGACGAGTTCGAGGCCCCGCAAATGGGCCAGACCATCGGGACCGCCAAAGCCATTTGCGAACGCCGGAGGATCGCTGTAGCCGTGACCAGTTTGATCAAGCGCCAGCACCACGTAACCGCGGCGGGCAAATTCGATCGCAAAGCCGTCCTGCGTCTCGCGTGAATTGATATAGCCATGGATCGCGAGAATGCCGGGTGCCGGTGTCTGTGCCGTAGCGTTCGGCGGCACGTAGAGCAGGGCGCTCATGGTGTTGCCCTTGGCGCCTTTGAAGCGGACGTCCTCAATCCGGATGCCGCCGGAGGTCTGGGTGAGATGAGCCAGCATGCCGCCGGCCAGGATCAGAATCACTCCCCCAGTCGCCAAGGACCATCTGCGGCGCATGTCAGCCTCCCTGTGCCAACAGCCTTCGATTCGGCTTTCGGGTTGGTTTTGTTTGTGATTGATACCGTATCCGAAGGGCGATTGCGCGCAAGCGCGTCGGCAGCCAAGCACGCTTTCGAAGTTTGGACCCAAAATCAGGATAGGCCTCTAAGCCGATTATATTGCTTGAGAAATGCTGCCGCTCTAACAATTGAATGCGGGCCGCAGCTTCAGGTGTTGAATCAGGTTGTTCGGAACTTGATTCAGAATCTTGAGACGTTGAATCAGAAAGTGAAGTGAGATGTCCGGTTCGGGCACCGACAAGACCAAATCAGGCAGAGATCTTGCCGGCCCAATTGTGATTCTGGTCGAACCGCAGCTCGGTGAGAACATCGGCATGGCCGCGCGTGCGATGGGAAACTTCGCGCTGGCGAGGCTACGAATCGTTAACCCGCGCGACGGCTGGCCTAATGTCGGCGCGCAGCGCGCCGCCGCCGGCGCCGATCACATCCTCGATCGGGTAGAGCTGTTCGATACGGTCGAGCAGGCGGTCGCCGACTGCACGCTGTTGTTCGCCACCACAGCCCGCGCCCACGACCAGGCCAAGCCCGTGGTCGGCCCTGAAGCTGCCGCTCGGGAGATGGCGGGCCAGATCAGGGTTGGGGCGACCGTCGGAATCCTGTTTGGACGCGAGCGCTACGGCCTACAGAACGAGGAGGTCGCGCTTGCCGACCGCATCATCACCTTTCCGGTCAATCCGGGCTTTGCCTCACTGAACCTTGCGCAGGCGGTGCTACTGATCGGCTATGAATGGTTCAAGCTTGCGACGACGGGCGCGCTGCCGTTTGCAATGCCGGAGCGCTCCGAGCGCGCATCGCAGCATCAGATGCAAGCATTCTTCGACAATCTGGTGCGCGAACTCGATGAGGTCGAATTCCTGCGACCGGCGGAGAAGCGCGAGACCATGCTGGTCAACCTGCGCAACATCTTCACGCGGATGGAGCCGACCAAGCAGGATATGCACACGCTGCACGGGGTGGTGATGGCAATCGCCGAGGGGCGCAAGGGCCCCGCCAAAGGCGGTGTGCTCGATGGCGAACAGGCTACCAGGCTGCGGGCGCTGCTCGCCGAGCATGGGCAGGGCACCTTGCCCTCCGAGAGCGGCACGGTGCGCGGATTGGCGCGGCTGTTGCGGCGAAATCCGACCGACGCCGAACGCATCCTGTGGCAGGCGCTGACGACGGATCGGCGCTTCGCCGGACAATTCAAGCGGCAGACGCCGGTCGGCCGGCACATTCCCGATTTTGTATCCTTTGTGCACCGGATCGCCATCGAACTGATCAATCGCGATGAGGGCGAGGTGATTGGCAAGGATCGTATCGTCCGACAGTCATGGCTCGAGGCGCGCGGCTACCGCGTCATCCGAATGGCGGTTGGGGATGTTGAAAACGACGTGGCGGCTGAACTGGATCGGCTGGCATCAACCCTGCTCGAAACCCGCTAGCGATCTCGACGGGTTTGGTGCCCAATCCAGGTCCACTGGCACGCTCCTTGCGTGCGATGCTGCACGTCCAATCAAGCCTTGCGGGAGACGACACATGAAGCGATCCGACCTCACAGAAAAGCTGCTCGACATCAAGCGCGAGAACGGCTGGAGTTGGAAACATGTCTGCGAAAAGATCGGCGGCTATTCAGAGGTGCTGATTGTTGGCGCCATTCTGGGCCAGATGAAGCTGACCAAACCGCAGGCCGCGAACGCCGGCGAGCTGTTCGGGCTTTCCAAATCCGAAATCGCGATGCTCAACGAGACGCCGATGCGCGGCATGGAAATGCCCCCGACCGATCCGTTGATCTATCGCTTCTACGAGCTGGTCATGGTCAACGGCCCGGCGTGGAAAGCGCTGATCGAGGAGGAGTATGGCGACGGCATCATGTCGGCGATCGACTTCGACATGGTCATGGAGCGGCTTCCCAATCCCAAAGGCGACCGGGTCAAGATCACCATGTCAGGCAAATTCCTGCCGTACAAATATTACGGCGCCAGCGGCAACGTGCCGGAATATGGCTTCAAGGAGGGCTGAGGGCTCCGCGAAGCAAGCATTCCGCTCAGGAGATTTCCGGGTCGTGATCGGGGCGCGGCGCCTGACGTGAATTACGTCCCGGCCTTCACCTGCAAGATGGCCTGCACCAGCAGCTCGGTCATTTCGGCGCGGACCTCGGCTTCGGCGATGTCGATGCCCTTCGCGCTGAGATCACCCATCACCTTGCGGAGCACGTCGGCGTCCCCGCCTCCCTCGAAGGCAGCTGCGACGACTTCCCTGGCGTAGGCGGTGGCGGCGTCGCCGGAGATTCCAAGCTTCTCCGCCGCCCAAACCCCCAGCAGTCGGTTGCGGCGCGCGTGAGCTTTGAACTTCTGCTCCTCGTCCAGGGCGAACTTCTTCTCGAAACCTTCCTCGCGTTTGTCGAATGTGGTCATGGCATAAGGTTCCGCTTGCTGAGCCGAATTGGTGCCGCGGCCTCGTTGCGGCAGACTTGCTGCGGGCCTAGATAACTAGAGGAGATGGTTAAAAACAACAGCCTCGAAGCCGCAGGCAGGACGGTAAAACTAATCGTCACCGAGACCGGGTCGATTGTGCTGGGTAGCCCAATCAGATAGGTTGGACTTGGGCCGGGTTCTCGTTCTGTTTCCCCATCCTGGCTTCACGGCAGCTCCGTCGTGGGTCGCAATTCCTAACCGTCCGGAGCACACCAAATTCATGGATTTCAACAACACACGGTACATCCCAATGAGCCGTCGACGCCGCATTTATGAGGGCAAGGCAAAGGTGCTTTACGAAGGGCCGGAGCCGGGAACCCTGATCCAGCACTTCAAGGACGATGCGACCGCGTTCAATGCCAAGAAACACCAGGTGATCGAGGGCAAGGGTGTCCTCAACAACCGGATTTCGGAGTACCTGTTCCAGCACCTCAACGACATCGGGGTGCCGACCCACTTCATCCGCCGCCTCAACATGCGCGAGCAACTGATTCGCGAGGTTGAGATCGTGCCGCTGGAAGTCGTGGTGCGGAATGTGGCGGCGGGATCGCTGTCGCAGCGCCTTGGCATCGAGGAAGGTACCCAACTGCCGCGCTCGATCATCGAGTTTTACTACAAGAACGACCAGCTCAACGATCCAATGGTTTCCGAGGAGCACATCACCGCGTTCGGCTGGGCGACGCCGCAGGAAATCGACGACATCATGGCGCTGGCTATCCGCGTCAATGACTTTCTCACCGGCTTGTTTTTGGGCATCGGCATCCGCTTGGTCGATTTCAAGATGGAATGCGGCCGCTTGTTCGAGAACGAG
>Ga0209474_10001145_pt1 | contig 26779 bp, 22 predicted proteins | sample GraSoiAngelo_145_FD_185902 | JGI IMG/M metagenome (GOLD analysis project Ga0209474, IMG submission 185902) | Grasslands soil microbial communities from the Angelo Coastal Reserve, California, USA - 14_1009_05_20cm (SPAdes) (version 2) | ecosystem: Environmental > Terrestrial > Soil > Grasslands...
CGGCGGCCGCGGCGCGGCCACTGATCTGACGCCGCAGCAGATCGCCGGCCTCACGAGCACGAGCGAATGGACCGGCGTGCCGCTCGCGACGCTCTTCCGCGAAGTCGGCGCGCGGCCGCAGGCGACGTGGTTCCTCGCCGAGGGCGGCGACGCCGCCGTGCTCACGCGCAGCATCCCCGTCGCCAAGGCGCTCGACGATGCGCTGATCGCCTACGGACAGAACGGCGAAGCGATCCGCCCCGAGCAGGGCTATCCGGCGCGGCTCTTCCTGCCCGGCTGGGAAGGCAACTCGAACGTCAAGTGGCTGCGCCGGATCGAGCTCTCCGATCGTCCGTTCATGACGCGCGAGGAGACGTCGAAGTACACCGAGCCGATGGCCGACGGCAGCGCGCGCATGTTCAGCTTCCTGATGGACGCAAGGTCGCTCATCACCTATCCGGCGTTCCCGGTGACGCTGACGCGCGGCTGGAGCGAGATCAACGGCATCGCGTGGAGCGGGTCCGGAAAAATCGCGCGCGTCGACGTGAGCACCGACGGCGGCGCGACGTGGAGCGCCGCGAAGCTGCAGGAGCCGGTGCTGCCGAAGGCGCACACGCGCTTCCGGCATCTGTGGAACTGGACCGGCGGCGAAGCGGTGATCATGAGCCGCGCGGTGGACGAGGCGGGCAACGTTCAACCGACGCGCGAAGCGCTGATCAAGCTGCGCGGCAGCAGCAGCGTCGGCTATCACGTCAACCCGATCACCGGCTGGCGGATCCGATCCGACGGTTCGGTGATCTATCACGCCGAGGCCTGGTCATGACGCCTCGCCTCTGCACGGCCGCGGCGGCGTGCGCATTCGCCGCCAGCGTGATCGCCGCCGCGCAGCAGCCGCCGGCGAGGTTGGGAATCGGACGGCCGGCGACGCAGGAGGAGATCGCCGCGCGCGACATCGACGTCGGGCCCGACGGCGCCGGTCTTCCGCCGGGGCGCGGCACGGCGGCCGACGGCGCGCCGATCTACGCCGCGCGCTGCGCCGGCTGCCACGGGAAAACCGGAAAGGAAGGGCCGAACGACACGCTCGTCGGGCGGATTCCTGGCGACGAGTTCCCTTTCGCGCGCGATCCCAGGGCGCCGAAGACGATCGGCAGCTACTGGCCGTACGCGACGACGGTGTTCGACTATATCCGCCGTGCTATGCCGCCCGATAAACCCGGCTCGCTCAAAGACGACGAGGTCTACAACCTCACCGCGTATCTACTTGCGCTGAACGATCTGATCCCCGCCGACGCTGTGATCGACGCGGCGACGCTGCCGAAAGTGAAAATGCCGGCGCGCGATCACTTCAAGCCCGACACGCGGACCGAACGCGGTAAGCCGCGGTAGGTTCCCTCACGAGTCACCGACTCGACGGCGCGCGCCACAAACTGACCTGCTCGTCACTTTTGACGCGCGCGCGTTTCTTACGCCGAACGAATCCGATTTCTCCACGCGTAACATCCGCCGCGACATGTGACGGCAATCTGCTGTCGTAACGCAAGATTTACGGTGGCGCTCGCGATGGTCGGCGCCTTCGTCGTCTCTCCGCCGTTCCTCCCGCTCCGTCGCCGATCGCTCGCGTCCGGCGACAGCGTGCAGACGCCGTTCGCGATCTCCTGGTCCGGCACGTGTTCGAGCGGCGGCAACAAGACGAGGACGCTGCACGTTCACGTTGAACGCCGTCGCGACGGTGAACGCCAACGTGCAATAGCCCGCCCGGCCCGCCCGGCCTATCGCTGCACGAGCTCGATCTTCGCGCCGGCGGGGCCTTCGAGGTACGCGAAGTTCACCATCGTGCCGCTCGCGAGCTTCAGCGGACGCGGCTCGGTCGTGAACTTCACGCTCTGCGCCTTGAGCTCCGTCGTCTTCGCGTCGAGGTTCGGCGTGCGCCAGCCGATGTGATCGATCGCGTGGCCTTCGCTCGGCGTCGCGTCGCCGCGCTGGACAAGGATCCAGACGCCGCCGTATCTCACGCCGTCGATGCGATCCTTCAGCTTGCCGGTGTCGCCGCCGAACTTCTCCTTGTACCAGGCGAGCGTCGCCGCCGGATCGGGCGCGCGCAGGTGGACGTGGTGCAGCCCGAGCTTCTCCGGGTCCTGCACCACTTCGATCCGCGTGCCCCACGGATCGTCGACGAACGCGAGCTTGAAGAGGCCGGGCACGTCGCGCGCCGGGTTGACGATCTTCGCGCCGGCCGCTTCGAGATCCTTCAGCGTCGCGTCGAGGTCGGCGACCGAGAAGCCGATGTGATCGAGCGCGCTGCCGGTGCTCGGCTGCGCCTTGTCGTTCTTGAGGAAGATCAGGCGCGTGTCGCCGAACATCAGCCGGTCGGGCGCTTCCGTGATCGGCTTCCCGCCGAACGTCTTCTGATACCACTCGACGCCCTTCGCCTGATCGGGGACGTTCAAGTGGATGTGATCGACGACCGGCATCACAGGCGTCTGCGCGGCGGCGGCCGCCGCAAACAGGATTACGCCGATCGACGTAACGAGGCTCCTTCGCATGTAACGCCGTCCTCCCGTCCTTCGTGAGCCTACTTGCCTGACCCGCCCGACCCGCCCGACCTGCCCGGCCGGAGCGTCACCTTCTGCACGCGCCAGTTCCCGAGCTCGCCGACGAACAGCTCGTTTTCGCTGCGGCAGTCGATCGCGTTCACCATGTTGAATTCCTTCTGCAGGCGGCCTGCGCGGCCGAACTTGCCGACGACCTTGCCGTCGAGCTCGAGCTTGTAGATCTCGCCGTTGTCGAGCGAGTCCGCATCGTTCGAGTTCGACGTGTACAAGTACTGGTGCGCGCCCGGCGTGATGCAGATCGCCGCCGGCGTCCCGATGTTCGCGATCTGCGCCTTCGGCGTGCCGCGGCCGTCGAACACCTGGATGCGCTTGTTGCCCGCGTCGGCCACGTAAACGTTCCCTTGCGCGTCGAGCGCGATGCCGCGCAGCGAGTTGAACTGCCCCGCCTCGGCGCCGCGCTGTCCCCACGACGCGATGAAGTGGCCGTCCTTGTCGAACTTCGCGACGCGCGCGTTGCCGGCGCCCATCGCGGTGCCGTCGGCGACGTAGATGTTGCCGTCCTTGTCCCACGCGACGCCCGCGGTGCGCACGAAGCTGTCGCCGGGGATGCCCGATCCGGGCGGGCCGGCAGGACCGCGTCCGCCGCCGGCGGGTTGCGCGGCGCCCGGCGCGCCCGCGCCGCGCGCGCCATCGGGCGGTGGACCGCCGGCGCCGCGGCCTTCAGGCGGCGGGCCGCCCCGGCCTTCGCCGCCGCGGCCGGCGGCCGGCCGCACGGCGATCGCTTCGGGCTTGCGGCTCAGCACGAGGAGGATGCGCCCTTCGGGATCGAACTTGATCACGTTGCTCGATCCCTGATCGACCACCCAGATGTTGTCCTGCGGATCGATCCGCACCGCCTGCGCGAAGTTGAAGCCGTAGACGCCCTGGCCGATCTCGCGCACGAACTTGCCCGCCTGATCGAACTCGAAGAGCCGCGAGCCGGTCTTGTAGAACGTGCGCGACGTGCCGACGCTCGCGTGCGCGGCACCGGTGCGCGTGTAGACGAAGATGTGCCCCTTCGAATTGGTGCCGACGCCCGCGGCTTCGCCAAGGTGGATGTTGTCGGGCAGTTTCAGCAGGTCGGCGTTCGCGTCGAACGGGATGTCGGGCGCGCCCGACTGCGCGACGATCGGCGCCGCGCACGCGGCGAGGACGGCAAGCGAGACGATGATCCGGTGAGTCATCTCGGCACCTCCTTCCCGGCGCCCGCCGACGTCTTCGCCGGCTGCGGCTTGAGGACGATCTTCTGCACGCGCCAGTCGGTGATCTCCGATACGAACAGCTCGTTCGGATTGCGGCAGTCGATCTCGTGCACCGTGCTGAACTCCTTGAGCGCCTTCCCGGCCTTGCCGAACTTCCCGACGATCGTGCCGTCGAGCTCCATCTTGTAGATCTCGCCGGTCTGCGCGGCGGCGCGCGAGTCGCCGTTGTCGGGCACCGAGTTCGACACGAAAAGGTACTGATGCGGCCCCGGCGAGACGCAGACGGCCCACGGGCTGCCGACCTGGTCGTAGATCGCCTTGAAGTTGAGATCGTTGTCCCACACCTGGACGCGCGCGTTGCTGCGGTCGCCGATGTAGACGTTGCCCTGCGCGTCGGCGGCGAGCGTGTGCGGCAGCCGCAGTTCGCCCTGCCCCGTTCCCTGCTTGCCGGCCGACTTGATGAAGCGGCCGTTCTTGTCGTACTTCACCACGCGGTTGTCGCCATAGCCGTCGGACACGAAGATGTTGCCGTCCTTGTCCCACGCGACGTCGGTCGGACGATTGAACGAGTAGGGCTTGTTCGAGTTGGGCGCCGATCCCTGGCCGCTGAAGTTGGTGAGCTCCTCGACCGCTTCGGGACGGCGGCCGATCACCATGGTGACGCGCCCCGCGGGGTTGAACTTGATCACCATGTTCGTCCCTTCGTCGACCGCCCAGATGTTGTCCTGCGGATCGACGCGGACCGCGTGCGCGAACGCGAAGCCGTAGAGGCCCTGGCCAATCTCACGCACGAACGCGCCGTTCTGATCGAACTCGAAGAGCCGCGTGTCGCCGCTGCGCGTGTAGACGAACACGTGCCCTTTCGAATTGGTCGCGACGCCGATGCCCTCGCCGAGATACAGGTTCGGCGGCAGCTTCAGGAAGTTCGGCACCGACTCGTACGGGATCTCGGGAACGTTCTGCGCCTTCGCCTTGCTCTGCGCGTAGCCCGGCGCTGCGGCGAGCAGCCCGGCCACGAGCACGCCGGCCGTCATGCATCTCTTCATCAATGCCTCCACGATATGAGCGCAACGTAAGAATTCGTTTCACGCGACCACCCGTCCGCCCGCGGCCGTGAACGCCTCGAGCGCGGCGGTCAGGTGGCGATCGAAATCCTCCCTCGCGCGCCACGACATGTCGACCAGCCGCACGCTTCGAGCGCGGCGCAGATCGGCGGCGAGCGCCGCGAACAGCCGCGCGGTGCCGTCGGACTGCTCGGCGTCGAGATACCGCATGAACAGCCGCTCGCACGACAGGACCGCCGGCTGGCCGGCGCGCAGCAGCAGGAAATCGCGTCGATTCACCGCCACCTCGTCACGCCTTCGCGAGATCCTCGAGCGTCCGCCGCACCATGTTGCGCGTGAGCGGCACCTTGTATCCGTTCTTCGCGAGCGGACGCGCGCCGGCGACCGCGGCCTCGGCGGCCGCGGCGGCGACGTCCGGAGTGATCCGCTTCCCGGCCAGCAACTTCTCCACGTCCGGCAGGCGCCACGGAATCGGCGCCACGCCGCCGAGCACGACACGCGCGCTGCGGCAGACGTCCTCGTTCATGTCGAGCACCACCGCGGCGCTGACGACGGCGTGCGTCCATGCCTCGCGGTCGAGAATCTTGTGATAGGTGCTGCGCGCGCCGGCCGCGCGCGGCGGCAGCACGATCTCCACGAGCACCTCGCCCTCCTTCAGCACGTTCTCGCGCGACGCGTCCACGGTCGGCAGCGTGAAGAAGTCGGCGGCGGCGACGCGCCGCTCGCCGCCTGGTCCGACGATGCGGAACGTCGCGTCGAGCGCCACGAGCGCGGGCGCCGTATCCGAAGGATGCACGATGTAGCTCGGGCCGCCGCCGAAGATCGCATGGAACTCGTTCTCGCCGGAGACCGAGTAGCACGTCGTGCCGCCGTTCTTCAGGCACGCGAAGCCGTTGCGGTAGTACCAGCACCACGGCCGCTGGCAGACGTTGCCCGCGATGGTCGCGACGTTGCGGATCTGCGGCGTCGCGACGCTCTCGGCCGCCTCGGCGAGCACGCGGTAGTCGCGGCGGAGCGCCGCGTTCGACGCGATCGCATCGAGCGTCGTCTCGCCGCCGATCGTCGCGCCATTTTTCACCGTCACGCGATCGAGGCTCCTGATCGACCGCAGGTGCACGACGACGTCCGGAGCGATCAGCCCTTCCTTCATCATGCCGACGAGATCGCTGCCGCCGCCGGCCACCGCGACGCTCCGGTGCGCGTCGCGCGCCTGTCGGATGAGCGTCATCGCCTGCGTCAGGTCCCGCGCGTTGGCGTTGGTGAACGCTTTCACGACCGGCCTCCTTTCTCCGCGGCGAGCGCGGCGACGAGCTTCTCGCGCGTGATCGGCAGATCCTTCATGCGATGCCCTGTCGCGTTCGCGACGGCGTTGGCGACCGCCGCGGGCGACGGCACCTTGCTCGATTCGCCCATGCTCTTCGCGCCGAACGGGCCGAGGCCGTCGTCGGATTCGATGAAGATCACGTCGATCTCCGGCGCGTCGCGGTGCGTGGCGACGCGCGCGCCGTAGTAGCCGGGCGTCAGCGGTGTCCCGCTGCGTCGGTCGTATACCAGATCCTCGTGTAGCGCCATGCCGATCCCCATCGTCGCGCCGCCCCTGATCTGGCTGCGCGCGGTGAGCGGGTTGATGATCCGGCCGCAGTCGTGGACCGCGAGATACTTCACGACGCGCGCACGCCCGAGATCGACGTCCACTTCCACCTCGACGAAGTGCGCGCCGAACGTGCTGCGGACCTTCCCCTGCAGCGTCGGATTGGGCGTCGCCGTGGCGATGAGGACATCGCTGCCCTTCGGCATCCCCTTCTCGGCGATCTGCTTCTTCAGGTCGCGCGCGGCTTCGACGACCGCGTAGCCCGTCATGATCGTCGTGCGGCTGCCCGATTCGCCGACCGAGTACGGACAGCGATCGGTGTCGCCCCACACGACCTCGAGATCCGCCAGCTTCACGCCGAGCGCCTCCGCCGCGATCAATCCCATCGTCGTCTTCGCGCCGGCGCCGACGTCGGTGACGCCGACGTGCACCCAGTACTTGCCGCTGCCGTCGACGCGGACGACGGCGCTGCTGCGCCCGAGGCCCGCGCGAAACGCCATGAACGACACGCCGGCGCCGCGCTTGATCGGCCCGGGATCGGATCCGGGCGTCGACTTCCAGCGCTTCTTCCACTCGAACGCGTCCGCGCCGCGGCGGATGCACTCCTCGAGCGAGTAGTTCGTGTACGGCGTCTGGTCGCCCGCCTTCCGCGTCATGTTCCTGAGGATGAACTCGACGGGGTCCATCTTCATCTTCGCCGCCACGTCGTCCATCATCGACTGGATGCCGAAGAAGCCCTGCGGGTACTCCGGCCCGCGGAAGTTGCCCGACACCGTGCGGTTCGTGTAGACAGGCGCGATCGAGGTCTCGATGTTCGGGCACTGGTAGATCTCGACGCCGGCGATGTTGCCGCTGTTCTTGCGGTACGGCCCCATGCCGCTGAAGCCGCGCAGCTGAATCGCCTGCAGCGTGCCGTCGTGTTTCACGCCGACTTTGTAGTACTGCACCGTCGGCCAGCGGCCGTGCATGCCGACGTAGTCTTCCTTGCGCGAGAGCTCCAGCTTCACGGGCGCGCCCGCTTCCTTCGCGAGCGCGGCCGCAATCAGATCCGCGTCCTGGTTCTGATTCTTGTTGCCGAAGTTGCCGCCCATGTACAGACAGACGACGCGGACGTTCTCGGGCGCGATGCCGAGATCGCGCGCCATGTCGGTGCGGCAGTTCGCGATCCCGCCCGTCGGCGTATAGATCGTCAGCTTGTCGCCCTCCCAGTGCGCCACGGCGCTGCGCGGCTCCATCTGCGCGTTGTGCACGAAGCTCGTCGAGAAGCGCTCCTCGAAGACGCGATCGGACGCCTTGAATCCGTCGTCGACGCTGCCGCGCTTCTGCCCGATCGGCTGGAACTCGTTGCGCGCGGTCGGCGAGAGGTTGCCCTCCGGCCAGATCTTCACGGCGTCGGGCTTCAGCGCCTCCTCGGGATCGAGCACGAACGGCAGCGGCTCGTAGTCCACCGCAATCAACCGAAGCGCCTCTTCGGCGACATGACGATTGACGGCGGCGACGGCGGCCACCGGGTCGCCGACGAAGCGGACCGGGTTGTTGAACGCGTAGCGGCGGTGCTTCGTGATCTTCTTGATCTCGTCGTTGTACTGCGCGCCGCCGGAGATCGAGCCCGCGCCCCACACCGTGGTGCAGTTCTCGTGCGTGACGATCGCCTTTACGCCCGGGAGCGCGCGCGCCTTCGACGCGTCGATGCGCCGGATGCGCGCGTGCGGATGCGGGCTGCGCAGCACGCGAGCGTAGAGCATGTTCGGGAGCATGACGTCCGCGGTGTACTTCGCCCGGCCGGAGACGCGCTCGACGGCGTCGATGCGCGGCGCGTCGTGGCCGACGACGTTCAACGCCGAGACGGGCGAGTCGGCGGACGCGACTTTGATCGCCGCGTCCGGTAGGGCGAGGCGCCCTGCATCAGCCGATCCTTGCGCGGCGGCGAGCGTCGCGGCGATGTAGTGGTTGTAGTTCGAGCACCGGCAGATGTTGCCCGTCATCGCCGCGCGCGCCTCGTCGAGGGAGGGATGCGGGTTCGCGGCCAGGAGCGCCGTCGCCGCCATCAGCTGCCCCGAGGTGCAGAAGCCGCACTGCGGCGCGTCGTGCGCGACGAACGATTTCTGCAGCGCGCTCAGCTCGCCGTTCTTCGCCAGCCCCTCGACGGTCTGGATCGAGCGCCCTTCCATCCAGACGGCGAGCTGGCTGCACGAGTAGACCGGCTTGCCGTCGACGAGGACCGTGCACGCGCCGCATTCGCCGCGGTCGCAGCCGATCTTGGTGCCGGTCAGCCCAGTGTGATCGCGCAGCGCCTCGGCCAGCGTCCAGCGATCTTCGACATCGAGCCGCCGTTGCGCGCCGTTGAGCGTCACGCTGATCGTCGTGCGAGGCGCTGCGGGCGCGGCGGCGGGCGATTGCCCGCTGAGCGCAGGCGCGGCGGCCGCCACCGTGAGAACGGTGCCGGTCCCTTCGAGGAACTGACGGCGGGAAATTCTTCGTTTCGCCATGAACGGCGCCTCCATGAAGCCACCGCGATGGGCGGATTATACTGGCCGCGGCGGCTGACGCGTGACCATGAATCGAGCGTTTCTCGACGAGCTCCGGCGGATTGCCGGCGACACGCACGTCCTCGACGACGCGCTCGAGCTGCTGACGTACGAGTGCGACGCGCTGCCGCACCTGCGCGAGCGGCCGGCGGCGGTGGCGCTGCCGGGATCGGCGGCCGAAGTGCAGGCGATCGTGCGCCTGTGCGCGCGCGAGGGGATTCCATTCGTCGCGCGCGGACACGGCACCGGCTTGTCGGGCGGGGCGCTGCCGGTGGCCGGCGGCCTCGTCATCGCGCTGTCGCGTCTGAACCGCGTGTTGAGCGTCGACATCCCGAACCAGCGCGTCGTCGTCGAGCCCGGCGTCACGAATCTCGAGATCACGCGGCAGGTGGCGCCGTTCGGGTTTTACTACGCGCCGGATCCGTCGAGCCAGCAGGTGTGCTCGATCGGCGGCAACGTCGCAGAGAATTCCGGCGGCGCGCATTGTCTGAAGTACGGCTTCACCGTGCATCACGTGCTCGGCGTGGACGCCGTGCTGCCGGACGGCGAGCTCGTACATATCGGCGGCGATCTCGTCGACACGCCGGGGCCGGATCTGCTCGGGCTCCTCGTCGGATCGGAAGGCACGCTCGCCGTCGTCACGCGCATCGTCGTGCGGATTCTGCGGCGGCCGGAGACGGTGCAGACGCTGCTCGCGGCGTTCGACACGATCGACGCCGGCGGCGCGGTGGTTTCGGATCTGATCGCGGAGGGGATCGTGCCGGCGGCCGTCGAGATGATGGACGCACTGGCGATCCGCGCGGCGGAAGCGGCGGTGCATCCGAATTTTCCGCCGGCCGACACGGTGCTGATCGTCGAGCTCGACGGCCCGGCGTCGGAGGTCACCTCGCTCTTCGACGTCGTCGTCGCGACGTGCCGGCGTCACGGCGCGACGGCGATCGAGGTGGCGACGAGCGACGAGCAGCGGGCGCGGATCTGGCGCGGCCGCAAGGCGGCGTTCGCCGCGATGGGGCGCGTGTCGCCGAATTACTACGTGCAGGACGGCGTCGTGCCGCGCACCAGGCTGCCCGAGGTCCTGAGCCGCATTCGCGATCTCGAACGGCGATCGGGATTGCGCATCGGCAACGTCTTCCACGCGGGCGACGGCAATCTGCACCCGCTCATCTGCTACGACGAACGCGTGCCGGGCGAAGCGGACAAGGCGGTGGAGGTCGCGGCCGAGATCCTGTCGTACTGCATCGAGGCGGGCGGCTCGCTGACCGGCGAGCACGGCATCGGCGCGGACAAGTCGCAGTACATGCCGACGATGTTCGCGGCCGAGGATCTGGCGCTGATGCAGCGCGTGCGCGCGGCGTTCGATCCGCGCGGCCTCTGCAATCCGGGCAAGGTGTTCCCGACGCCGCGGCTGTGCGGAGAGGTGCCGGGGCCGTATCGTCAACATCCGATCGAGGCGGCAGGCCTTGCGGACCGCATGTAAAAAAGGGGTCGTACCCCTTTTTCGCGAAAAAGGGGTACGACCCCTTTTTTCATGACGCCGTCCACTCCCGACGAAGTCGCCGCGGCGCTGCGGCGCGCGGCCGACGCGCGGCAGACGATCGCAATCCGCGGCGCCGGGACGAAGAGCGACTGGGGGCGCGACGGCGCGCGCGCCGATGCGATCCTCGACATGCGGTCGCTGAACCGCGTCCTCGCGCACGAGGCCGGCGACATGACGGCGACGCTCGAAGCGGGCGCCGCGCTCGCCGACGTGAACCGCGCGCTGGCGCCGCACCGGCAGTGGCTGCCGCTCGATCCGCCGTTCGCCGAGCGCGCGACGATCGGCGGCGTCCTCGCCACCAACGACAGCGGTCCGCTCCGCCATCGCTACGGGACGCCGCGCGACCTGGTGATCGGCGTGCAGCTCGCGACGACCGACGGCGTCCTGTCCAAGGCGGGCGGCCGCGTCGTCAAGAACGTCGCCGGCTATGATCTCGGGAAGCTGGTCGCCGGCTCATTCGGCAGCCTGGCCGCGATCGTGAGCGCGACGTTCAAGCTCGCGCCGCTGCCTGCCGCATCGAAGACGCTGCGAGCGGACATCGCCGACGCGGCGTCGCTCGCGCGCGCGATTGGCGCCGTGATGAACAGCGCGCTCGATCCGATCGCGTTCGAGATCGTCTCGCGCGCGCGCGCCGCCGGTTCGCGGTTCGGGCTGCTCATCCGCTTCGCGTCGGTCGCGGCTGCGGTCGACGCGCAGGCCGCTGAGGCGATCGCGACGCTGCAGCCGTACGCGGCCGGCGTCGCGGCGCTCGACGGCGACGCGGAACGCTCGATGTGGCGCGAGCACGCCGACGCGATATGGAGCGGCGACGGCGCGATCGTGCGCGCGAGCTGGCTGCCTGCCAACATCGCCCGTGTCGTCGAAGAGGTGGAGGCGTTCGAATTCGTCGGCCGCGCCGCCGTCGGCGCCGGGCTCGTCCGCATCACGGGATCGGACGACGATCAGGCGCGCGTCGTCGAGCGGCTTCGCGCCTCGGCAGTCGTCGGCAACGTGGTCGTCGCGCGCGCGTCGGCGGCGGTGAAGCGCCGCGTCGACGTCTGGGGATCGCACGGCGATCGGCAGACGCTGCTCGAGTCGCTGAAGCGCGCGTTCGATCCGACGGGGGTGTTGAACCCCGGGCGCGGTCCGATCTGATGGCGACGCCGCACGACACTCGATCGGGCGATCGGCCGGAGGCGGCGTTCGATGCGCATCACGCGCCCGACCGCCAGCTGATCGACACCTGCGTACACTGCGGCTTCTGCCTGCCGTCGTGCCCGACCTACGCGCTGTGGGGCGAGGAGATGGATTCGCCGCGCGGCCGCATCTACCTGATGCGCGCCGGCCTCGACGCGCGCGCGGAGATGAATCGCGCGTTCGTCCGGCACTTCGACGCGTGCCTCGGGTGCATGGCGTGCGTCACGGCGTGTCCGTCGGGCGTGCAGTACTCGCCGCTCATCGAGGCGACGCGCGGGCAGATCGAGCGGCGATTCGATCGATCGCTCGCCGATCGCGTCTTCCGCGCCCTCGTCTTCGCGCTGTTTCCATATCCCGCGCGGATGCGCATCGCGCTCGCCCCGCTCGCGATCCTGCAATATGTAGGGCGACGCTTTCAGGGTCGCCACGACGTTCGCGATAGTCGCAACGCGCACGATCGCGGTGGCCTTCGGGGTCTTCGCGGCGACTCTGAAAGGGTCGCCCTACAGCCAGGCCTGCTCGCGCGGCTTCGCGCGATGCTGGAGCTCGCGCCGCCAGTGACGTGGGGCTCGCTCTTCTCGCGCGTGCCGGCGCGAACGCCGGCGGTCGGCGAGCGGCGCATGACGGTCGGCCTCCTGACGGGCTGTGTGCAGCGCGTCGTCTTCCCGCAGGTGAACACCGCGACCGTCAACGTGCTCGCGGCGGAGGGCTGCGACGTCGTCGCACCCGCCGATCAAGGCTGCTGCGGCGCGCTCGCGCTCCACGCGGGGCGTCTCGACGAAGCGCGTGCGTTCGCGCGGAAAACGATCGAGACGTTCGAGCGCGCCGGCGTCGATCGGATCGCGGTGAACGCCGCCGGGTGCGGCTCGTCGATGAAGGAGTACGGACAGCTGCTGGCCGACGACGCGGCGTGGGCCGGCCGCGCACGTGAGTTCTCGGCGCGCGTGCGCGACGTCAGCGAGCTCGTCGCCGAGCTCGGGCCGCCGCGTGCGGCGCGGCATCCTCTGGCGCTGACGATCGCGTATCACGACGCGTGTCACCTCGCGCACGCGCAGGGGGTCCGCCAGCAGCCGCGCGATCTCCTGCGATCGATTCCCGGCGTGCGGCTCGTGCCGCTCGCGGAGCCGGAGCTGTGCTGCGGCAGCGCCGGCATCTACAACCTGGTCGAACCGGACGCGGCGCGCGACCTCGGGGATCGCAAGGCGGCCCACATCGAGGCGGCGCAGGCGGATGTCGTCGCGACCGCGAACCCGGGCTGCACGCTGCAGATTGTCGCCGCCGCACGCCGCCGCGGCGCAGCCGTCGTCGTCCGTCATCCGATCGAGCTTCTCGACGCGTCGATCCGCGAAAAAGGGGTCGTACCCCTTTTTACGCGCAGCGAAAAAAGGGGTACGACCCCTTTTTCAGACGGGGCTGTTCTCGGACGACGACGGTGAGCGCCGGGCGATGATGCAGAGGTTTGCGTGCAAAGTGAACGACAGCCACGACATACTCTTTCCCGCGCAGCGCCGGCCGACTGGCACCTGCATTGCTTTCCCGGATACTGCCAACGCCTGCCTGCCCGAGGTTCCGGTGTCCGCTAACAAGCGTCTCTTCCTCGCACTTCCCCTCGCGATCCTCGCGCTGACGACGTTCGCGGCGCCGGCGAGCGCGCAGTATCGCCGCGTCGGACGCGTCAACCGTGTCGTCGTCGGCGGGTTCTACGACCCGTTCTTCTACAGCCCGTTCTGGTACGACCCGTGGTACGCGGCGCCGTATCAATGGGGCTATCCGCCGTACGGCGGCGCCTATCTCGCGCCGGAGGCGTCGGTGAAGCTCGACGTGAAGCCGAAGCAGGCCGAGGTCTACGTCGACGGCTATTACGCCGGCATCGTGGACGACTTCGACGGCGCGTTCCAGCGCCTCCACGTCGCGCCCGGCGAACACGAGATCGAGCTGTATCTCGACGGCTACCGCGCCGTGAAGCAGCGCGTGTTCCTCAGCGCGGACAACACGTTCAAGGTGAAGTACGCGATGGAGAAGCTCGCCGCGGGCGAGCAGGCCGAGCCGCGCCCGCAGGCGCCGACTCCACCCATCGCGCAAGGCGCGCCGGCGCCGATGCCGCCCGGCGCGTATCCGCCGCCACAGCCCGGCGCGTATCCGCCGCCGCCGCCCGGCGCCTATTCGCCGCAGCCGCCGCGCGGGCCGGGCACGCGGCGCATGCCGCCGCCGCCGCCGCAATCACCTCCCGGATCCGAACCTCGCGGCGCGGCATCGGAGTACGGATCGATCGCGATCCGCGTGCAGCCGAGCGACGCCGAAGTCTCGATCGACGGCGAGCCCTGGCGCGCGCCGAGCGGCCAGGAGCGCCTCGTCGTCGACGTGTCGGAAGGTTCGCACACGATCGAGATTCGCAAGAGCGGCTATCGCACGTACGTGACGCAGGTGGACGTGCGCCGCGGCGCGACGACGCCGCTCAACGTGAGCCTGCGAGGCGAACAGTGATGCGCGCCGCGCTCGCCGCTGCGCTGCTTGTCGTGTCACTGCCGTTCGCGGCATCGGCGCAGGACGTGATCGATCCGGCACCGGACGCCGCGCAGCCGCCGCCGCAGGCGCCGGTCAATCAGGGACCGATGATCGTCGAGCGCCTCCACAGCGGCTTCCTGCTCGTGCCCGAAGTGAAGGCCACCGAGTTCGACAAGAAGGCGGCGGGCCTCATCGGCGGATCCGCCGGCTGGGTGTCGCAGGAAACCTTCTTCATCGGCGGCGGCGGCTACTGGATGCCGACGACCCAATCGAACGATCGCCGGCTCGCGTACGGCGGCGTCGTGATGCAGTGGTTCGTCACGAGCGGCGATCGGTTCGGCCTCAGCGCGAAGGCGCTGCTCGGCGGCGGCCGGGCGACGCTGCCCGAGACCGTCACCCAGGTCGTGGGCCTGCCGTTCGGACGCGACCTCGATCGGCTGACGCCGGCGCAGATGAACGACCTCATCCGCGCGCACACCGTGACGACGACCGTTCGATTGCGGCAGGATTTCCTCGTCGCCGAGCCGGAGGTGAACGCGCGGCTCGGGCTCGCCAGGCACGTGCGGCTGACGCTCGGGGCCGGCTATCGATTCGCGGGCAACGACTGGCGGCGCGGCGGCGGCTTCGATCGCGGCCAGCGCATCAGCGGGGCGGTCGGCAGCCTCGGAGTCCAGATAGGCGGGTAGAACTTTAGAGCGCTCTTATTCTTTGCGCGCGTTGTTCCGATTGCGTTCTATCATGACCCCGTGAGCTATCGGCGCCTGCTCGGTGCGCTGGCCACGGCGGTGCTCATGCCGATTCTCGCGGCCGCCGCGCTCGCGCAGGTGAGCCAGCAGGATCCCGAGTGGCGGCCGCGCATCTGGGTGGGCGGCGGCGGCATCGGCCGCTTCAGCCGCGAGCCGCCGAAGTGGGCGAAGCTCGAGAACTTCGACGGCTCCTTCAATTTCTGCCGCGCCTACTTCACCGCGGATCGGTTCGAGGCCGGCGGCACCGGCTGGAGCACCGACTTTCCGGGCGCCGACAACAATTTCTCCGTGCGCCTCGGCGAGCTGACGTCGGTGCGCGTGCGCCTCGACAAAGGCGGCCAGCCGGATTACGTCGTCGTCCGCATCACCGATCCGCTGCTCTTCCACTGTCCGCTCCTCCACATGGAGGATGTCGGCGTCGTCCGCTTCAGCGACGAGGAAGTCGAAGATCTGCGCGCCTACCTGCTGAAGGGCGGCTTCATCATCGTCGACGATTTCTGGGGGACCCGGGCGTGGGAGCAGTGGGCGTACGAGATCGGACGCGTGCTGCCGCCGCACCAGTACCCGATCGTCGACATCGAGCCGACGCATCCGGTGATGAACGTGCTGTACGACGTGAAGGACGTCGAGCAGGTCTCGAACATCCGCTTCTGGGTGCAGACCGGCAGCACGTCGGAGCGCGGCGGCGACAGCGCGCACGTGAACTTCCGAGGCATCTCCGACGAGAAGGGGCGGCTGATGGTGGTGATGGCGCACAACACCGACATCCCCGACACGTGGGAGCGCGAAGGCGAGAGCAAGGAATACTTCGACAAGTTCTCGCCGAACGGCTACGCTGTCGGCGTCAACGTCGTGCTCTACGGCTTGACGCACTGAGGAGATGACGCCGTAGCCCGCGCAGACACCCCCGTCGCCGAGGTGGTCGAAGCCGAAGGCCACCTGATCGACTCCCAGCTGATGAACGCGATGTTCGACACGGTCGTGCGCCACGACGCGGCGTTCGACGTGCTCGAGTTCCGCATCGGCCGGACAAACGAGGAACCGTCGTTCGTGTCGATGCGCGTCACGGCAAAGGGGCCGGCGGCGCTCACCGAGGTGCTCGAGGAGCTGGTCGGCCTCGGCTGCCGCGTCGCGCGCCCCGCGGACGCGCAGCTGACGCCGGCGGATCGCGACGGCTGCGCGCCCGAGGACTTCTACTCCACGACGAACCACCGGACGTTCGTGCGCCTCGGCGGCGAGTGGGTCGAGGCGGACAAGCAGCGCATGGACGCGGCGATCGTCGTCGAGCGCGGCCGGCCGTCGTGCCGCAAGCTGCGCGATCTCCGCGTCGGCGACGCCGTCGTCTGCGGCGTGCGCGGCGTGAAGATCGTGCCGGAGTTCCAGGAGCGCGATCGCCACGGCTTCGCGTTCATGACGACCGAGATCTCGTCGGAGCGGCGCGTCGAGATCGGCGTCGGCCGGATCGCCGCCATGATGCGGGCGGCCAGGCAGGCGGGCGAAAAGATCGCCGTCGTCGCCGGTCCCGTCGTCGTCCACACCGGCGGCGGCGCGTATTTCTGCGATCTCGTCCGCGGCGGCTACGTGAACGTGCTGCTCGCCGGCAACGCGCTCGCGGTGCACGACGTGGAGCAGGCGCTGTACGGGACGTCGCTCGGCGTCGACATGGAGACGGGCCGCGCGATCGAGGGCGGCCACCGCCATCACATGCGCGCGATCAACGCGATCTACCGCGCCGGCGGCCTGCGCGCGGCCGTGCAGCAGGGCGTCCTCACCTCGGGCGTGATGTACGAATGCATCCGCCGCAACGTCGAGTACGTGCTCGCGGGCAGCATCAGAGACGACGGGCCGCTGCCCGACACGATCATGAACCTCGTGGAAGCGCAGGACCGCTACACGGCGGCGCTCCAGGGCGTCACGCTGGTGCTCGTGCTGTCGACGATGCTGCACGGGATCGGCGTCGGCAACATGCTGCCGGCGTGGGTGCGGCTCGTCTGCGTCGACATCAACCCGGCCGTCGTCACCAAGCTCGCCGATCGCGGATCGTCGCAGACGATGGGCGTTGTCACCGACGTCGGGCTGTTCCTGCGGCAGCTTGCGTCGGCGCTGCACGAACAGCCCGTGTGATCGAGGCCTCGCGCGGTCGGCCGCAGCGCATCGCCGTCGTCGCCGTGCACGGCGTCGGCGATCAGCAGCCGTTCGAATCGGCGCGCGCGATGGGCGATCTGCTCCAGAACATCGACGCCGATCCGTCGCCGCTCGCGAACCGCCCGGAGCCGTGCGCGACGCCGCCGTCGCCGGTCCATCCGCAGTACGACCCGTTCGTCGAGCGCACGATCCGCATCAACGTGCGGCCGCTCGTGATCAAGGACGAGCCGCGGGGCAGCGTCGGCGGCGCGCGCGACGCGCACGACACCTTTCATCAGTTCGTCGACGAGCAGCGGCGCGAGCGGCGCCGGCCCTACGAGGACGATGCGTGGTACGCGTTCATGCGCGGCCAGCTGCGCTGCTACCACGGGGAGGGGCCGGAGGAGACGTACGAGACCGTGCGCCTCGAGGGGCGCCGGACGGCGCGCGGCGCGCCCGAGCAGATCGTCCACGTGTACGAAGCGTACTGGGCCGATCTCTCGCGGCTGAAGGCGGGCGTCTTCAGCATCTTCACCGAGCTGTATCAAGTGCTGTTCCATCTGTCGTCGCTCGGCACGCACGTCGTCGACGCCGAGGCGCTGCATCACCAGGGGCGATCGTGGACGGCGTTCCACAATCTGCAGCGGTACGCGTCGGTGTGGCTGACGGTGCCGGTCGCGATCGTGAACCTCTTCATCCTCGGCGCGTTCGCGTGCGCCGCCACGCTGCTGCGCCTGCGGCTGTTGACGCCGGCGATCCAGATCGAGATCGTCGTGTGCACGATGGCGGCGGCCGGCGCCGCGGTGTCCGGCCGCCTGCTGTGGCGCGCGCGCAATCGCCGCGTCTGGCTCTGGAGCGCGCCCGCAGGCGCGGCGCTCGCGATCGCCGTCGTCGCGTGGCGCGCGGTGCACGGACGCTGCGGCGGCCGCTGGCCGTTCGCCGACGCTGCCTGCGCGCAGTTGGTCTCCGAGAGCCGCGGCGCCGCGGCGCTGATCCTCGGCGCGGCCGCGGCAATCGGCCTGTGGCTGCTCGTCGGCGCGTACGACCAACGGCGGCCCGGCGCAAAGCGCGCCGCCGTGCGGCTGGGGCTTGCAATCCTCGCCGCCGACGCGGCAACAATCGTGTGGACGCGCGCGGCCAATCCGGCGTCCGACCGCGCGCTCTTCGTCGTGTTCCGATCGCTCGAAGTCTTGTACCTCGCCGCGCTCGTCGCGTGGACCGGCTTCTTCCTGCTGTCGCTCGCGGCTCTTGTCGCCGGCATCGCGGCCGTCCGGCGCATCGGCGCCGCGGATCGCGATCGCGCGCGGCGCAGCTTCTGGACCGCACGCCTCGCGCTCGCGATTCCGTCGTTCTCGTTCGCCGTCATCACGATGGGATTCTGGGGCGCGGTGAACTACGTGCTCGGGCCGGCGACGAGCGGCCTTCCCTACACGCCGATCGTCGCGTGGGTGCCGACGGCGACGGTGGACGCGCTGCTCCTGCGCCTGCAGGAGTACGGCGGCGCCAACGCGTGGCCGGTGATGATGGCCGCCGCCGGCGTCGCGGCGGTGCCCGCGCTGTGGGGGCTCGTGCCGATCGTGTGGGCCGAGGTCGTGCCGCCCGATTTCTGGACGGCGCGCGAGGGACGCTACTCCGAGCGGCTCGGCGACTGGCTCACGGTGACGTTTCGCGGCCTTCGCATCTCGGGCGAGCTGATCTACTTCACGATGATTCCCGTGGTGCCGATGATCGTCGGCACGCTGCTCGTTCTGCAGGTGGCCGGCGCGACCGGGTGGTTCGCGTGGGGCGCGTACGTCCTCACGAACTTCCAGGTGCTCGGCAGGCTGAGCGCGGCGGTGTTCGCATGGCTCTTCGCCGTGCGCGGGCGCGTGAAACAGGCGGCGCTGGGATTTCGATCCGGCATCGACATCCTCCTCGACCTCGACAACTGGCTGCGCGAGCATCCGCTCAACCGCAACCCGAAAGCGCGCATCTCGGGCCGCTACGTCTCGCTGCTGCGCTACGTCTGCGGCTGGCGCGATCCGTTCGATCCCCCGCGCGGCTACGACGCGATCGTGATCGTCGCGCACAGCCAGGGAACGGTCATCACCGCTGACATCTTCCGGTTCCTGCTGTGGGAGTCGCGCGGCGATCTGCCGGCCTACGACCCGAGCCTCGCGCCGCTCGACGACATCCCGGTGACGCTTTTCACGATGGGCTGCCCGCTGCGCGATCTGTACGCGCTGCGCTTCCCGCGCCTCTACGCGTGGGCGCGGCACGAGGATCCCGCGCCGATGGCGTCGTGGCGCGCGCGCGATCTCGGCGCCGGCCGGCAGTCGACCGAGCCGAATCCCGCCGAGCTCGGCGTCGTCCGCTGGATCAACGCGTACCGCAGCGGCGACTACATCGGGCGCTACCTGTGGCGCACCGCGCCGTGCGGCTACCTGTGGGCGCGCGATTCCGGCGGCGCGCCGTTCGACGCGCCGGCGCAGTCGGTGTCGACCGACGGGCGGCAGCGCACCGAGTTCTGCATCGGCGCCGGGGCGCACACGCACTACTGGGATCGAACGGCGCCGGCGATCGCGCTCGAGCTCGATCGGCTGATCGCGACGTCGACGTCGACGTAATGAACGCGTTTCGAGAACGCAAAGAAGGCAGAGGCCGCGGAGCGCGAAGGGTCCTTGCGCCTTCGCGGCCTCTTTGCGCCTTCGCGGCCTCTGCCGCCTCAGCGTTCTCTTACTGCCGTCTGATATCTACGCCGGGCGCCGCGAGCGCGCGTTCGACGACGGAAGGGTCGGGGGGATTCTCGACGCCGACGAGGATCAGGCCATCGGCGACCGCCGGATCGTAGAACGCAGGCGGGCGCCGCACGAGCGACCCGGTGACGAGCAGCGTTCCGACCGCGGCAAGGATGCCGCCGAGCATCGTCAGCTCGAACATCACGATCAGGTTGGGCCACCACGCGACGATCGGCATGTTGCCGGTCGGCAGCGGCCACGCGAGCTCGGTCATGCGCGTGAGCCATGTGGCGGAGGCCAGGCCGACGATCGCGCCGCCGAGCGCGATCCATCCCATCCACGTCGCGTGATCGTGCGCCGCGAACTCGTGCTCCTCGAACGGCTCGGACGAGATGACCGTGATCCGCGCGTCGCCGATGCCGGCCGAGCGCAGGCCGTTGACGGCGCGCTGCGCCGCTTCCGGCGTGGGGAACAACCCGTACACCGCGCTCACGGCCGCACCTCGCCGATGGCGTGCTCGGCGTGCTGCAGCTGCGGCTCGCGCACGGCGTGCTCGCCGACCTTCAGCTCCCAGACCGAGATGATGGGGACGAACTTCGCGAACAGCGTGTAGAGCAGCACCATCGCGGCGAAGGTCGAGATCGTGATCATGATCTCGACGGGCCTCGGCCGATACGTGCCCCACGTGTACGGGAGGTACTTGTGCCCGAGCGACGGCACGACGATCAGGAAGCGCTCGAGCCACATGCCGACGCAGACGCAGAAGGAGGCGATCACGCAGCCGGTGATCGTCCGCAGGCGCCGCAGCGAGAGGATCGTGAACGGCACGACGAAATTGCAGACGACCATCGTCCAGTAGAGCGGCGCGAACGTGCCGCTCTGCGTGACGCGCAGCACCTGCACCTCGGCGCTCTCGTTGCCGTACCAGACGGTGAGCCGCTCGGCGAAGACGAAGTACGTCCACAGCAGGCTCATCATCAGCAGCAGCTTGCCGAGGTTCTGGAAGTGCACCGGGTGCAGGTATTCCTCGAGGTGCAGGAACTTCCGCAGCGCGGCCATCGCGATGATCAGGCCGGCGATGCCGCTGAAGATCGCGCCCGCCACGAAGTACGGCCCGAACATCGTCGAGTGCCACATCGGCACGGGCGCCATCGAGAAGTCGAACGAGACGATCGTGTGCACGGACACGGCGACCGGGATGATCGCGATCGCCATGATCTGCATCGCCGACTCGAGGCGGTGCCACTGCTTCGGCGTCCCGCGCCAGCCGAGCGCAAGCACGCCGTACGCTTTGCGGCGGAAGCCGGTCGTGCGATCGCGCACGAGCGCGAAGTCGGGAATCATCGGCAGCACGAGGAACAGGACGCTGCCGGTGAGGTACGTGCTGATGGCGAAAAAGTCCCAGACGAGCGGCGACCGGAAGTTCGGCCAGATCATCCGGTTGCTCGGATACGGCATCAGCCAGAAGAAGAGCCACGGCCGCCCGAGGTGGATGATCGGAAACATCGCGCCGATCATCAGCGCGAAGGCCGTGATCACTTCCGCGCAGCGCGTCACGGGGCGGCGCCAGCCGGCGTTGACGAGCCGCAGGATCGCCGAGATCAGCGTGCCGGCATGGCTGATGCCAATCCAGAAGACGAAGTTCGTGATGTAGAAGGCCCAGTAGACCGGCATGTTGATGCCGGTCATGCCGAACCCCATCCACACTTGATACATCCACGTCGCGAGCCCGGCGGCGACGATCGCGCCGAGAAACGCGACGAGCGCGTAGAAGCGCCACGACGTCCGCAGCAGCGGCCGCAGGAGATCGTCGCTTATCTTGCGCGCGGCGGCGTCGCTCATACCTGCGTCTGCCGCTCCAGATACGTGACCTTCGGCAGCGTGCCGAGCTCCTCGAGCAGCTTGCCGCCACGCGGCGATCGCGAGAGCCGCGACACCGCGCTCTCGGGATCGCTCAAGTCGCCGAACACGAGCGCCCGCGATGCGCACGACTGCGCGCACGCCGGCTGCAGCTCGCCGTCCTTCAGCTCGCGCTTCTCCGCCTTCGCCGCGATCTCGGCCGCCTTGATGCGCTGCACGCAGAAGGTGCACTTCTCCATCACGCCGACCTCGCGCACCGAGACGTCGGGGTTCAACTGGAGGTGAAGCGGCTTGGGCCACTCCGGGTGGAAGAAGTCGAAGAAGCGCACGTTGTACGGGCACGCGTTCGCGCAGTAGCGGGTGCCGATGCAGCGGTTGTAGACCTGCGCGTTCAGGCCTTCGTCGGTGTGATGGCTCGCGTAGGTCGGACACACCGGCTCGCACGGCGCGGCGTCGCACTGCTGGCACATCACCGGCCGGAACTTCAGCCGCACGTCCGGGAACTCGCCCTCCCAGTAGCGCTCGACGCGGAGCCAGTGCATCGCGCGCCCGCGCGCCGCCTGCGCCGGACCGACCGTCGGGATGTTGTTCTCCGCATGGCACGCGACGACGCACGCGCCGCAGCCGGTGCACGTGTCGAGGTCGACGGCCATTCCCCACTTGTGCGGCATACGAAAAGTTAAAACTTAGAAGTCAAAAGTTAAAAGCTAAAACGCTTGTCTCTCAATTCGACTTCAACCTTACTTTTCACTTTTCATTTCACTTTTTCACTTTTCACTTTTCACTTTTAACTTTTAACTTTATCGCCGTTCCCCCTCGTGCGGCTGCTCGCGCAGCTCGCCGGCGAACATGATCAACGGGCGAGCGTCGCCGCCGGCGCGCGCGATCTTCACGCGCGTGGCGGCCCACGCCAGCCTGCATGACGGGCGCGAGGATCGCCAGCGGGTTCGCGCCGCGGCCGCTCGCGTAGCGCGTGAACACCTCGTGGCCGTTGCCGACCGGCATCGCGACGACGTCGGGCGCGATGCCGGGAAAGATCATCGCCGGCGCGCGCACGCTGCCCTGCGTCGACGTGATCTCGACGAGATCGCCTTGCGCAATCTGCAGGCGCTCGGCCGTCTTCGGGTTGATCTCCACCCAGCTGCTCCACATCGCGGACGTCAGCGGATCCGGCATCTCCTGCAGCCACGGCAGGTGCGCGGTCGATCCGTCGCCGAACTGCGTCGATTTGTACGGGAGGAAATGGAGCGGGAACTGCGCCGCGTCGCCGTCGAACCGCGGTTCGGCGTATCGCATTGCGGATTGCGGATTGCGGATTGCGGATTGCGACTGCGGATTGCGGACTTCGGGCGCGCTCTTCGCAACGTCTTCCGCTGTCTTCCACGGCAGCGCGATCGGCGACTTTATCTTTCCCGCGACTTCGATCAGCACGTCGGACGTCGCGCGCGTCTGGTGAATCGGCTTCATCACCGGGCCGGCGACCGTCTTCACCGCTTCGATCGCGCCCGACTCGGGCGCCGCATCCACCCATGATTCGAGGAACGAGTGATCCGGCAGCAGCAGATCGGCGAGGACGCTCGTGTCGTCGATGAAGCTGCCGAAGCTCGCGATGAACGGGACGCGGTCGAGGGCCTCGCGCACCTTCATCGACTTCGGCGCCCCAAACATCGGGTTCGCATCGTCGAGGAGCAGCACCTTTGCGGAAAGCGACTGCAGCGGCGCGGCCTTGACGGCGACGGGCTCGACGCCGGGAGTGAAGAAGATACCGCCAGGCTGCTCGACGGCGCCGAGCAGGTCGTTCAACGCGTTCACCGCGAGCGCGGTGAAGAGACCGTTCGTCTGCGCGGCGGGCGCGCCGCCGACGATCGCGACCGCCGGACGGAATTCCGCGAGCTCACGCGCAAGACGTTCGAGCCGCTTCGCGGGGACGCCCGTCATCTGCTCGACGCGCGCCGGCGCGTAGTCGGCGAGCCCGCTCGACCATCCCTCGATCGCGGCAGCCGCGCGACCGCCGGCCGCAGGCCGCAGCTTGTTCGTGACGATGACGTTCGCGAGCCCGAGAGCGACGATGCCTTCGGTGCCCGGCTTCGCCGGCACCCATTCGTCGGCGTTCGCGCCAGTCAGCGACATGCGCGGCTCGACCTGCACGAGCTTGCCGCGCTGCTGCGGATGGCCCTGCCGCATCAGGCCGTAGGCCACGCTCTGCGCCACGGGCGAGTTCCACGTCCCAAGGAAATCCGCTCCGAACGAGATGACGAACCGCGATCGCGCGAGATCGATCGTCGGCAGCTGATGATGCCCGAAGCTGATCGCGTTCGCGCGGCGCACGATCTCGTCATCCATTGCCTCGAACTCGATCGGCGCCGGCGCGCCGAACCGGCCGAGGAATTCCGCCACGAGCGCCAGACGTCGGCTGCGGCGCGGCCGCGTGATGTACGCGAGCGACTTCTGATCGCCGGCGGCGGCAAGCGCATCGAGACGGCTGGCAAGCTCGCCGATCGCTTCGTCCCAGCTCACGGGCGTGAAGAGCCCGCTGCCGCGCGGGCCGCTCCGCTTCATCGGCTGCGTCAGACGATCGGGATGGTACGTGATCTGGATCGACGCCTGCCCGCGAGCGCAGAGTCCGCCCTGGCTGATCGGATCCTTCGGGTTGCCCTCGAGCTTCTTCGCAACGCTCATCGCGACGACGCCGGCCTGGCCGTTGCGCACCGTCTCGACGTCGGCGTCCATCACGCGCACGTTCACCGAGCAGCCGGCGGCGCAGGCCGGGCAGACGCTCGGTTTGAACTCGGCGACGCCGGGCACGAGATCTTCGTCGGGGACGAAGCGGATCAGCTGATGCTCGGGATTCCCGCAGCTCGCGAGCGTCGCGCTCGTGCCCGTGATCGCCGTCAGCTTGATGAAATCGCGGCGGTCCATGTCAGGCCGGGCAGGTCGGGCGGGCCGGGCAGGTCGGGCGGGGCACAGAGGACACAGAGGGCGCGCCTTTACCCGCCCGGCCCGCCTGGCCTGCCTGACCCGCCCGACCAACTCGATTCAGTAATGGCATGTCAGGCAATCGTTCGACGCGCCCTTCTGCCTGTGGCAGTTCACGCAGAACCCCATGTTGTGATCGACCACGCGCTCGGCGACGGTCTGGTTCGCGAGATCGCCGTGGCACGACGCGCAGTCCACGTTCGCGCGCACGTGCGGCGCGTGCTGGAAGCGCACGTGCGCTTCGTGCGTGAATCCGTACACGCGCTGCCACGGGATGTCGACGCCTTTGGCCGCGTAGCTCGCCACTTCCTTGATCAGCGGCCGGTCGGTGGCAATCTGATCGTGGCAAATCATGCAGGTCTTCACGCTCGGGATGCCGGCGATCGGTCCCTTCTCGACGCTCTCATGGCAGTCGGTGCACACCGCCTTCTTCGCGATGTGCGTTTTGTGCGGGAAGGGAATCGGCTGCCGCGGCGTCGAGCGGATGTTGAAGAACTCGCGCGCCGCATCGCCGACGCTGCGGTGCGCGGTCGTGAACACCGACGACGGCTGCGGCGACGAGGCGCCGCACGCGCCCGCCGCGACGGCGAGCGCCAGCGCCGCAAGCGCGGCCCTATGCGTCCGCACTACGCCTGCCAGATGTAGTGCAGGCCGCGCGGCCCGCCCTCGCCCGAGCGCGCATTACTTGCCCTGGAGGCTCTTGAGGTAGTTGACGACGTTCCAGATGTCGGTTTCCGACATCTTGCTCTTGAAGCCCTTCATGTCGAACTTCGGGCCCGCGCCGTCGCGGATCACCATGAAGATCTCGCCGTCGGTCGAGCCGCGATCCCACTTGTCGTCGGTCAGGTTCGACGGATGCGTCCCTTCGGGCGCCATCGGTCCGTCGCCGTGCGCGTCGGCGCCGTGGCAGAAGCGGCAGTTCTTCTGAAAGACCGCCTGCCCCGCCTTGATCGACTCGGGCGACGACGCCACCGGGTTCTTGAGCTTCTTGCCCGCGTCGCTGCCACCGGGATTCTGTGCCGCCGAGGCGGACGCAAGCAGGAGGGCGAACGTGAAGGCCGGGATGATAGCCAAAGCAGTCGTCACACGACGCATGTTCACTCGACTCCTTTATCTCAGGAAAAACATCGGTGCCGATTCTATGCCAAAGGCCGCTCGGCGTGCAGGGCGCACGCCGAGCCCGGCGGCTTACAGGACGCGAAACATCGCTTTCGGGGAACGCAAAGGCCGCAAAGACGGCAAAGGCCGCGAAGACACGCGCTCAGCGGGTCACGACGATCGTGACTTCCTCGTCGGCCACGAGCGCGCCGTCGTCGGCGCGGCAGCGCAGGATGTAGGTGCCGGGCTCGCTGAAGCTCACGGTGACCGGCTGACGGCCGTCGGCGGGAATCGGCGGCGCCGCCCACTGCGGCGCCCACGGGGAGTTGGCGCCGGCACGCGTGTCCTCCCACGGCTTCACCTGCGGCGGATCGAAGACGACCTTCGCGCCCGCGGGCTGGCGGTAGACGAACCACGACACGTGCAGGCCGAGATTCTTGCCGACCGTGATGCGCGTCGGCGGCGTCATGCCCGGGTTCCGCAGCGCGTTCGCGAGCGCCGGATCTTCGGCGGCGCGCGCCTGCGCGCGCTGCAGCGCCTCGCGCGACGGCGCCCGCCGCTTCGGGATGCCGTCGTCCTTGACGATGCTGACGACGGTGACCGGCTGGCCGGCCTTCGCCGTACGGCTCTTGATCTCCTCGATGCCGATGGTCGGCGGCTTGTTGCCGCGCACTTCGGGGCTGCTCGTGCCGGCGCCAAGCGCGCCGGTCTCCGATGCCTTCACGACGTCGTCGACGATGTAGTCGGGCCGGAGCGTCGCGTACGCCTTCTCGGTTTTGCCGTGCGTCGTCAGCGTCCAGACGAGCTCGTCCTTCACGCTGAATCCAGCCGGCACCTTCACGCGGAAGATGAAGCGGTTGCGCCGCGGCAGGAAGTGCGTCGGCTGGCCCTGATCCTCGACGCCGGGGCTGAAGCTGTTCTCCGGACCGACCGGGACGTCGATCTCTTCCTCCCAGTTCCGGTTCATGTAGCCGAAGAGAAAATACGTCGTCCCGTCGGCCGCCTGCTCCCAGCCCTCGTACGCGGGCGCGACATTCTGGCCCTTGGTGAACGTGAGCGACTGCGCGCTCGCAGAGGCCGCAAAG
>Ga0209474_10001147_pt1 | contig 26746 bp, 23 predicted proteins | sample GraSoiAngelo_145_FD_185902 | JGI IMG/M metagenome (GOLD analysis project Ga0209474, IMG submission 185902) | Grasslands soil microbial communities from the Angelo Coastal Reserve, California, USA - 14_1009_05_20cm (SPAdes) (version 2) | ecosystem: Environmental > Terrestrial > Soil > Grasslands...
TTCGCTGTCGAGCTACTACGACGCCGTCATGTGGCCGATCGTCGGGCAGAACGCGTACGCGCGGTCGTACGGCGACGTGCCGCATCGTCTGCTCGCGCGCGGCCGCGTGATGCCGAGTCCGACGTGGCTGCTGCTCGGCATCCTCGACTGGCGGAGCGGGATGCCGTGGTCGGCGGTGAACGAGTACCTCGATTTCGTCGGGCCGCGGAACGAGACGTACCGCTTCCCCGCGTACGCGCGCACGGAGATCGGCGTCGAGCACCGGTTCCGGATCTTCGGCCTCAAGCCGTGGATCGGGATCCGCGCGTACAACGCCTTCGACGCCTTCCTGCCGGCGGACGTGCAGGCGAACCTCAACTCACCGCTGTTCGGCACCTTCTACAACTCCGAGTACCGGCAGTTCCGCCTGCAGTTCCGGTTCGAACGCTGAGCGTGCGGGGCAGGGCAAGACGGGGGCTGGCGATCGCCGCCGTCCTGTGCGCGATCCTGCAGGCGCCGATCGCGGCGCGCGACATCGACGATCTGGAACAAGCCGTCGCGGCGAACCCGGAGAACGTCAAGCTCGCGGCCGAGTACCGCCAGCTCGCGATCGCCGAGCGCGCGTTCGATCGCTCGATCGAGCTCTTCGAGAAGCTGGCAAAGCGGAAGGGCGGCGGGCCGGGCGTGCAGATCAGCCTCGCGTTCGCGTACGTCGACAAGGTGCCCACCGCCGGCGACATCCGCCGCCTCTATCTCGGCCGCGACGCGATGAACGCGCTGACGCGATCGATCGGGCAGCGGCCGACGGTGCTCGCTTACTACGTTCGCGGCGTCATCAATCTCTTCTACAACACGTTCATCTTTCACCGCACCGACAGGGGCGTTGCCGATCTCACGACGGCGCTCGGCATGATCACGCCCGACACGCCGCCGGGGCTCGTGCTGCGCATCCACACGGCGCTCGGCGACGGCTACGTGCGGCTGCAGAACGTTCCGAAGGCGCGTGCGATCTGGACGTCGGCGCTCGCCAGATTTCCCGACGATGCAGGTCTGCGCAGCCGGCTGGCAGCCGAGGGCGTCGCGCTCGAGGACATCGTCACCACCGCGCTCACGGCGAGCCGGCGGCTCGACACCTCGCTGAAGGATCTGCTCCCGCTGACGCCGTAGTCCAGAGCGCGTCGCAAACTCGGACGTAGGCCGACCCTTTCAGGGTCGCCAGGCGAGGCTGAACGCCTCGCCCTACACGTTTTGCAACGCCTACGTCTTTATCCATAACAGCCAATCGACGTGCGTGCGCTTGGCGTCGAAGTACACGCGCGTGCCGTCGACGACGAGATGGTGCAGGCCGTCGGGGTACGGCCACTCGGCGCGCGGCTCGAGGCGGAGCGCGACGCGCTCGTGGAAGTCGGTCGGCGTCAGCACGAGCAGCTCCATCACGTGCAGCGCGCCGCCGTAGGTCGCGCTGCAATCCTGCGCCGGCCGGTAGAAGCGATCGCGAATCGCGAACGGACGTCCGCCCGGACGCGCGGACGCGGCGTCGCGCTTGATCGGATTCCCCGCGTGCGGCGTCCACGGCCCTTCGAGCGCGTCGGCGTAGTACGCGTTGAGGACGGTCGTGTGCAGCGGCGGCGGTTCGGTGCCGAGCAGCCACCAGCGGCGGCCGAAGCGGAACACCGTCGGATCGACGACGCGCACCCCGCGCAGGATGTGGAGCGCCGGCGCCCAGTCGCCGCCGCGATCGAGCGCGTAGATGACGCACCCGTCCTCCTGGCTCATCTCGGGCACGCAGTATGTGCGGTCGCCGTCCGTGAACGTGCACGGATACGACACGTGGTGGCCGCGGACGATCGCGGGCGACGCGCTCGCTGCGTCCGCGGCTTCGCTCGGATCGACGCGCACGATGCGGCCGCGCACGCCGCGCGCGTGGCCGTAGTGTTCGGCGAGCAGCCAGTCGCGTCCGTCGTGGCGATAGGGAAACGGATCCGCGAGCAGATGCAGGGGCGCCTGCGGCGGCAGCCAGCGGACGTTCGCGAGCGTCGCGAGATCGGCGATGTCCTCGAGCGGACGATCGAGCGTCGCGATGCCGACGTTCCAGATGTCGTATCGCGCCCACGATGGCACCGCCGCACGAAATGACCTAAGCTTCACGGCGTGGTAGTCGTCACGGCGGCGTCATCGAACCACGCGGGCCCGCTGCGGTACATGCTCGAGTCGCTGCGGCGGCTGAACGCGCGCGTCGAGTGCTACGACCTCGGCTTGACCGACAAGGAAGCGCGCGTGTTGCCGCGATGGGCGCGGCTGTTCTACCACAAGTTCGAGTACGCGAACTATCCGCCGCATTTCGACATCGCCATCGAAGCCGGACAGTACGCCTGGAAGCCGGCCATCGTCGCCGACGTGATCGATCGCCTGCGCGCGCGCGGCGAATCGGACGACGTCCTCTGGGCGGACGCCGGATCGTACTTCGACGCGATCGATCCGATCGCCGGCCGCGTCCGCGCGAGCGGCGGCCTCTGGGTGCGGCCGTCGAGCGGCACGATGCGGCAGTGGACGCATCCGGGCATGTTCGAGCGGCTCGGCGCCGACGCGCGCGAGTACGCCGATGCTCGAAACGCCGACGCGACGCTCGTCGGCTTCGCGGCCGGCAGCGCGGCGCCGGCGGCGCGCGAGCGGCTGCACGCGGAGGTCGTCGCGCCGTGGAAGGCGTGCGCGCTCGATCGCGAGTGCATCGCGCCGACGGGATCGTCGCGGTGCAACCACCGGCAGGATCAGGCGGTGCTGTCGTATCTCGTGCACAAGGCCGGCTACACGTTCGCCTCCGACGCGCGCGAGCCCCTCGGCGTCCGCTGCAAGTGCGACCGGTGGTTCTACAGCTACATCGGCTTCCATTTTCCCGCGCCGCTGTACGCGCGCTGCTGCCTCTATTGATCGAGATTTCCCTCGCAACGCATTACGAGCTCTATCACGACTGGCGCAAGTCGCTGGCGTTCTGCCGCGCGCTGCCCGACGTCGCGCCGCGCGAGCCGGTGACGTTCCACATGTTCTGGCGCGAGCGCAGCGGCCGCTTCTGGCCGCGCGTTCGCCGCTTCGGCCGCAAGCAGGCGCTCCCGGTGAAGGCATTCCTGGCGACACAGAATCTCTCGGCGTGCTCGCTGACGCTGTGGTCGGATCAGGATCTGTCGTCGAACGAGTGGCTGCAGCCGCTGCTGCCGCGCCTCACGCTGCGCGTGTACGACGCCGCGGTCGAGTCGCGCGGCACGCCGCTCGAGGCGCACCCGAATCTCTCTCGCCAGCGCGATGCCCGCGTCTACCGCGACGGCGATCTGTTCCGCATCCTCGTCCTGCACAATTACGGCGGCGTCTACGCCGACATGGACACGGTGCTCCTGCGCAGCCTCGGCGTCTTCCTCGATCAGGAATTCGTCTATCAGTGGGACGCCTTCGACGATCTGTACGCGCCCGCGTTGATGCGGCTGAGGAAGGGCAGTGCGTTCGCGCGCGCGCTCGTCGAGGGCGTCGTCGCGATTCCGCCCGGGAAATACAACTGGGGCCGCGAGAACGTGAAGCGCGCCATCGCGAGCGGCCATCCCATCACGGTCTTCCCGTCGCCCTTCTTCAACACCGAATGGCAGGCCGATCCGTCGTTCGAGCCGTTCCGCCGCACGCCCGCGAGCGGCGAGCTGTACGACGGCGCATTCGCCTGGCACTGGCACAACAAGTGGGACGATCCGATCGAGCCCGGGTGCAAGTTCGAGCGCATCGAGCGGATCGTGGACGCGAAGCTGACGGCGCTCGGCCTCGTGCCGGACGCGGCCGCCGCGCGGATGCCGTCGTGAGCGAGCCGCGCACCGCCTCGCCCGCCGTCGCCCGCCAGATCCGGCGCGTCTTCGCGCTCGTGTGGGCCGAGCGGCGGCTGTACGTGCCCGGCTGCATGTTCGTCGCGTTCAGCATCGCGACGGGGCTGAGCTATCCGCTCGTCGTGCGCTGGATCATCGACGACGGCATTCAGGGCGGACGCATCGATCGGTTGAATCAGCTGGCGCTGCTGCTCCTCGTCGTTCTCGTCGGCGAGGCGCTCTCCACCTACGCGCGCGATTACTGCTTCAACCTCGCCGCCGAGCGCGTCGCCGCGCGCCTGCGCCGCGCCGCCGTGAACACGCTGCTCGTGCAGGACATCGAGTTCTTCGACCGCCGCGACGCCGGCGAGCTCACGGCGCGGCTGGCGGGCGACGTGCCGCCGCTGCAGTTCGTCCTCGGCGAGGAGTTCGCCGACGCGCTGCGTTTTGCGGCGATTGCCGTCGCCGGCACCGGCCTGCTGTTCTACACGTCGCCCCCGCTGACGCTGCTGACGCTCCTCGCCGTGCCGCCGATCGTGATCGGCGTGACGGTGCTCGGCCGCCGGGTGCGCACGCTGTCGGCGTCGATGCAGCAGGCGCACGCCGACGCGGGCGCGCGCGCCGCCGAGATCGTGGGCGGCATCCGCACCGTGCGCGCCTTCTCGCGCGAGCGCGCCGAGATGGTGCGCTACGACGGCCACCTGGAGCGCGTGCTCGCGCTCGCGCGGCGGAAGATCGTCGCCACGTCCGCGCTGGGCGGCGTGTCGTTCGTCGCCGGCGAGTGCGCGGCGCTGCTCGCGATCTGGGTGGGCGGCAACCTGATCGTCCGCGGCCGGCTCACGACCGGCGCGCTGATCTCGTTCGTCCTCTATGCGCTGCTCGTCGCGCGCGGCTTCCGCAACGCGACGCGCTTCTCCACCGAGTCGCTGCGCGCGATCGGCGCGACGCAGTGGATCTTCGATCTCCTCGACCGGCCGGCGTCGGGCCGGATGTCGCGCGGCGCCGCGCGCGCCGACGCCGATGCCCACGCCGCGCACCGGCGCGTCGTGCCGGCGTCGATCACCTTCGACCATGTCGTCTTCCGGTATCCGGCGCGCCCGGACGTCACGGCGCTCGCGGGCGTCGATCTGCACATCGCGCCGGGCGAGGTCGTCGCGATCGTCGGGCGATCCGGCGCCGGCAAGTCGACGCTGGTCAACCTGCTCCTGCGCTTCTACGACGCGGACGCCGGCCGCGTGCTCGTCGGCGGCGTGGACGTGCGCTCGCTCGATCCCGAGGCGCTGCGCGGCGACATCGCGACGGTGCTCCAGGATCCGACGCTCTTCTCGCGCACGGTCCGGGAGAACATCGCGTTCGCGCGCGCCGACGCGGCCGCGGCGGAGATTGAGGAAGCCGCCGCCACGTCGTGCGCCGCCGAGTTCATCGCGCGGCTGCCGAACGGCCTGGAGACGCCGATCGGCGATCGCGGCGTGCAGCTGTCCGGAGGCCAGCGGCAGCGGATTGCGATCGCCCGCGCGGTGCTGCGCCGCCCGGCGATTCTCGTGCTGGACGAGGCGACGAGCGCGCTCGACTCGGAGCTCGAGTCGGTGGTGCAGGAATCGCTGCGCGCGCTCGACTATCGTCCGACGACATTGATCATCGCGCACCGGCTCTCGACCGTCGCGAGCGTCGATCGCGTCGTCGTCCTCGATCGCGGCCGCGTCGTCGACGCCGGCCGCCACGACGATCTCGTGCACACCTCCGCCGTCTACCGTCAGCTCGTGCAGACGCACATCGCGCCGCAATGACGCGGCTGCCGGAGTGGTACCGCTCCACCGCGCCGCTCCCGCCCGAGGCGATCCCGCGTCCGTCGGCGAGCCGCGCGATTCGCAACTGGGTGCGCGGCCGGCTGCCCGATCCCGACGTGCGGGGCAAGACGATGGTCGTCTATGCGCGTCAGGGTCTGCGGCGGAAGACGGCGTGGGCGGGCATGTTCTCGGAGTTTCACGCCGTGCTCGGCGCGCTCGCGTACGCCGAGCGTCGCGGCGCCGCCGGCGTTCGCGTCGATTTCCGCAGCGCCCTGTATGTCGATCCGGCCCGCGGCCCGAACTGGTGGACGTATGTGTTTTCGCGCGCGGAGATGCCGCTCCGCTCGGAGCCGGCGGCCGGCGAAGTCCATCTGACGAAGCCGCTGTCGAAGTACGGGAAATACGGCGGCTTCTGCGACGTCGTGAACGGCGCGACGCCGTATCTCTACCCGATGACCTACGGCGTGAGCCGCGCCGAGCTGCACCGGCTCGTGCGGACGCACGTGCACGTGCGGACGGAGATTCTCGACGAGGTCGATCGGATCGTCGCCAACGCGTTCACGCCTGGCGCTTTCGCCGTCGGCGTGCACTATCGTGGCACCGACTCGGCGCACAGCGTATTCGGCCTGCTGAACGACGCGCACGTCGGGCGCGTGCCGTACGGCGTGTATGCGGACGAAGTGCGCCGCGTGATCGCCCGAGCGGCGCCGGCCCGCCACCAGATCGTCGTCGCGACCGACGAGGCCGATTTCGTCGAGTTCATGCGCACGGAGTTCGGCGACAGCGCGGTGCTGTACGCGGAGGACGCGCCGCGCGCGCGCGCCGGCGGCCCGCCGGTGCACTTCGACGCGTCGCTCGGCGTCTCGAACTATCAGAAAGGGAAGGCCGGGCTGATCGACTGCCTGCTGCTGTCGCGGTGCGATTACCTCGTCAAGGGCCGCTCGAATCTGTCGGACGCCTCGCTCGTGTTCAACGTCGGTCTGCCGTACTCGCTCTGCCTCAGATAGAGATCGCCGTGAGCGCGGCGGAACCGCGCCGCGACGTAGGCGACGAGCGGCGCCGGCGCGCGCTGCAGGAAATAGGTGTCCATCACGACGAGGCGCGGATGCATCGACCCCGATTCGAGCGCCGACTCGAGCGCCCGGAAGTCGGAGTCGGCGGCGAAGGCGCCCGTGAGGAAGAAGTAGAACCACGCGTGCGGCCGAAAGAGCGCCGCATCCGGCGATCCGCCCAGATACGCGTCGCGCGGCGAGGTGTGCTGCATCACCCACGTCATCGCTTCGATCTGCGGCTCGATCGGCTTGAAGGCGCGCGCGTAGTTGTAGATCGACAGCTCCGCGGCAAGGACGACGATCGCCGCCGCCGCCCCGCGCACGCGCCGGTGCGAGAGCTCCGCCTCGATGCTGCCGGCGAGCGCGCCGCCGAGCACGGCGAGCAGCGGCAGCAGCAGCGCGAAGTATTGATCGTACGCGCGGCCGATCACGAAGACGCCGGCGGCGAGCGACAGCGCCGTGTACACGATCGCGCGAGGCATGACGGCCGCGCGCCGCGCGCGCAGGCGCACGACGAGTGCGGCCGCACCGAGGAGATAAATCGCCGGCTGCTGCGCGACGTTCCAGACGAGCCGCGGCAGCGGCGAGAAGCCGTCGGCGTTCAGCCTCGCAGTGATCGTCACCGTGTTGTGCCAGAGCGGCGCGAGCGCGCCGTGCGCGGCGAACCACGTCATCGTCGCCGCGATTGGCGCCAGCGTGCCGATCGCAAAGAGTCCGGCGCGGGCGAAACCCCGCTCGCGCTGCAACAGCGCGAGCGCGAGCCCGGGCGCGGCAAACAGCGGTTTCTGCGTGAACAGCAGGCTCAGGCCGTACGCGGCGCCGCCCGCGATGTACGCGGCCGCCGGCAGCGGCTCGTCCCGATAGCCTTCGCGCGCGACGCACCAGATCGCGGCGAGCAGGCACAGCACGGCCGGAACGTCGGGCCGGATTTCGAGCATCGAGCCGAGGAACTGGCTCGACGTCGCCAGCAGCGCGACGGCGATCGCGCCTGACGTGCGGCCGCCGATGAGCGTGCCCAGCCGATAGACGACGACGACCGACGCGATCGTCAGCACCCACATCACGACGCGCGCGCCGACGAGCGCCGCGAACGCGGCGTCGGGGTTCGAGTCGATGCCCGCGGCGGCGAAGAGCGGCGCCAGCGAGAAGTACAGCGCCGGCGGATGGTGCTCGAAGAAATCCCGGTACGGCAGGAGGCCCTGCGCGACCGACCATGCGGCGTGCACGTGCTCGAACTCGTCGAGATCCAGCGCGCGGTGGCCGATGAACCAGACGCGCGCGAGCAGCAGCGCGGCGGCAATGCCGAGCGCGAGCCGGACGAACGTCCTCGGCGCATCGGTCGACACGCCCGCGATGTTACCGCACCGTCTGCGCCTCCATGCCGTGTGATATCGTGGCGAGTCCTCCATGCATCCATCGAAAAGCGCCGCGCTCCGACGTCTGCTCGCCGCCCCTTCGCCGATCGTTCTCGCCGGCGCGCACGACGCGCTCACCGCGCGCCTCGTCGAGGAGGCCGGCTTCGAGGGCGTGTGGGCGAGCGGCTTCGAGATCAGCGCGAGCTTCGCCGTGCCGGACGCGAGCATCCTGACGATGACGGAAATGCTCGAGGCGTCGCGCCGCATGGCCGCAGCCGTCAGCATCCCCGTGATCGCCGACTGCGACACCGGCTTCGGCAACGCGATCAACGCGATGCGCACCGTCGAAGCGTTCGAGCGCGCCGGCATCGCCGGGCTGTGCATCGAAGACAACGTGTTCCCGAAGCGGTGCAGCTTCTATCCAGGCGTGAAGCGGCTGCTCGCCGACGTGGACGAGCAGGCGATGAAGATTCGCGCCGCGCTCGCGGCGCGCGCGAGCGCCGATTTCGTCGTCGTCGCGCGTACCGAGGCGCTGATCGCAGGATGGGGACTCGACGAAGCGCTGCGCCGCGGGCGCGCCTACGCCGACGCCGGCGCCGACGGGATCCTTATTCACTCGAATCAGACGACCGCCGACGACGTCGCGCGCTTCGCCGAACAGTGGGACCGGTTGACGCCGCTCGTGTGCGTGCCGACGACGTATCACGCGGCGACAGTGGACGAGCTCGCGCGCATCGGGTTCAAGATCGTCATCTTCGCCAATCATGGGCTGCGCGCGTCGATCCGCGCGGTGCAGGACGCGCTCGGCGAGCTCCGCCAGGCGAAACGCGCATCCGCCGTCGAGGAGCGGATCGTGCCGTTGTCCGAGGTGTATCGGCTCGTCAGGCTCCCCGAGATGAAGCTCGAGGAGCATGCGTACCTGCCGGCCGACGGCGATGCCGTGAAGGCGGTGATCCTCGCCGCCGGCTTCGACGAGCGCCTCATGCCGCTCGTGTCCGACCGGCCGAAGGCGATGCTCGACGTCAAAGGGAAGTCGATCCTCGCGCGGCAGGTGGACGCGCTGCAGCAGAGCGGCGTCCGCCACGTCGCGGTCGTGCGTGGCTACAAGAAGGAGCAGGTGAACCTGCCGAACGTGCGCTACTACGACAACGACGCGTTCGAGGAGAGCGGCGAGATCGAGAGCCTGCTGCGCGCCGGCGCCGAGCTCGCCGGGCCGGTCGTCGTGCTGTACGGCGACATCCTGTTCGATCGGCACGTCCTCGATCGCCTGCTGGAGCGCGCCGACGACATCACGCTCGCGTGCGACCGGTCGTGGCCCGACACGCGCGGCGGACGCGAGGGATCGGGCGCCGATCTCGTCGTCGAATCGCCGGCGCCGCGGCGGCATCATCGCTTTCTCGCCGACGAGCAGGCGGTGCGCGTGTCGGCGATCGGCGCGCGGCTCGACCCGGCGCAGGCGACGGCGGAGTTCATCGGGATGGCGAAGCTCTCGGCGCGCGGCTGCCAGATTCTGGGCGAGGTGTATCGCGAGCTGCGCGCGCAGGACGCCGCCGCGCCGGTGCACGAAGCCTCGTCGCTCAGGACCGCGAAGCTCACCGATCTGCTGGAGGAAGTGATCCGCCGCGGACATGCCGTCGCCTCGGTCGGCGTCTATCAAGGCTGGCTCGAGGTGGATACGTTCGACGACTACCGCCGCGCCTGGTCCGAAGTTGGGTAGGCAGTTTCTCGATCTCCTCGAGCGCCACGGCTACGATTTCTTCACCGGCGTTCCGTGCTCGCTGTTCGCAGGGGTAACGCGGCTGCTGGACGACGACGCGCGCTACGGCTACGTGAGCGCGGTCCGCGAGGACTCCGCGATCGGCCTCGCCGCGGGCGCCTATCTTGGCGGACGTCAGCCGGTCGTGCTGATGCAGAACAGCGGCCTCGGCGTAAGCGTCAACGCGATCGTGTCGCTCAACCAGATCTACGACATTCCGTTGCTCGTCGTCGTCACCTGGCGCGGGCAGGACGGCCGCGACGCGCCCGAGCATCTCGTCATGGGCCGGGTGATGGAGCCGTTCCTGCGGCTGCTCGACGTGCCGTTCGAAGTCTTCGATCCCGCCTCGATCGACGCGCAGCTCGCGTCGCTGACGGCGACGATGCGGCAGACGCGGCGGCCGGTCGCGCTCGTCGTGCCGAAGGGCGTCCTCGAACGATGACGAGGGCGGACGCGGTCGCGCGCGTCGCCGCGGCGCTCGGCCGCGATGCGCTCGCCGTCGCGTGCAACGGCATGATCGGACGCGAGCTCTTCACGCGCGCCGACGCGCCGACGCGCTTCTACATGATCGGATCGATGGGGCTTGCCGCGTCCATCGGCCTCGGCCTCGCGCTCGTGCGGCCGTCGCGCACGATCGTCGTCTTCGACGGCGACGGCAACGTGCTGATGAACCTCGGCGCGATCGCGAACGTCGCGGCGGCCGGCGCGCCGAACTTTCATCACGTCGTCTTCGACAACGCCGCGCACGGTTCCACCGGCGATCAGCGAACGATCTCCGATCGCGTGCGGCTCGAGGACGTCGCGCGCGCGGCGGGATATCGCCGGTGCGCGCGCGTCTCGACGCCGGAGGCGCTCGACGAGGCGCTCGCGGGGTGGTTCGAGGCGCCGGGTCCGTCGATGCTGCTCGTCGCCGTCGATCGCGGCAATCTGCCAGGCATCGGCCGCGTCGAGCTCTCGCCCGCAGAGATCGCGGCCAGGTTTCGCGCCGTATGCACATCCTCCTGAATCCGGGGCCGGTGAACGTCAGCCCGCGCGTGCGGGCGGCGCTTGGCCGGCCCGACATCTGCCATCGCGAGCCGGAGTACTTCGACGTGCAGGACGCCGTCCGCGCGCAGCTGCCGATCGTCTTCGGCGCGCCGCCGTCGGAGTACACGTCAGTGCTGCTGACGGGCAGCGGGACCGCGATGGTTGAGGCGATGATCGCGTCGGCCGTGCCGCAGGGCGGGCGGCTGCTCGTCGTCCGCAACGGCGTCTACGGCCAGCGCATCGGCCAGATGGCGGCGGCGCACGCCGTCGCGTGCGATACGCTTGCGGCGCCGCTCGTCGAGCGGCCCGATCCCGGCGCCGTCGATCGCGCGCTCGCGCGGACGCGCTACGACGCGCTCGCGATCGTCCACCACGAGACGACGACCGGGCTCCTGAACGATCTTGCGCCGATCGCGGCCGTCGCGCGCGCGCGCCGCGTGCGGCTGCTCGTGGACGCCGTCAGCTCGCTCGGCGGCGAGCGGTTCGATTGTCCGTCGTGGGCGCCCGACGCCGTCGCGTGCACCGCGAACAAATGCGTGCAGGGGCTGCCCGGGATCTCGTTCGCGCTGGTGCGGCGCGAGTTCATGGAGACGATGCGCGCGTACCCGGAGCGCAGCGTCTATCTGCACCTGCCGCGGCATCATCTCGACCAGGAGCGCCGGTCCACGCCGTTCACGCCGGCGGTGCAGATCGCGTGCGCATTGCAGGCGGCCGTCGAGGAGCTCGGGGAAGAAACCGTCGCCGCGCGCATCGCGCGCTACGCACGCGCCGCCGCGATCGTGCGCGAGGGGCTCGAGGCGCTCGGGCTGACGCTGCTCCTGCCGCCGACGCTGCGCTCGAACACGCTCACGACGATCAAGCTGCCGTTCGGCGTCGCCTATTCCACGCTGCACGACGCGCTCAAGCGCGAGGGCTTCGTCATTTACGCGGGGCAGGGCGCGTTCGCCGACGTCTGCTTCCGCGTCGCCAACATGGGCCACGTCGAGGAGGCCGACTTCCGGCGCTTCGTCGACGCGGTGGGCGCCTGCGTCGGATGACGCCGCGCCGCGCGATCATCCTCGCGGCGGGGCAGGGCATGCGGCTGCGACCGACGATCGACGATCGGCCGAAGGGGCTGATCGACGTCGCCGGCGAGCCGCTCGTCGGTCGATCGATGCGTCTGCTGCGGGCGTACGGGATCGAGCGCGTCACGATCGTGGCGGGCTACCGCGCGGATCAGTTTCGCGACTTCGCGTCGCGCCGCGCGGACGTCGACGTCGTCGTCAACGAGGACTACGCAGCGACGGGGAGCATGGCGTCGTGCGCGGCGGCGATCGACGCTGGAGTCGACGGCGACATCCTGCTGCTCGAGAGCGACATCGTCTTCGAGGAGCGCGCGCTCGCGGCGATCCTGGCGGCGCCGGCGCGCGATGCGACGCTCGTGTCTGGACCGACGGGCGCCGGCGACGAGGTGTGGGTCCATGCCGTCGAGGGGCGGCTGCGCGCGATGAGCAAGCGCGCCGAAGATCTGCCGTCGAGCGTCGGCGAGTTCGTCGGGATCACGAGGCTCTCGGCCGAGGCCGCCGCGATGATGCGCGACGCGTTCGCCGCGTTCGTCGCGCGGCACAGTCACGGCCGGATGGACTACGAGACGGGCGCGCTCATCGCTGTTGCCGGCCGGACGCCGATCGCCGTCGTCGTCGTCCCCGATCTGCGCTGGGGCGAGATCGACGACGAACGGCAGTACGCTCGCGTCGCCGCGATGCGCTGGGAGTAGCGCCCGGGCTCGGAGTGGGTTCGGACCCCCTCCGACACTGTTCTAGACGCGGAACGTGTAGGCAGCGCCAGGTTGGCGTTCGTTGTCTGGCGGAAAACTCTGGCGCTTGTCCGCGAAGTATTGATCGCGGAAATTGCCGTCGCTCTCGCGGTTGAACGTCAGATACACGTTTCGCCGCGGCCTGTCGGTGGCATTCGGCTGCGACTGGTGCGGCACGAAGCAATCGAAGAAGACGACGTCGCCCGGCGCCATCGGGTAAGGCACGAACTCGACGCCGGCGAGCTCCTCGCCCTCGAGCGGCTCCCACTTCCGCCCGATCATCCCGCGCCGATGATGCCCGGCGGCGAGCTCGAGGCAGCCGTTCTCGATCGTGTTCGGATCGACGGCAATCAGGACCGACAGAAAATACGGCGCGTAGCGATCCCATCCCGGCTGGATGTCCTGATGCGGTGTGAAGCCGCCGCCGCCCGGCATCTTGAAGTTGACCTTGTCCTTGAACAGGACGGCGGGTTCGCCGAGCAGCGCCGAGGCGGGGCCGACAATGCGATCGTCGAACACGAGCCGCGCGAGGTCGCCGTCGCACTCCACGAACTTCTCGATCCGCGACAGCACGCGCGCGCCCGGCGCGACGAGGCTGTCCTCGAAGTACACCATCTGCCGGCCAGCATCGAGGGGCCGCGCCGCGAGCGCATCGATCGCGCGCACGTGCGCCGCCGCCTCCCCGGCGCTGAACGCGCCGCGCACGATCACGAAGCCGTCGCGCTCGAACGCCACGCGCTGATCAGACGAAAGATGCATCGGCGACCTCGAAAGGCGACTTCGTCGGAAACCAGCGCTCGAGCGCGCGCTGCACGGCGCGCACGGCCGTCGCGCGCGCTCGAGCGCTGGTTTCCGACGAAGTCGCCTTTCGAGGTCGCCGATGCATCTTTAGGCGCGCCATGCCGAGCGCCTGGAGCGCCGAGACGTTGTTGAGCGGCTGATACCAGGCATGCCGCGCGATCGTCGGCCACGGCACGCCGACGCCGTGCCCGGCCGCCAGCGCGAAATGCGGGTACAGATGCTCGGGCGCGACGTTGTCGGCCGCGCGAAAACGGCTCGCCGACGTGCGCGCGAACGCGTCGGGCCACAGGTCGATCATCTCCATCCAGCGATCGCGGTCGACGGCGAGCGGCGCGAACTTCAGCTGCCCCCGCGCCCGCCGGCCGAACCGCTCGTCGAGCAGCGCGTTCGACCGCGCCAGCGCGAGATTCCACGGGCTCGCGTCGCCCAGCCGCGCGCCGCCGCGCGGCGTGCCGCGGAGCGCTTCGTAGACGCGAACGCGTCCGCGCGCGTCGAAGAAGTCCTCGACGCCGACGGGGCGTCCGAACAGCCGGTCGTCTTCGACGTAGACGAACCGCCGCGCGAGGCCCGGCAGGCGGTGCAGGTTCGACACGATTGCAAACGAATTGAACGTCGGCAGGATGTCGCGCGGCATGAACTCGTCGTGATGCACGACGCGAACGGCGCTCGCGTCCAGCCACGGCGGCACCTGCGGCCGGCACGTGACGAGATAGACGCGGCGCACACGCGGCGCGAACGCCGCAAGCGAGCGCAGGCTGTACTTCAGCACGTGCAGGTTGTCGCGCGTGCGATTGGGGTTCAGGTCGTGGCGCGTCGACGCGCAGCGCTCGAGCCGCTCGCGGTATCCGGGCCAGCTGTCGTCCACCCAGGTGTAGACGACGTCGATCCCGTCGTCAGCCGGCGGCGAGGGCATCCCTGTTCCGATCGGCGGCGACGCGCGCGATCGCGCGCCCGCCGACCAGCGCCAGCGCGCCGGCGCCGAGCGCCGTGCTCAGCCCGAACGAGATCGCCCGTTCCACGATCGTGATCGCGACGGCGGTGTCCGCGGTCGCCCCGCTCATCATCAGGCCGCCGATCATCGCGCCGTCGATCGCTCCGACGCTTCCAACCGTCGGCACGAGTCCTCCGGCGATTCCGAGCGCCGCAATCGTCGCCGACTGCTGGAAGCCGATCGGCAGCCCGCACGCGGCGGCGACGACGATCTGCCGCACTATCGTCTCGACCTGCGCGATCGTCGCGTAGCAGACGGCGACACCGAACGCGCCGCGGCCGATCGCGACGCGGCCCATCGTCTCGCGCGCGATCGCGATCTGCGCCGCGAGGCGCCGTCTCGCGGCGAACGCGCATGCGAATGCCGCGGCGCACACGATCGCCGCAAGCTCGATCGCGCGCGCGGATCGCGCGATCGCCGCGCCGACGGCGGGAAGCGCCAGCAGCACGATGGCGGCAATCGCCGGCAGCTCCGCGGCGCGCACGTACACGAACGACGCCGTCGCCTGCGGCAGGCCGACGCCTTCCGCGCGCAGCAGCGCGATTCTGCTCGCGTCGCCGCCGAGGCCGGTGGTCGGCGTCGCGTTGCGGACGAAAATGCCGGCGAGATTGATGAGCGTCGCGCGCGCGAGCGTCAGGCGCCCGCCCAGCGCCGCGACGACGCCGCGCCAGCGTTCGCCGGTGATCACGAGGCCGACGAGGTGCAGCGCGACGGCGGCGACGACGAGGAGGGGCCTGGCGTGCGCGAGCGCGGCGGCGACGCCGCGGAGAAACGCCACAATCCCGCGATCATACACGCGTTGCTAGAATAGGCGGGCCTTGCCCCGTCATCCCGTGGCGCGCGCCGGCGTCGCGCTCATCGCGTTTCGCGTCGCCGGGCTCTTCCATCGATACATCGTGCAGCCGGACGCAGCGCTCGGCCGCCGGCTCGCCCTCTTTCTTCCGGCCGTCGCGGTCCACGCGGGCGTGCTGACGGCGATCGTCGCGCTGTCGCTGCTGGCGTCGGCGGCGGCGCCGCGCCCGGCGCGCCGCGCGATCGCCGCGTGCGCGTGCGCGCTTTTCGCCGTGCTGATGATCGCGGGGCAGGCCGATCTGACCGTGTCGTCGATCACCGGCGCGCCGCTGACGCCGACCGTCTTCCGCACGTTCCGCGGCGTCCGCGTCGTCGCGTCGGCCGAGTTCCTCGAACCGCTGCGCGCGAACTGGCGCATCACCGCGTTCGGAGCGCTCGCGTTCGCGCTCGTCGTCGCGTGGATGACGCGAGCGATTGTCGCGCGCGACGGCGCCGCGCCGCCGGCGCCGCGTGCCGCTGCCGTCCTGCTGGCCGGCGGGCTGCTGACGGCGTGGCTCGCCACGCTCGCGCCGTGGGCGATTCCACCGCCGCCGATCGAAGCGGCGTTCGTGCAGGAGTGGCTCGGCGCCGATCGGACCGCGCTCGATCGACCCGAGCGCGACGCGATCGCGCACCTCCGATCGCTCGTCGGGTTGCCGCCCGGCGCGGAGTGGGCCGACGACGACTACCCGCTCGCCTACGTGCCAGCGCCGGACCGCATCGCGCCGCGCGCGCTGCCAGACATCGTCGTCGTCATGATCGAGAGCCTGCGCGCGGAGGATCTCGGCTTCATCACCGGCCGCGGCGGCACGGCGACACCGCATCTCGACGCGCTCGCCGCGCACGCCGCCGTCTTCACGTCGTATCTGTCCAATGCGTTTCCGAGCGCGCCCTCGGTCCTCTCGTTCCACGCGTCGGCGTGGCCGCATCGCCGCAAGGAGATCACGACCGACTTTTCGACGCGGCGGTTCGACAGCCTGCCGGAGCGACTGCGCGATCTCGGCTACGACACGCGATACGTCGGCGCCGATCCGCACTTCGACAACCAGGACCGATGGCTGCGGCGGTGGTACGGTGGCGTCAGCGATCTCGTCGCGAGCGGCGCGTCGGCGACCGATCGCACGATCGTCGCGCGCGCGATCGACGAAGTGCGTCGCCACGACGCGGCCGCGGCGTCGCAGCCGCTGTTCGCGTTCGTCTCGACCTACAGCACACACTATCCATTCCGCCTGCCGGCCGACGCGGGCGAGCCGGAAGCGCCGGAGAGTGCCGGCCTCGCCGCGCGCTACGAGCGGGTGCTGCGCTACACCGACGAGCAGGTCGGCGGGCTGCTGGCGATGCTCGCGCGCCGCGCGCGCGCCGACCGCACGATCGTGATCGTCGTCGGCGATCACGCCTTCTACACGAATCTCCGCAAGACGTCGGGGCTGCCCGAGAACGACAACGAGTGGACGGCGGCGATCGTCAGCCGCCGCGCGGACGGCGAGGGGACGCCGCAGCGGATCGCTGAGCCGGCGAGCCACGTCGACATGCTGCCGACGATTCTCGCGATGGTCGGCGACGATCGGCCGACGGCGGCGGTGGGCGCGGATCTGTTCGGGCCGCCGCGGACGTCAGGCCGGACAGCGCTGGCGATTCGTCCGGGCGGCGTACGCTTCGATCGCGGCGGTTACTCGGCGTTCGTCGACGCGCGGACGCCGAACGGCGAAGAGATCCGGCCGTCGTTCTCGGGCGAGCGGATCCCGAGATCGGGCGACGCGTCCCTGCCGACGGCCGCGCAGCTGATGGAGTGGGTGGACACGTGGTCGTATCTCATCGAGCACGATCGGATCTGGAATCCCGCGCTGCTTCATAGATCGACTCGAGCCGCCCGGCGATGACGGACCAGTCGTACGCGCGCGCGACTGCCAGGCCGCGTGCGCCGCAACGCCGGCGCTCCTCGTCGTCGTCGAGGAGTTCGCAGAGCGCCGCCGACAGCGCGCCGGCATCGCCCGGCGCCACCAGCCGCCCGCAGCCCTCTCCTCCAACCAGCGCGCGGTAGCCGTCGATTCGCGTCGCGACGATCGGCGTTCCGCAGGCGAGCGCCTCGACCAGCACCATGCCGAAGCTCTCGCCGCCGGTCGCCGGCGAGCAGACGATGTCGGCCCACTGGAAGTACGCGGGGAGATCGGCGTCGCCGACCGCGCCGACAAACTGCGCATCGACCGACAGCGCGCGCGCCGACGATTCGAGCGCCGCGCGCGCGCCGCCGTCGCCGACGACGACGAGCCGCGCGCCGGCGTGGCGCGCGCACACGCGCGGCATCGCCGCGACGAGATGCTCGACGCCTTTTCGCGCTTCGAGGCGGCCGACGAATACGACGTGACGCCGGCCGTCCGCAAGTGCCGGCGGCCGCGGCTGCGGCCGGCGGAACGCGTCGACATCGACGCCGTTCGGCACGATCACGTACTCGCCGGGGAAGTGTGCCGCGACGGTGTCGCGCGCGGCCTCGGACACGGCGACCCGGGCCGACACGCGCGCAATCAGGCGCTGCAGCAGCGGTCGCGCGACCGGATACAGACGATGTCCAGCCTCGCGGTGCACATGAAAGGTGCCGACGATCGGCGCGCGCGACGATCGCAGCGCGAACCACGGGACGAGCGGCGTGAGCGGCTCGTGCACGTGGACGATGTCGAACCGCTCGCGGTGCAGCACGTGCGCGACGCGCCGCGCGCTCAGCGGATCGAGGCCGAGCCCCGACTCGGTGCCGCCGAAGGTGATGGAGATCGCCGACGACAGCGCGCGCTCGCCGTCAGGCAGCGCGCCGGAGGCGGGTCCGAAGATCGCCACGTCGTGGCCCCGCGCGCGCAGCGCGCGCGCCTGCGCGCGGACGTGCGTCGTCACGCCTCCCGGGCGCGCGAGGTCGTAAGGCGCAAAAATGGCGATTCGCAAGGTGGAGAGTGTACTGCGCCTACGGACGTTCCAGGCGCTCCGCGAACCAGTCGCTCGACAAGCGGCCGACCTGATACAGCGCGCCGGGTTCGCCGAAGGCGTGCTGCGCATCGGGCACGACCTCGACGCGTGCGTCGTTGTGCATCTCGTGCACGGCGCGCGAGGTCAGCGCCGCCGTCTGCGCGTCGCGCCCGCCGACGATGAAGAGCGTCGGCATCATGACGCGGCGGAGCGCCGATCCCGCCAGATCAGCGCGGCCCGAGAACGACACAACCGTCCTCAGCGCGCGCGGCTGTTGAGCCGCGGCGACGAGCGCGGCGCCGGCAGCCGTGTGTCCGCACAACAGCCCGACCGGAAGCCCGCGCAGCGCCGCGAGCCGCTGCGCCCAGCTGCAGATCGTCGTCAGCCGAGTGGCAAGCAGCGCCATATCGAACCGGAGTTTTCCGGTGCGCTGGTCAATCGCTTCCTCCGCCTCGGTCAATAGATCGACGACCACCGTGGCGATGTCGCGCTGATCGAGCGCATCCGCGAGCAGGCGGGTGCCCGCCGTCAAACGCTCGGTTGCGTCCGGATGCCCGAAGATCACGAGCCCTCGCGGGGTAGGGGGCACCGCGAGATCGCCGGCGAGCGACGCCTGCGCGCCGATCGGGATCGAAACGGGACGCGTCTGCCGTGTGGTCGAGGCCGGCTGCATGTGAATGAGCACCCGCTCGCCCGCCGTGCAACGTCGATGCCTGACCGCGCAAGCTGTGACGATCGATGACACGGAGCTTTTCCATTCGGCGATCGCGTCGGCGTCGCGCGCGCGGCGCGACAGGTTGCGCCGACATTTCGGCAGTCGCCGTGGACCGTTGAGGCTAGAATGACGGTGCGTTTTTGGGAGGTATTGTCATGAAGGTCTCGCGTCACGTTGCCGGCGCCGCGCTCGCCGCGGCCGCCGTCCTGGCGTCGCCGACCGCGTTCACGCGCGCGGCCGGGCAAACGCCCGCGTCGGTGGAGCTCGGCACGATCAATTTCCCGACGTCGGCGAAGCCGGCCGCGCAGACGTCGTTCCTCATCGGGACGAAGGCGCTCTTCAACTTCGAGTTCGACCTCGCCGCCGACGCGTTCCGCGAGGCGCAGAAGGCCGATCCGGCGTTCGCGCTGGGCTACTGGGGCGAAGCGATGAGCTTCAACCATCCGCTCTGGGCCGAGCAGGATCTCGCCTCTGCGCGGCGCGCGCTCGAGAAGCTCGCGCCCACCGCGGGCGCACGCGCCGCGAAGGCGCCGGTCGGCAAGGAGCGCGAGCTCGTCGAGGCCGCGGACGTGCTCTTCGGCGCGGGCGACAAGCTCGCGCGCGATGTCGCGTACGCGCAGGCGCTCGGCCGCATGCACGCGAAATATCCGCAGGACGACGAGATCTCCGTGATGTACGCGCTGTCGCTCCTCGGCACGGCGCGGCCGGGCGAGAAGTCCACGCGCAACGCGATGCAGGCCGCCGCGCTCGCGCTCGAGGTGTTCCAGCGCCATCCGCAGCATCCCGGCGCCGCGCACTTCATCATCCACGCGTTCGACGATCCGGACCACGCGATTCTCGCGCTGCCGGCCGCGCGCGCCTACTCCAGGATCGCGCCGTCGGCGGCGCACGCGCTCCACATGCCGTCGCACATCTTCGTCCAGCTCGGGATGTGGGACGACGTCGTCGCGTCGAACATCGTCGCGTACAAGGCGGCAGTGGATCTGGCCGACAAGAAGAACCTGCCGCGCGGCCGCGAGGACTTCCACACGCTGTCGTGGCTGCAGTACGCGTATCTGCAGCAGGGCAAGTTCGACGAGGCGCAGAAGTGCGTCGATCAGGCGAAGACGGTCGCCGACAAGAACCTCGACAACCCGCGCATCCGCGACGGCTACGCGTCGATGAAGGCGCGCCAGGTCGTCGAGACCGCGCGCTGGGAGAAGCTGGCGCTGCCGACCGGGGCGGTCCGCGACGGCGGCGCGCCGGGCTATGACGGCAGCGCGGCGTACGTGTTCGCCGCCGGCGTCAGCGCGGCAAACCTCGGCGATCTCGCGACGGCGACGGTCGCGCTCGAGAAGCTGAAGGCGATGCGCACGCAGGCCGAATCGGGGTCGAACGCGTACCGCGCCAAGCCGTTCGCGATCATGGAACGGGAAGTCGGCGCCGTCATCGCCGCGACCGAGAACGACATGGCCGCGGCGGAGAAGCAGATCAAGGAGGCGACCGAGATCGAGTTGTCGCTCGACGCGCCGTCGGGACCGACCGAACCGATCAAGCCGTCGTTCGAGCTGTACGGGATGCTGCTGCAGAAGCAGGGCCGCGCGAAGGAAGCCGCGGCGCAATTCCAGCAGTCGCTGATGCGCACGCCGAATCGTCGCGCCGCCCTCGAAGGCCTGCGGCAGTCGACGCCCACGACCTCGACATCGCAACCGCAATAGGCCGGGCAGGCCGGGCAGGTCGGGCAGGTCGGGCAGGTGGGGCAGGTGGGGCAGGTCGGGCGGGTCGGGGCGGGTCGGGCACGTCGCAGAGGAGATAATTCCATGAAGATCACTAGCCGGTTGTTCGTGGCAGCGGTCGCCGCTGGACTGGTCGCCGGCGCGGCGCTGCGCGCGCAGGAGACGCACTCGTCGACGCTGCTCACGACCGAGCACTACCTGGATTGGGAGCGCGTCAGCGACGCGCAGATCTCGCCCGACGGCGCGCGCATCGTCTACACGCGCCAGGCGGTCAACAAGGTCGACGACAAATGGGAATCGTCGCTGTGGATCCTGAACGCCGACGGATCGCAGCACCGCTTCCTCGTCAAGGGACAGAACGCGCGCTGGTCGCCCGACGGCAAGCGCCTGCTGTATCTCGCCGAGGGCGAGCCGAAGGGAACGCAGCTCTTCGTCCGCTGGGTCGACGCGGACGGACCGCCGACGCAGATCACGCACGTCGCCGAGGCGCCGCGCAACGCGAAATGGTCGCCCGACGGCAAGTCGATCGCCTTCTCCGCCTTCGTGCCGGATCAGGAGAAGTGGACGATCAGCATGCCGGCCGAGCCGAAGGGCGCGAAGTGGACGCCGGCGCCGCGCGTCGTCTCGACGCTGCACTACCGGCAGGATCAGATCGGCTTCCTCGAGGACGGCTACACGCATCTGTTCGTCGTGCCGTCGGAAGGCGGCACGCCGCGCCAGCTGACGACCGGCAAGTGGAACGTCGGCGCCGGCGAGCTGCGCGGCGGCGCGTCGATCGACTGGACGCCCGACGGCAAGTCGATCGTGTTCGACGGAAACCGTTCGCCGGATCCCGACCTGCTGTACGAGGCGTCGCAGATCTACGTCGTCGACGCGGCCAGCGGCGCGGTCCGCGATCTCGTCGCAAAGGCGGGCAACTGGGGACGGCCGGCCGTGTCGCCCGACGGACGCACGGTGGCGTTCACCGGCCACGCGGCGACCGGCCGCTCGCACACGGTGAGCGATCTGTTCGTCATCCCGCTTTCGGGCGGCGCGAGCGACATGCGCAAGATCAGCGGCGACTACGATCGCGATCCGATCGACATCCGCTGGGCGCCAGATGGCAGCGGCCTGTATTTCGACGCAGACGATAGCGGCTCGCGCAACGTGCAGCTGGCGTCGATCGTCGGCGGCGTGAAGCCGGTGACGACCGGCCGCCGGATGCTGTCGTTCGACTCGATGTCGAAGGATCTCGTCGCCGCCGGCATCTCGTCCGATCTCACGCACCCGCAGGACGTCGTCAAAGTGAACCTGCGGCAGCCGGGGCAGGTGACGACGCTCACGGACGTGAACGGCGACGTGCTGCAGGGCATCCAGCTCGCGAAGATCGACGAGGTCACCTACACGTCGACGAACAACGCGAAGGTGATGGGCTGGATCGTGAAGCCGCCGACCTTCGACGCGTCGAAGAAGTATCCGTTGATCCTCGAGATCCACGGCGGACCGTTCGGGAACTACAACGTCGGCTTCAACTACATGTTCCAGAACTTCGCGGCGAACGGCTTCGTGGTGCTCGTCACCAACCCGCGCGGCAGCACCGGCTACGGCAGCGAGTTCATCAACGGCATCGATCACAACTATCCCGGCCCGGACTTCGACGATCTGATGGCCGGCGTCGACACGGTCGTCGCCCGAGGCTACGTCGACACGACGCGCATGTACGTCTCGGGCTGCAGCGGCGGCGGCGTCCTTTCGAGCTGGGTGATCGGGCACACCGATCGCTTCGCGGCCGCCGCGGTGCGGTGCCCGGTGATCGACTGGATCAGCATGGCGGGGCACACCGACATCCCGCTCTTCACCTACAGCTTCTTCAAGAAGCCGTTCTGGGAGGACCCGTCGGACTGGCTGTCGCACTCGTCGCTCATGACGGTCGGCAAGGTGACGACGCCGACGCTGCTGATGACGGGCGTGCTCGATCGGCGAACGCCGATGCCGCAGACCGAGGAGTACTACGCGGCGCTGAAGGTGCGCGGCGTGCCGGTGAAGCTGCTGCAGTTCAACGACGAGTACCACGGCACGGGATCGAAGCCGTCGAACTTCATTCGGACGCAGCTGTACATGATGAGTTGGTTCAACAAGTACACGCGCCAGTCGGGCGGGAGGGTATCGACGACTTCGCTGCAAAATTAAGAATTTGGAATTTGGAATTAAAGAATTCGTGATTATGCGACGCCGTGCGGCGAATTCTTAATTCCGAATTCTCTAATTCTCAATTGGCGCGGGTCGCTTGCAAACCGCGCGGCCCCGCGATAGCGTCACCGCCATGTCGAAGCTGATTCTTCTGGCGGGGCTCGCGCTGCTCGTCGCCGCTCCCGCGTCTGCCCAGCCCGCCTCGCCGGCGCCGATCACCGCGATCCGCGCCGGCCGCCTGCTCGATCCCGACGGCGGGCGCGTCCTCACCAATCAAATCATCGTCGTCGAAGGCAGCAGGATCCGCGACGTCGGGCCGAACGTCTCCGTTCCGGCGGGCGCGCAGGTGATCGATCTCTCCGGCATGACGGTGATGCCGGGCCTCGTCGACTCGCACAACCACCTCGCGCTGACCTACAAGCCCGAGCCCGAGAACAACGTCTACTACTACACCTACGTGCAGGACTCGACGGCGCTGCGCGCGATCCAGGCGGCGTCGAACGGCATGCAGATGCTCGCGGCGGGCTTCACCGTCGTCCGCGATCTCGGGAACAACGGCAACTACGCCGACACCGCGCTGCGGCAGGCGATCGAGCAGGGATGGCTTCCGGGCCCGACGATCATCAACTCGGGAATCATCATCGGCGGCATGGGCGGCCAGTTCTTCCCGCCACCCGAGATGGCGAAGGACCACAACATCGTCTACCCGGAGTATCTCGACGCGGACACGCCTGACGAGATCGTGAAGGCGGTGCGTCAGAACATCCTATTCGGCGCGAAGGTGATCAAGATCTGCGTCGACTGCAAGCCGTACGGCTACACGGCCGACGAGATCCGCCTCTTCGTGCGCGAAGCGGCGAAGGCCGGGATGAAGGTGGCCGGCCACGTGCAGACGCCGGCGGGCGCGAAGAACGCGATCGACGGCGGGATCTGGTCGATCGAGCACAGCGGCGCCCTCAACGACGATCTTCACAAGCAGATGGCGGCCAAAGGCATCTGGCGCGCCGGCACCGAGACGCCGACCGGGCTGCAGGGTCATCCGGTCTCGCAGGACACGTACGCGCGCACCATCGCCGGCATGAAGAACGCGTACGAGAACCACGTGAAGATGACGTTCTCGACCGATGCCGATTACTTCGTCGCCGGCAAGACGCGCGGCGAGCTGTGCCTCGAGTTCCTGAAGCCATGGAAGGACGCCGGCATCCCGAACGCCGACATCCTGCGCGCGATCACGACGAACGGCTACCGCATCGCGGACATCGACAAGACGCGCGGGACGATCAAGCCGGGCTACTTCGCGGATCTGATTGCGCTCCCGGGCAATCCGCTCGACGACGTCGATGCGCTGAGGAACGTGCAGTTCGTGATGAAGGACGGCCTCGTCTTCAAGCGCGATGGCGTGATGACGCCGGCTGCGTTCTTCCACGGCGGCCCGGTCAACGGCTGGCGCATCAGATAGTGGACGGCGCGCCCCTGCTCGAGCTGCGCGACGCGACGGTCGTTCTCGGCGGCGCTCGCGTCCTCGAGCGGCTGACGCTGACGATTCCGAACGGCGAGCACACCGCGATTCTCGGCCCGAACGGCGCCGGCAAGTCCACGTTCGTCCGGCTGCTGACGCTGCAGCAGTATCCGCTCGCGCCCGGCGAAGGCGCGGCGCCGCCTATCCGCGTCCTCGGCCGCGATCGCTGGGACGTCTTCGAGCTGCGCTCGCAGCTCGGCATCGTCTCCGCCGATCTGCATGACCGGTTCGTCCACGGCAACTCGAACGGCGTCGTCACGGCGATCGATGCCGTCGTGTCCGGCTTTTTCGCGAGCCAGGGCCTGTTCGCGCACCAGCATGTCACCGACGCGATGCGGGCCGCGGCGTGCGAGGCGCTGGCGCGCGTCGGGGCCGCGCACCTCGCGGCGGCGCCGCTTGCGGCGATGTCCACCGGTGAGGCGCGGCGCGTGCTGATCGCGCGCGCGCTCGTCCACGAGCCGCGCGCGCTCGTCCTCGACGAGCCGACGCGCGGGCTGGATCTCGTCGCGCGGCACCGCTTCATGGAGCGCGTCCGCGCGATCGCGCAGGCGGGCACCACGATCCTCCTCGTCACGCACTACGTCGACGAGATCATCCCGGAGATCGATCGCGTCGTGCTGCTGAAGGGCGGACGCGTCGCGTACGACGGCTCGAAGCGCGACGCGCTCGACGCGAACCGGCTCGGCGCCGTGTTCGACGCGCCGATGGCCGTCGAGCGGGCCGACGGCTACTATCACGCGCGCGTCGCTCGCTGACGAAATCGGTGTAGGGCAACCCTTTGAGGGTCGCCTCGGTGTAGGGCGCCCCTTTTCAGGGTCGCCCCAGGCGAGGCTGAAAGCCTCGCCCTACACGTACGCCGTCCGCGGAGGTGTAGGGCGACCCTTTCAGGGTCGCCTCAGGCGAGGCTCGAAAGCCTCGCCCTGCACGTACGCCGTCCGCGGAGGTGTAGGGCGACTGTTTTCAGGGTCGCCTCAGGCGAGGCTCGAAAGCCTCGCCCTGCACGTACGCCGTCCGCGGAGGTATAGGGCCGACCCTTTTCAGGTTGCCTCAGGCGAGGCTCGAAAGCCTCGCCCTGCACGTACGCCGTCCGCGGAGGTGTAGGGCCGACCCTTTCAGGGTCGCCTCAGGCGAGGCTCGAAAGCCTCGCCCTGCACGTACGCCGTCCGCGGAGGTGTAGGGCGACCCTTTTCAGGGTTGCCTCAGGCGAGGCTCGAAAGCCTCGCCCTGCACGTACGCCGTCCGCGGAGGTATAGGGGCGACCCTTTTCAGGTCGCCTCAGGCGAGGCTCGAAAGCCTCACCCTGCACGTACGCCGTCCGCGGACGTGTAGGGCGACCCTTTCAGGGTCGCCTCAGGCGAGGCTCGAAAGCCTCGCCCTGCACGTACGCCGTCCGCGGAGGTATAGGGGCGACCCTTTTCAGGTCGCCTCAGGCGAGGCTCGAAAGCCTCACCCTGCACGTACGCCGTCCGCGCGCCCTGCACGTAGCCGGTCAGCGGAATCGAATCGGCCGCGGATCGCCGGCGCAGTGGCGACGGCAGTAGTCCTCGAGCGCCTGCTGCGCGGCGTCGGCGAACTCCAGGCCCGCGCGGTAGTACGGATCGGTCGCGCGCGACGGCCGCTCGTAGATCGACCACGCGATGTGCGCGGTCACGCGCATCGTCCCGCCCTCGTCGGGCAGCGCCACCTTGATCTTCTGGTTCGGCCGCAGCACCGGCTCGGAAACCACCTGCGCGCCGAGCACCGAGAGATCGATCAGGCTCGCGGTGCTGCTCTCGACGACGGCCTGCAGCGTGTTCACCACGGGGAAGCGCGGCGCGCGCCGTGTGTCGAGCCGCGCCGCGTCGGCATCGGCCGCCGGCGGCGCCGCGCCCGCGAGCGGCATCGTTGACCAGGCACCGTTCACCTGGCGCACCAGCCGTACGCCCGACGACGGAACCGCGAGCGTGGCCACACGATCGAGGAACGCGCGGCCCGGCGCGGTCTCGGCAAACGCCGCGTCGACGGCGACGACGCCGGGGTTGTTCGTGCGAATGCTCTCGAGCGCTGTCGCGAGGTTCGTACTCATGAAGCGCAGGACGCGCCCATCGAGCCGGAGGCCATCGCGCAGGGCAGACATCCGCTGTGGGTCGGCAACGAGAACGGTCAGTTGTGTCATGAACCCTCGAAGTGCGGGCCGCGCGCCGCGGCGCTCGACCCGTGCTTTCATGGTATGCTTCGCGCGGCGGCCGCGGTGCGCGGCCGTTTCACAGAATTTCCGGCAAGGCGTCCGGAAGGAGCATTTTCCGTGCAAGTCGTCACCTCCTCGTCCGCGGCCGCGCGCCTGCGCGCCGCCCGCACTTTTCTCGGCGCCCATCCTCCGGCATCTGAAGCAGTCATCGTCGGCGCCTCGCGCGGCGCGGCGGACGATCTCGCGCGCAGCGTGGCGCGGCTGTCCGGCGCGACCTTCGGCCTCGCGCGATTCAGCTTC
>Ga0209474_10001149_pt1 | contig 26722 bp, 29 predicted proteins | sample GraSoiAngelo_145_FD_185902 | JGI IMG/M metagenome (GOLD analysis project Ga0209474, IMG submission 185902) | Grasslands soil microbial communities from the Angelo Coastal Reserve, California, USA - 14_1009_05_20cm (SPAdes) (version 2) | ecosystem: Environmental > Terrestrial > Soil > Grasslands...
ACGCGGGCGAAACGGCACGCTCAATCCGATGACGCCGCGGAAGCGGTCGGGCCGCCATAGCGCTGCATGCCACGCGACCGGCGCGCCCCAATCGTGCCCGACCACAACCGCCTGCCGCTCGCCGATTGCGTCGATGAGGCCGACGATATCACCGACGATGTGAAACAGCGTGTACTGGTCGATCGCTTCCGGCCGGTCGGTCTGCCCATAGCCGCGCATATCGGGCGCGACGGCGTGAAACCCCGCTTCCGCGAGCGCCGGCAATTGATGCCGCCACGAATACCAGCTCTCCGGAAAGCCATGGCACAGCACGACCAGCGGCCCTTCGCCCTGCTCGGCCAGGTGCATACGGATGCCGTTCGTCTCGATCATCCGATGCTTGATTTCGCCTGGTGCCATATCGCGCCCCCGTCGCTAGTCGTCATTCGTCAGTGTTCTCCTGGCCCGCGCATTTCGCCGGCGACCCGCACCCGCACGCGCAGCGCGTTGCCCGGCAGATACGCAAGCGGCATGTCCTCGACATCGACCGTCTGCAGGGTGCTGCGCTCGGCCCCCGCGGCGACCGCGCGCTCGACCGCCTGCGCCTCGGCGGCGGCGATCGCGTCCTCGCGGCGCATCTCGCGATAGACCTGGTCGGTCTCGCCGCTTATTTGGGCGATCGCCGCGCCGACCGCATTGGCGCAATCGCCATGCTCGACGCGGATGACCTCGGAGACGCCGGCGAGTTTCTTCGGCACCAGGAACGCGCCGCCGCCGACCGCGATCAGCGGCACGTCGCCGGCCTCGGTTTTCATGCGGTCGATCGCATCTTCGAGCTTCGCCTTCGCGATATCGAGGACCGCACGCGCGAGGTCGCGCGGCACGCCAGCCGCGTTCTTCACCTCGCCGATTTTGACAACGGCAGCGGTGACCGCCGCATCGGTCACGGTCAATGTCTTGCCGCCAAACACCAGCGCCTCCTCGGTGAGGCGATAGCCGACGCTTTGTGGCCCGACCGTGACGGGGCTCTCGCTGACAATGCTGCCGCCGCCGAGCCCGATCGAGAACAGGTCGGGCATGCGGAACAGGGTGCGCACTTCGCCGATCTCGACGACGGAATTAGCCTCGCGCGGAAAGCCGCGGCGCAATTGCCCGACATCGCTCGAGGTGCCGCCGACATCGACGACCATCGCATCCTGCAGCCCCGACAGAAACGCGGCGCCGCGCATCGAATTGGTCGCGCCCGACGCGAAACTCATGACCGGCAGCGCCATCGCCATCTCGGCCGACATTACCGTGCCGTCGTTTTGCGTGATGAACAGCGGCGCATCGATGTGACTGGCCGCGATCGCGTCGCGAAATCCGGCGATCGTCACCCGCGCGAGATCGGCCAGCGCGGCGTTCAAGAGCGCCGCGTTCTCGCGCTCCAACAGGCCGATGCGGCCGAGCTCGTGCGACAATGTGATGCTCGCTTCGGGACATTCCTCGGCGAGGATCGCGCGCGCCCGCTCTTCATGCGACGGGTCGAGCGGCGAGAAGCTTGCGGCGATCGCGACCGAGCGCAATCCGCTGTCGCGGATCTGCCGCGCCGCCGCGCGCATGCCGGCTTCGTCGAACGGCATGAACTCGCGGCCGTCATATTCGTGTCCGCCTTCGAGCATGATGACCTCGCCGCGCACCAAGGCGGCGAGATCTTCGGGCCAGTCGCAAAACGGCGGCAAGGACGCGCTCGCCGGCAGGCCGATGCGGATCGCCGCGACCGGAGACAGATGCCGCCGCTGCACGACCGCGTTGACGAAATGCGTCGTGCCGATCACGACCCCATCGATCGCGCCGCGCGCCACCTCGGGGTGGCCGCTCAACAGCCCGAGGGCGGTGACGATGCCGCTGGTGACGTCCTCGGTCGTCGGCGTTTTGACCGCGTGGACGACCTTGCCGTCCTGCAATAGCACCGCATCGGTATTGGTGCCGCCGACATCGATGCCTATGCGGCGCATGCGATACCGGCAAAAAGACAACGCTTTAACGCAAAGGTCGCAAAGGTATCGCAAAGGACGCGAAGCCGCCTTACCGCGCGAAGCGCAGAAGGATTCCTATCAAAGGAATTGCTCGGCGGCGCCGCACTCCGACGCCTTCGCGTCCTTTGCGTAACCTTCGCGTCGAAATGTTTTCTTTTCATGCGAACACCGAACGGAAATCGAGGTCGTAGCCGAAGGCGCGCGGGCCGACATGTTCGAGCCCCTTCGGGGTCAGAAACACCGGCGGCGCCGGTAGCGCGACCACCGTCACCCGCATGCCGTAGCGGATTGTTTCGGTGCCGAACGCATTGCCCGACACAGTGTCGAGCACGCAAATCAGGTCCGGCGACATCGCGATCGGATTGCGCTTTTCACCCTCGGCGCGCCACGCCACAACCCATTCATTCTGGAACGCGAGTTCGAGCCGCGCGCCGCGGTGTTCGTCGAGCCCCTCGATGACACAGCGGCCGCGCAGAAACCCCTCGGTCGCCCGCCTTGCGACATCGACGACCTTGCCGCGGAACAGCTGTTTCCCCTGCGCCTCACCCAAAATCGCCGCGATCGGGTCCTCGTGCCGGCGCTGTGCCTCGCGCACCCGCCGGCCGATTCCGATCGCCTTCGAGACCGTGAAATGGATGCCCCAATCCTTGATCTCGCGCCCGGTGCGCGGCGCTTTGCAGGTCGAGGCGATCGAGCCCATCTCGACACAGATCTTGCGCGTCACCCGCTCCATCCATTTCCAACTCGGCACGTTGGTGACGATCGACTCGAGCCCGCGCGGGTCGTAGAGCGCGCAGGGATAGGGCCGCAGGTCGCCGACCGCGACGCTCGTCATCTGCGCCTCCGGATAAGCGCGGCCCATCAGATCGGCGTCGACGACCGGCAACCCGAGATGCGCCGCCGCCATCAGCGGCTGGATGCCGTTGCCGCCGCCGATTTCGAGCGACATGACGGCGCGGAATTTGACGCCGGAATATTCCTCCTGCATCGCGACCGCGCGGGCGATGTTGCGGCTGTCCGCGAGGCGTTCCTGGCCGACCAAGGGCGCCCCCATATTCGAGACCACCGCGACCCGATCCTCGTCGGCGAGATCGAGCGGCGACATCAGCTCGACCCGATGTCCCTCGGCATAGAGCCGGCGCATGTTCAGCAGCCCAAGATACGGGCTGCCGCCGCCGCCGGTACCGAGGATCCACGCCCCGACCGCCAGCGCTTCGATATCGTCGAGGGTAATCTCTTTCATCCCGGGCGCAGCATCCCTCATCCGTCGTCCCGGCGAAAGCCGGGACCCACCCCTCCGCCGCTCGTGCCTCTGACAAGTGGGTCCCGGCTTTCGCCGGGACGACGGTATAAGGGGCAAGGGACGAAAGAGGGAGAGTGCGGAATGCCGCTGACGGGTATCCGGGTCGTCGATCTGACGCGCATCCTGGCCGGGCCGTTCTGCACCGGGATGCTGGCCGATATGGGTGCCGATGTCGTCAAGGTCGAGACGCCCGGCATCGGCGACCCGCTGCGCGGCCAGGGCGCGGTCAAGGACGGTCTCTCCTGGTATTTCGCCGGCTTCAACCGCAACAAGCGCTCGCTGTCGCTCAATTTGCGCAGCGAGGAGGGCAGGGCGGTGCTGGCCCGCCTCATCACCGCCAGCGATGTCCTCGTCGAGAACTTCCGGCCCGGCGTACTGGCGCAGATGGGGTTCGACGCAGCGCGGCTCAAAGCCCTGAAACCCGATCTCGTCTACTGCAGCATCAGCGGGTTCGGTACGAGCGGCCCGTATCGCGACCGGCCATCCTTCGACTTCATCGCGCAGGCGATGAGCGGCTTTATGAGCGTGACCGGCGCCGCCGACGGCCCACCGATGCGTGCCGGTCCGCCGATCGCCGATCTCGTCGCCGGTCTGCATGGCGCGCTCGGCATCTGCGCCGCGCTGGTCAAGCGCGGGCGCACCGGTAAGGGCGACACCGTCGGCGCCAGCCTCAACAACGGGCTGATCAGTCTGCTCGCCTTTCTCGCCGCCAATTACCTCGCGACCGGCGAAGCGCCGGCGCGCACCGGCAATGACCATGCGATCGTCGCGCCCTACGGCATGTTCCGCACCCGGGATGGCGAGGTCGCGTTGGCGCCGAGCCAGGAACAATCCTATCAGCGCCTGATCGACGCGCTCGGCCTCGCCGAGTTGCACGCCGATCCGCGCTTCGCGACCAACGATCTGCGCGTCAAAAATCGCGCCGCGATCAACGCCGCCATCGAGTCCCGGCTGATCGCCGAAACGACCGAGCACTGGATCGAGAAGCTCAACGCGGCCGGGGTGCCCTGTGGGCGGGTCATGGGCCTGCGCGAAGTCTTCGCCGACCCGCAGGTCATCGACCAGGAGATGGTGCTGACCCAGGAGCATCCCGGCCACGGCACGGTCCGCATGCTCGGCTTCCCGATCAAGTTCGCCGAGGCGCCCTGCACGCTGCGCCGCCCAACCCCGGAAATCGGCGCCGACACCGACGCCGTCCTCGCCGAGCTCGGCTACTCGCCCGCCGAGATCGCCGCCCTCCGCGACGCCGGCGTGGTGTGAAGGACCGCCGGCGTCCCGCCGGCATGCCGGCCAGAGGCCGGCGGTCCGAATAGGGCAGGGCTTCGCGTTGCTCAACTCAGTCTAGAACCCCTCGCCCCCCTGCGTCGGCAGAGCCGGCGTTTTCGGCGGGCTGATGTTCGGGCGGCTGTTCGCATGCCGCGTCTTCCCGCGGCGCGGCATCGGCGCCCAAGGCGGCCGTGACCCGATCGATCGCGGCGGACACATCGGTTTCGGCGCCGCCTTCGCGCTCGTCGAGCTGGATCTCTGGCAGGCGATCGCTCGGGTGACAGATATTCGCCTGCTGCAACTTGATCAGCACATCGAACAACAGCTTTTTGGCCTTGAGGTCGGGGGTTGAGGCCTGGTGGGCAAGGCTGAAGAAGATCGCCTCGGCCAGTGTCATCCACGAACCGTCCGGGTTCGGCAGCCCCGACCGCTGCGACAGCACCTCGCCAAACAGCGTCACCAGCTTTTTCGTGCCGCGGGGGCGTCCTCCCGGATTGCCCGAATGCCCCTTCTGGAACTGGGTCTCGGCGGGCGGTCTGCCGTATCCGACGGCGTAATCTTTCGACTGGTCGTCCATCCATGCCTTCCTGAGTTCACTCTTTGTTCTTGACAAATAGGCCGTACGAGCCATATTGTCAAGAAGGCAAGCAAGAGTCTCTCAGAAGGCTGGCCATAGTGCCCTTATACCTGGAATGTAATTCCCTGTTAAATTGCAAAAAATTCCCTGTTCTGAGGGAATTTGCCGCAAGCGTCGGAAGACGCTCAGGCGATCTCCAGCGCCTTGACCCCGGGGAGCTCGCGGCCTTCGAGCCATTCGAGAAAGGCGCCGCCCGCGGTCGAGACATAGCTGAGCTGGTCCATGAGCCCGGCCATCGCGAGCGCCGCCACGGTGTCGCCGCCGCCGGCGACGCTCAGCAATTTGCCGGTCCGGGTCAATTCCGCCGCTTTTTTTGCCAGCGCCACCGTTGCGCGCTCGAATGGCGATGTCTCGAACGCGCCGATCGGTCCGTTCCATACCAGCGTGCGGCTCGCCTCGAACGCCGCCGCGATGCGGGCCACGGTCTGCGGTCCGACATCGAGGATCATCGCGGTCGGCGGTACCGCATTCACTCCGACCGTGCGGGTCACGACCCCAGGCTCGAGCTTCTCGGCGGTCACCGCGTCTACCGGCAATATGACCTCGCAGCCGCGCTTTCCGGCCTCGGCGATGATCGCGCGGGCCGTGTCGGCGAGATCGCGCTCGCACAACGAGCGGCCGACCGGCTGGCCTTGCGCAAACAGAAACGTATTGGCCATCGCGCCGCCGATCGCCAGCTGCTGCACCTTTCCGGTCAGATTGTTCAACAGATCGAGCTTGGTCGACACCTTGGCGCCGCCGACCAGTGCGATGACCGGCCGCTGCGGGTTTTCCAGCGCCGCACCAAGCGCTTCCAGTTCTTCCTGCATGTTCTTGCCGGCCGCCGCGGGCAGCAGATGCGTCAGCGCCTCGATCGAGGCATGCGCCCGATGCGCCGCCGAGAAGGCGTCATCGACATAGGCCTCCCCCAGCGCCGCGAGCGCCTTGGCGAAACCCGAATCGTTCGCCTCCTCGCCTTTGTGAAAGCGCAGATTTTCGAGCAGCGCCACCCCGCCGGGCTGGAGCGCTGCGACCACGTGCTCCGCCTCGGGTCCGATGCAATCAGGCGCGAAATGCACCGGCTGCCCGCCGATTGCATGGCTCAGCGGCTCGACCAGCGGCCGCAGCGACAAGGCCGGGTCGGGGCCTTTCGGCCGGCCGAAATGCGACATGACGATAACCTTGGCGCGTTTCGCGATCAGCGCCTCGATCGTCGGAGCGAGGCGTTCGATGCGGGTCGCATCGGTGACCTTGCCATCCTTGACCGGAACGTTCAGATCGGCGCGCAACAGCACCCGTTTGTTCGCGACATCGAGATCGTCGAGCGTGCGAAACCGCGGCATCCCTCACCCCTTCTTCCCGACGCTTCCGAGTTATATTGCAAAGCCGCCCCGGCGCTATACCTCCATTGCGTAATGCCCGACGCCTTCGACAAGCTCGCTTTCGAGACCGCGCAGGCGGCGCGGATCGGCTGGTTCTTTGGCCAGAAGCTCCTCGCCGCGCGCCTGGCAAAACCGGTGCCCGTGCCGGAAAAATTCCGCGGCCGGACGATGCCGGACCGGCGCCGCCTGCTGGGAGATCTGTGGCGGCTGATCGAGCAGGATTGGCAAAACATCGCCCACGGCCTCTACGCGATGCCCGAGGATTGGCGCGGCAATCCGCTCGACGGGCTGCGCCGGGCCGCCGATTTCTTTACCGATCTGCGCGCGGTCGAGGCGCGTCGTCACGGTGATCCGGCCGAACGCCTGCTGCCCGAACGCCTGCTGACCGAAGCGCCCACCGGCCATTACCCGCGCTATTACCTACGCAAATTCCATTTTCAGACCGATGGCTATCTGAGTGAGGCGTCGGCCGAGCGCTACGATCATCAGGTCGAGGTGCTGTTCGGCGGCGGCGCGGCGGCGATGCGCCGCCAGACCTTGGTGCCGTTGCGCACGGCGCTGCTGGAGCAGAAGGGCGGCGCGAACGCGGCCCGGCTGCTCGATCTCGGCTGCGGCACCGGCGAGTTTCTGCGCGAGGTCAAACGCAACTATCCGCGCCTTGCCGTCACCGCTCTCGATTTGTCGGCGCCTTATCTGAAGGTGGCGGAGCGGCGGCTTGCCGACTGGTCGCGGGTCGAGATGCTCGAGGCAGCGGCCGAGGCGATCCCGGCGCCGGATGCGTCCTTCGACATTGTCACGGCGCTGTACCTGTTTCACGAATTGCCGAGCCGAATTCGCCAGGCCGTCGCCGCCGAGATCCGCCGCGTTCTGAAGCCGGGCGGCGCACTGCTCCTCGTCGATTCGTTACAAACCGGTGACGAGCCGGATTACGACGCCTTGCTCGATTATTTCCCGTATGCCTTCCATGAACCCTATTACGCCAGCTACCTGCGCGAAGATTTCGACCGGCTGCTCACCCCAGGATTTCTGCGGAAATCCTCGGTATCCGCCTATTTTTCGAAGGTGGTGAGCTACCGCCGCGGCGAATCCGATTCGGGCGAGCCACGCTAGATATAGATATGTGTTGGCGAGCAGCCACAAGAGTGCTACCGTATTTTGTGGGGATAGTGGCGGGGGCCACAGAATACGGGGGGAACGATGGACGGGGCATGGACGCTGCTGGAACCGATTCCGGAAACCCAGCCGCCGGAAATTCAAATACCGGAAGTTCAAACGCCGGAAATTCAGTCGCTGCAAATCCAGCCGGCCGCGCTCGAAGTGCCGGAAGCCCTGCCGCTGGTAGGCGAAGCGCCGGAGAGCCAATCGGCGGAGATTGCCGCCGAAATCCCGGCGGAGGTCCCAGCGGAGGTCGCGGCGGAGATCATCGAGACCTGGACGCCGGAGCGTATCGAGGCGCTGACCCGGTTATGGGAAGAGGGCGTGACGACCGCCGAGATCGGCCGGCGCATCGGCGTTACCAAAAACGCGGTCATCGGCAAGGTCCATCGCATCGGCCTGACACCGCGCGTCATCACGCAGAAGCCGCCGCCGCGGCGCAATGTGTTCGATTTCACCGGCCCCGCCTGCATGTGGCCGATCGGTCATCCGGGCGAGGACGATTTCCATTTCTGCGGCGAGCATCCGGTAACGGGGAAGCCCTATTGCGAGCACCACGTCGAGGTCGCCTACATCAAGCCAAAGGAAAAATCCGAGGCCGCGTAGCACCTGCACTTTCAAGTCCCTCTCCGTCCATCAGGGACGGAGAGGGGTCGATCACCGCGTCAGCTCGCGCGTCCCGCGGTCGATGCCGTCGAGGGTCAGCGGGAACATCCGCTCCTCCATCAGCCGGCGGATCATGCCGATGCTGGTCGTGCCGCTCCAATATTTCTCCGGCACCGGGTTCAGCCACACCGCCCTCCGATAAACGTCGAGCAGGCGGCGCAGCCAGGTTTCGCCCGGCTCGTCGTTCCAGCGCTCGACGCTGCCGCCCTCTTTTTCGATCTCATAAGGGCTCATGCTGGCGTCGCCGACCAGCACGACCTTATGCGCCGCGTCGTAGGTGCGCAGGATCTCCATGACATTGATCTGCTCGACATGGCGCCGGCGGGAATCCTTCCACACCGTGTCGTACAGGCAGTTGTGGAAATAGAAGTATTCGAGGTGCTTGAACTCGCCGCGCGCCGCCGAGAACAGCTCCTCGCAGATACGCACATGATCGTCCATCGACCCGCCGATATCGAGAAACAGCAGCAGCTTCACCGCATTGTGTCGCTCCGGTACCATCTTCAAATCGAGCCAGCCGGCGTTGTGCGCGGTCGAGCGTATCGTGTCCGGCAAATCGAGTTCGAGCTCCGCGCCTTCACGCGCGAATTGGCGCAAGCGGCGCAACGCCAGCTTGATGTTGCGGGTGCCAAGCTCGACGGTGTCGTCGAGATTACGGAACTCGCGCTTGTCCCAGATTTTGACGGCGCTGCGGTTGCCTTCCGATTTCTGGCCGATCCGCACCCCTTCGGGATTGTAGCCGTGTGCGCCGAATGGCGAGGTGCCGCCGGTGCCGATCCATTTGTTGCCGCCCTGGTGACGGCGCTGCTGCTCAGCGAGACGCTGGCGCAACGTCTCCATCAGCTTTTCCCAGCCGCCGAGCGCCTCGACCTGCGCCTTTTCCTCCTCGGTCAAATAGCGTTCGCCGAGCTTCTTCAGCCATTCCTCGGGCAATTCGGTCTGCGGATCGGTCGGGGTCTCGATGCCCTTGAAGCAATGACCGAACACGCGGTCGAAGCGGTCGAGGTGCCGCTCATCCTTCACCAACGTCGTGCGCGCCAGGAAATAGAATTCGTCGATGTCGAACAGCGCAACTCGCTGCTGCATCCCTTCCATCAGCGTCAGAAACTCGCGCAACGACACCGGCACCTTGGCGGCGCGCAATTCGAGAAAGAACGAGACGAACACTGCTGGCTAACCGCGTTCCCGCCGGTGCAGGAAGGCGAGGCGCTCGAACAGCTGGACGTCCTGCTCGTTTTTGAGCAGCGCGCCGTGCAGGGGCGGGATCAGCTTTTTCGGATCGCGGGTGCGCAACACCTCGGGCGAAATATCCTCGACCAGCAGCAGCTTGATCCAGTCGAGCAATTCCGATGTCGAGGGCTTCTTTTTCAGCCCGGGCACGTCGCGAACATCGAAGAAGATCGTCAACGCCTCGTGCACCAGATCGTGCTGCAGCCCGGGGAAATGCACATCGATGATGCGCTGCATCGTGTCGCGGTCGGGAAACCGGATGTAGTGAAAAAAGCAGCGGCGGAGAAACGCGTCCGGCAGTTCCTTTTCGTTGTTCGAGGTGATCATGACGATCGGCCGCTGCTTGGCGACAATCGTCTGCTTCAGCTCGTAGACGAAGAACTCCATGCGATCGAGTTCGAGCAGGAGGTCGTTCGGGAACTCGATATCGGCCTTGTCGATCTCGTCGATCAGCAATACCGGGGCTGTGTCAGCAACAAACGCGTCCCACAATTTGCCCGGCTTGATGTAATTCGCGATGTCGTGCACCCGCGCATCGCCGAGCTGGCCGTCGCGCAGCCGCGACACCGCATCGTATTCGTACAGGCCCTGCAGCGCCTTGGTTGTCGATTTGATGTGCCAGGTGATCAGCTCCTTGCCGAGCGCTTTGGCAACCTCATGGGCGAGGATGGTTTTGCCGGTGCCCGGCTCGCCCTTGATCAGCAGCGGACGCTCGAGCGCGATCGCGGCGTTCACCGCGACCTGCAGATCCTGGGTCGCCACATAGGTCTCGGTACCCTCGAAACGTTGCATGAAGCTGCCGCCCTTTGCCGTTATCGGAGATGACATAACCCGCTACGGCGTGGGACGCCAGCATGGTAGGGATGCTGCACTAGTCGGGCTGGCGCTCGGTCTCGTCCGACGGGTCGTCGGCCGGCTCTTCGGTTTCGACCCGGTAATTGCCCTTGAGCCAGCGCCCGAGATCGATATCGGCGCAGCGGGTCGAGCAGAACGGCTGATGCCGCGGCGGGGTGGGCTTGCCGCAGATCGGACAGCGGCGCGGCCCGGCGGAGAGCGGCGTGACAGGATCCTTCGCCATGCTTTCGATATTGGCTCACCGCGGCACGATGTCAAAAGCGGCGCGTTCGCGGTTTGGTTCGGCCTTAACGAGAATCTGCCGCCCGAGGCGGGTCTCGAGCGCCCGCAATCCGGCCCTTGCCGGGCCATGTAACGCTGCCTCGACCGCCGGGCTGACGATGAGCTGCCAGTTGGCGGCGGGGCGGGCGCGCGCTTCCCGTTGGACAAGGCGCAATGCCTCGAAAGCCAGCGCGAGGCTGCTCTTGCCGACGGCCTGCGGTTCGAGCATCGCCTCGCTGAGCGGCCGGCCCCGCCGCGGCCGGACAATTTCGAGATGGCCGAGCCGGGTCCAGCCGAGCACCTGCGGCTCGGCCGGATCGCCGGCGAGGGCGGCTGTCATCGCCTGACGCACCTTCTCCCGCGCGCCGCGTCCTTCGAGCCCGACGAAGTCGATGACGATACCGCCACCGAGCCGGCGCAGCCGCAATTGGCGCGCGATTGCCCGCACCGCCATGAGATTAGCCCCGAGCGCGCTGCGCTCGGCCGAACTCTCTCCTGGTGTGCCGGTATCGACATCGATCAGCACTGCTGCCGGGGTCTCGGCGATATGGATACTGCCGCCGCCCGACAGCGCGAGGCTAGGCGCCAACGCCGCCGCGAATTCCGCCTCGACGTCTACCGGCCATTCCTCGGCCGGACGATGTGCGATTGCGGCTTTCGGAAAGGCGCCGCGCAGCTCCCGGAGGATTGCCGTATCGTCTGCCAGAATCTGGTCTGCTTCGGCCCGCAGCTGTAAGGCAAGCGCAGCGGCAAATCCCGGTGGGGGATCGAGTTGGAAAGGAGGCTCGTGTCGGACGGCCTCTGCCGCGAGTTGCTCCGGATCCAACCCGCCCGGACGCGGGATGATGCGTATTGACACTCGCGCGCCTTTGCCCTGCTGCGCCTCGCGCCGCACCTGCACGATAACGCGTGCACCCTCATCAAGACGCGGGTCGGCAGGGGCTTCGCGCACCGGCAGAAATCCGGGCCGCTGGGCCCCGATATCCACAAGAACCGCGTCGAGCCCGGGGGTTCGCCGCACCACCCGGCCGAGATGGATGCCGCCGGCCGGCGGGCTGTCGCTGCGCTCGACATAGAGCTCCACCGCCGCCCCGTCCTCGACCCAGGCGGCGCGCCATTCGCCGGGCCCGGCGGCGATCAGCAGGGTGCCGGACAAACGCGGTACCCGCGGCCGGCGAGTAATTGTGCCGTTTCGTATAAAGGCAGTCCGACCACATTCGAGTAAGAGCCGGCGACCCATGGGATCAACGCGGCAGCTTTCCCCTGGATCGCATAGCCGCCGGCCTTGCCGTGCCACTCGCCGCTCGCGAGATAGGCCTCAATTTCCGCATCGCTCAGCCGCTTGAAGGCAACTTGGCTGACAATGCGGCGGATCGCCAGATCGCCACCCGGGCTCAGCAATGCGACCCCGCCATAAACCCGGTGACGGCGACCCGACAGCAGGGTCAGGCAGGTGCGTGCGGTGGCTTCATCCTCAGCCTTCGGCAGGATCCGGCGGCCGCAGGCGACGACGGTGTCGGCGGCAAGAATGAAGGCCTCAGGATAACGCGGCCGTATCTCCCGCGCCTTCGCTTCTGCGAGCCGCACGACATGGCCGGCCGGCAATTCGCCGCGGCGCGGCGTCTCGTCAATGTCGGCCGGCTCGACGTGATCCGGCACGATGCCGATCTGGCGCAGCAATTCGAGCCGGCGCGGAGAGGCCGAGGCGAGCACCAGGATCGGCATCGCGGTCTCAGCTGCGCAGGTGCAGCACGCAAATCAGCGTGAACAGGCGGCGCGCCGTATCATGGTCGATCGCCACCCTGCCGGCCAGGCGCTCGGCCAGCAATTCCGAACCCTCATCGTGCAACGAGCGCCGGCCGACATCGATCGCCTCGACCTGGGTCAAGCTCTTGTCGCGGATTGCCTCGTAATAGCTCTCGCAGACGAGAAAATAGTCTTTGACGATGCGGCGGAACGGGGCGAGCGGCAGGACGATCGACTCGTTCGACCCGTCGGCCCCCAAGTTGTTCAACGGGCGGATCTCCATGATCAGCCGGTTTTCCTCGACCGCGAGATGCAAATGGTACGGGCCGGTAAGGCCCGACAAGGGCGTGAACCGGTTATCCTTAAGCAGGTCGGTAATCGCGGCGGTACGCTCGTCCTCTATGGCGCGGCTGCGCCGGATAACGGTGCGTTCGTCGAGCGTGATCTCGGCGATCCGCTGCGGTGCCGGCGCGGCCGCCGCGTTCATCTGCGGCTCAGCCGCAATGCCAGCGACAGAGCGTGCGCGTCGAGCCCCTCGGCTTCGGCAAGTCGGATCGCAGCCGGCGCGAGGGCATCGAGACTCGCGGCATTGCAGCCGACGATCGTCGTGCGCTTCATGAAATCGAGCACGCCGAGACCGGAAGCGAAACGCGCGCTGCGTGCGGTCGGCAACACATGGTTCGGTCCGGCGACATAATCGCCGATCGCTTCCGGCGTGTAGCGCCCCAGAAATATCGCACCGGCATGATGCACCCGCGCGGCAAGAGCATCGGGATCATCGATCGCCAATTCGAGATGCTCGGGCGCGATGCGGTCGATCAGCGGCGCCGCCTCGTTCCAATCGGCGACGAGCAGGATCGCGCTATTGGCCTGCCAGCTCGCGCGCGCGATGTCGGCCCGCGGCAAATGTTCGAGATGCCTCGCCGCGGCGGCCTCGATAGCGGCAGCGAATTCGCTGCTATCGGTCACCAGTATCGCCTGCGCCGCGGCATCGTGCTCCGCCTGCGACAAGAGGTCGGCGGCGATCCAGGCGGGGTCGTTGTGCCGATCGGCGACGACCAGGATTTCCGACGGGCCCGCGATCATATCGATTCCGACCCGGCCGAAGACGCGCCGCTTGGCGGCGGCGACATAGGCGTTGCCCGGCCCGACGATCTTGTCGACAGCCTTGATCGTAGCGGTTCCATAAGCGAGCGCCGCCACCGCCTGCGCGCCGCCGATCCGGTAAATCTCGTCGATCCCGACCAGCCGGGCGGCGGCGAGAACCAGCGGGTTCAAGACACCGTCCGGCGCCGGCACGGTCATGACCAGCCGCTCGACACCTGCCACCTTGGCCGGGATCGCGTTCATCAACACCGATGACGGATAAGCCGCCGTGCCGCCCGGCACATACAGGCCGGCGGCGGCGACCGGCCGCCAACGCAACCCGAGCCGCACCCCGGCATCGTCGACATAATCGATCATCATCGGCAACTGGCGCCGATGGAAGCTTTCGATCCGCTCGGCGGCCAAGCGCAGAGCATCGACGGTTCCGGTCGGCGCGGCGTCCGCGCCGGCGGCGATTTCGCCTTTTGTCAGGCGCAGCCTCGCCGGCGTCAGCTCGACGCGATCGAAGCGGTTGGTATACTCGACCAGCGCCGCGTCGCCGCGGCTCGCCACATGATCGATGATCGCCGCGACCGCGACATCAACATCCGCCGCGTTTTCGCGCTTCGCGGCGAGCAGGGTCGCGAAAGCGGTCTCGAAGCCGGCATCGCGCGTATCGAGGGTGATCGGCATCGCCGCCGGCCCTCAATCCGAAGCCGCCGCGGCGCGTGCGGCGCTCTTGCCGCCGCCTTCGACGGTGCCGCGGAACCGCTCGATCCAGCGGCCGACTTCTTCCGGCCGGGTTTTCAGCGCGGGTCGATTGACGATCAGCCGCGAGGTGATTTCGGCGATGTGCTCGATTTCGACGAGGCCGTTGGCTGTCAGGGTCGCGCCGGTCTGCACCAGATCGACGATGTGGCGGCATAAGCCGAGCTTCGGCGCCAATTCCACCGCACCGTTCAACTTGATGCATTCAGCCTGCACGCCGCGCGCAGCAAAGTGGCGGCGGGTGATTTCGGGGTATTTTGTCGCTACGCGAATATGGCTCCAGCTGCGCGGATCTTCCTGCCCGGCCTCCTCCGCCGGAGTTGCGACGGCCATACGACAATGACCAATATCGAGATCGAGTGGCGCGTAAATCTCCGAATAATCGAATTCCATCAGCACATCATTGCCTGCGACGCCGAGCTGGGCGGCGCCAAACGCGACGAAACTGGCGACATCGAAACTGCGCACGCGGATCAAATCGAGACCGGGATCGGAGGTAGCAAAGCGCAATTTGCGCGATTTCGGATCGGTAAAGGCCGGTTCGGGCTCGATGCCGACGCGCTGCAACAGCGGCATTACCTCGCCAAGGATGCGCCCATTCGGCAGCGCCATGATCAACGCTTCCGCGGGTGGGCCGGAAGTGGCGCGGCGGGCTTTCATTTGAAGCCGTCCGGGTGATCGGGATGCCATGCCGTCGGCCAAGGTTCGCCAAAGTCGCGGGCGCGGCAGCGGATCGCCGATGCGGTCAGCCGGATCGTCGCGTCGCCGGAAAAATCGAGATCGATCGTCCCGCCGCTCTCCGGGTCGGTTGAGCGGATCGCCAGAAGACAGAGAATGCGGCTCTCCTCGCTGCGCTGAAACCCGCGATACGCCACGCTCTCGACCTCACCGAAGGCGACCCCGCACACCGTGCGCTCGAACCTACCCGCTTCGCCCCGCTCGGCTTCGCGGGCTTCCCAGCGAAAACGGTTGGCAACCAGCACAAAGGTGCGGCCTTCCCGATCGTAAGCGAGATCGCGCACGGAGACGAGCGCGTCCTGCAGACAAGCGGATATGACGGCAAGATCCTCGGCGTCTTCGGCGCGCAGCCGAAGCGGGCCGTCAGGCGGCACTCCGCAACCTTTCGATGCGCGCGCCGCAAGCCGACAATTTCTCCTCGATCCGCTCATAACCGCGATCGAGATGATAGACGCGGTTGACGATCGTCTCGCCGCCGGCAACCAGACCGGCGATCACCAGCGATACGGAAGCGCGCAAATCGGTCGCCATGACCGGCGCACCGGTCAGGCGCGGTACGCCGCGCACCAGCGCGGAGGCGCCGTGGACATTGATGTTGGCGCCCATCCGCATCAGCTCGGGCACGTGCATGAAGCGGTTCTCGAAGATCGTCTCGGTGATCATCGACGCGCCCTCGGCGGTCGCCATCAGCGTCATTATTTGCGCCTGCAAATCGGTCGGGAAGCCGGGGTACGGCTCGGTCATCACATCGGTCCCGGTCAGCCGCCCGTTGCGCCGGCGCACGGCAATACCCTCGGCGGTCTCGGTAATGCACACTCCGGCCGTCTCGAGCACGCGGACGACCGCCTCAACATGGTCGAGACGGGCGCCGAGCAGGCGCACATCGCCGCCGGTCGCGGCCGCCGCCATCATATAGGTGCCGGTCTCGATACGGTCGGGGATCACCGTATGCCGGGCGCCGTGCAGGCTGGCGACGCCGCGGATCACCAGCCGGTCGCTGCCGACGCCCTCGATCTCTGCCCCCATGGCGATCAGGCAATGCGCCAGGTCGATGATCTCGGGCTCTCGGGCGGCGTTGATCAGTACGGTCTCACCTTCGGCGAGCGAGGCGGCCATCAGCAGGTTTTCGGTGGCGCCGACCGAGACGCTCGGGAACACAATTTCGGCGCCGCGCAGCCCTTGCGGGGCGCGAGCCTCGATATAGCCTTCGCTCAGCTCGACCTCGGCACCGAGCCGCTGCAGCCCCTTCAAGTGCAGATCGACGGGGCGGGTGCCAATCGCGCAACCCCCCGGCAATGACACCCGGCATCGGCCGCAGCGCGCGACGAGGGGCCCTAGCACCAGCACCGAAGCGCGCATCTTGCGTACGAGATCATAAGGGGCGGTCGTCGAGGTGATGTGCTGTGCGTTCAGCTCGAGAACCTGCCCGGACGCGTTTGGTGCATCCGCGGAATCGGCGAGCGCGATGACGATGCCATGCTGCACCAGCAGGTTGGCCATCGTCCGGATGTCGGCGAGATCGGGCAGATTGGCGAGCACCAGCGGCTCCGCCGTCAACAGGCTCGCCGCCATCAATGGCAACGCGGCGTTCTTGGCGCCGCCGATCGGGATCGCGCCGGAAAGCGGCGCGCCGCCGCGAATAAGAATTCTGTCCATCACCGCGGCTCCTGGTGCCGGTTGCTTTTATGGGAGAGAACGACAGCGCTCAAGCCGGCGGCTCGTCGGCGCTCGGATCCGCAGCGGGTTCGCCGGCAGGCCGCTCCTTGGCGCGAGCCTGTTGCTTGCGCCGGTGCAGATTTTTGCGCAGGGCTCGGGCGAGGCGCTTGTCGCGCTCGGTATGCGCTTCGCGCTTTGCCGGGGTCAGGCGGGGTGTCAATTGCGGCGAATCGGCCATCGCCGCGATGGAACGGGAGCGTTGCGGCCCTGTCAATGACTCCGCGAAGGGCAGTCGCGCCCCTCGACACGCAATCACTCCTCGACGCGCAGGCTGACCTTGACCGCGAGGATGACCGAGACCGCCTGCTTTGCGGCATATTCGGCCGATTGATCGGGGTGGGTGCGGCGCCATGCATCGACTCCGGCGCGGTAGCAATCAACGGATGGCAGGCCCGCGTCGCGCGCCTCCTCGAACGCGTGCAGGACGGCCGAGGCGGCACTATCCGTCATTGGATCAATTGTCGAGCCGCGCCACACCATCATTCACTCCAATATTCCGAATTCGCAACTGCGATCGCCATCAATGTTTGTTTCATTCGACCAAGCGCCGACAGCGGCAAGTGTCCACCCCCGACCCTTCGGTGTTGTGATGTAGATCGGTCCACCAAACCTGGCAGGACCGGCTGGAGTTCTCGAAAGGTCCGGTTATGGCGATTGAAGTCTTATGCAAGAACACGCGGTTTAAGCGCGAGTTCCGGGCTGTACGGATACCAGCGCAGGCCGCGAGCCGATCGGCAAAGTCAAACCAATGGCCCAAAAAGCCGGCGCACCCGGAGGACCGCCGGGTTCAGCCCCCCAACCGGGCGGAGATCGCCTGCGCCTGCTGCAGGTTGCGATACAGCATCGGCAGTGTGTCGGTGGCATATTTCCGCAGCCGCGGATCTTGCCCTGTCCGTGCCTCGGCTTCGAACAGCTGGACTGCTTCCTGATGGTTCTTGACTTGATCGGACATGAATTGCCGGTCGAAATCCGCTCCGAACTGCGCAGCGAGCTGGCTGGGCGGCGGTGGCGCGGTTGCCGGAACCATTTGCAGGCGGCGCTCCAATGACCTCAACCGGGCGTTCGCCTGGCGATGATCGGTGAGGATGCGGGCGGCAAAGGCGCGCACCGCCGGGGATGCGGCGCGAGTGCGCGCGAGTTGGCCGAGCTCGATTTCGCTGCCGGTCCCGAGCGCGGCGCGGTCGACAAAATTCTGGTCGCCGCGGAGCGGTGCCGGAGCGGCCGGCGGTGGCGCGGCCGCTTGCTGCTGCGCGCAGGCGGCGAGGCCGAGAACAGCAACCAGCGACAGCAACAGCGGAGCCGACGACCGAGGCATGGGGCAGCTCCATCGTAAGTAGGATCGTTCGCGAAACACGATGGCTGAACTTTAGTTCCAGCACCGCCGCGCGATACGGAACAGGAGCGGCGCCGCGGCGCCGGCTTGCCTCTGGCCGGGGGGTCGTGTAATCCCCATTTGCGCCCGGAAAAGGCCCGAGGCCCCGAGGCAGGCTGCCGTAGCTCAGTGGTAGAGCACCCCCTTGGTAAGGGGGAGGTCGTAAGTTCAATCCTTACCGGCAGCACCATTCCGGATCGCTGGACAGGCGGTCCGGTTTCTGTGGGTTGTGGGCGCGCTCCAGCAACTCGCGCTCGGCGGCATCGGCGATCTCCAGAACCGTCTCGGCCGCGCGGCGATATCCATCCCGGTAGGCCGTGGCGGCCGCAACATGGAGCTGCCAGACCGCCGAGACTCCCTCGCGCGCCAGCAGCCGTACGGCAAGCTTTTCGGCAAATGTCGAAGTCTTCATCGGCTGCGCCCCCTGTAACCTGTCGGCGAACGTGTCGGCGCAAATCTCGACGATTAAATCTTAAAATTGGATTAGCTGAATTTTCGTTAACCATTCGCGGCCGATTCCGTTTGCGCGATGAGCCCGGTGAGCGCCACCGAAAACAGAGCCACCGTCAGCGCCAACGGGGCCCAAGGGCCGAAGCTCGTCGCCAGCAATGCGCCGAGCGTCGCGCTGACCAGAAAGGTCGCGATCGAGCCGAAACGGCGCCGCCAATTCTCGTTGCGCCCGCCGGCCGGCGCCGAGTCCGCGACCAGCGCGGTCGCAGTCAGCGTCATCACGTTGGTAGCAAGATCGGGCACGCCATGCCGGCGAACCAGCGCGTTCTGCATGCCCATCGCAAAGGCGAGCAGCGAGGTGACGATATCGCGCGCCATGCCGGCCGGTCCCGGATGCAGCGTCGCGGCCAGGACCAGCGCGATGACCAGCAATATCCATTCGACGGCAAAACCGATCCGCAGCTCGGCGCGTGGACCGCGCAGCAAGCGGCCGCCCGCCAGCGCGCCGAGCAGGAACGCGGTGATTACCAGCAGGTACTTCGCATCGACGAGGACCGATTTTCCGGTGCCGATGTCGAAGCACAGGAACAGCAGATTGCCGGTCATGATCTCGGCGAACACCCCGCCCATCGCGAGAAAGCAGGCGGCATCGACCAGCCCGCAGACGCTGGTGATCAGATAGAGCGCCGCAATATGCGACACCCGCGGCAGGGTTGGAGTCCTCACGCGCCGAGCAATGCCGGCAATTCGGCCAGCGTGCGGATCTCGTGCTCGGGGCGGCCCGGCAGGTTTTCGCGCCGCTGACCGTAGCGGTTGCACCAGATGACGCGCATCCCGAAGGCCGAAGCGGCATGGGCGTCCCAGCCGTTCGAGGACAAGAACAGGATCGTGCCGGCGTCGATGCCGAGCCGATCGACCGCGAGCTGATAGACTTTGGGGTGCGGCTTGTAGGTGCCGACCTCCTCGACCGAGAGGATGGCGTCGAGCATGTCGCCGATCCCGGCATTAGCGACCGCGGCGTCCAGCATCGCCGGCGCGCCGTTCGACAGGATGGCGGTGGTCAGCCCGGCCATCTTCAGCCGGCGCAGCATCTCGGGAATCTCGGGAAAGGCGTCGAGCGTCAAGTAAAGGTTCATCAGCCGGTCGCGCAATCTGGGTCTGACCAAGCCGAGCGTCTCCAACGCGAAATCGAGCGCTTCGCCGGTCACCTGCCAGAAATCGGCATGACGGCCCTGCAATGAACGCAGCCAGGAATATTGCAATTGCTTGTCGCGCCACAGCGCGGTCAACCGGTCCGCGTTGTCGCCCAGCACATCGCGGCAGCCCGCTGCCGCCGAGGCGAAGTCGAACAGCGTGCCATAGGCGTCGAAAACGCACGCCCGGATCCCGGCAAAAGCTGTCTCGGCCATCAAATCCCCCCGCCCTGAGCCACTTCGCTCTTCCTTTACCGCGCCTTAACCGAGCCGGCGAGATAGTCGCGGCATGGCGGAAGGGCAGGAGGCGGGGGCGGCATGATCGGCTGGGCCTTCCGGCAATTGGTGATCTGGGGCGGGCTCGGCCTGCTGGTTTACGCTTTCGTCGGCAATCGCGAGCTGCTGTTGCCGCGCGATGACGGACGCGCGGTTGCCGCCGTGTCGGCGCCGGCCGCCCCGCCCAATTCCAACGCCAACCCCAACCCGGCAATGTCGAACACGCTGACCTATCACGCCGACCAGCGCGGCCATGTCGTGCTCGAGGGCGCGGTCAACGGCGCGACGGTGCGCTTTCTGGTCGATACCGGCGCGACCTTCGTGGCGCTGACCGTGGCCGACGCCGCCGCCGCCGGGATCGGCCGCGGCTCGCTCAATTTCAATGCGACGATGAACACGGCGAACGGCAAAGCCCACGCGGCTCTCGTCAAGCTGCGCGAGGTGCGCATCGGGCAGCTGTCGATAAACGATGTGAACGGCGTGGTGCAAGAGAACCTGCCGTACTCGCTGCTCGGCATGAGCTTTCTGAAGCGCGTCGACAGCTGGGAAATGCGCGACGGCATCCTGACCCTGAACTGGCAGTAGCCCCGTCCCGCCAAGTCCCCCCTTGCCCGGACTTGTTCCGGGCAGCCACGTCTTGCGACCGCTGCACCCCGAAGACGTGGATGGCCGGGACAAGCCCGGCCACGGGGTGTCTGTGGAATTTGGGTAGCGGCAGAAGCCCCCTGAAAGGCCTGCCGCAACCCGGCGGCGGGGCGGCGCGTTTCTTGACAAAAGCGGCTGATCCATGCGTTGTCGCGCGCTCTCGACCCTGCGCCGGATAAGCCTTGATGCACGCCTATCGCACCCATACTTGCGGCGCGCTGCGCCTTGCCGATGCGGGCCAGCCTGCGCGGCTCTCGGGCTGGGTGCACCGGAAGCGCGATCACGGCCAGCTGTTGTTTGTCGATCTGCGCGACCATTACGGCATCACGCAATGCGTCATCGATGTGTCGTCGCCGCTGTTTCCGGCGGCCGAGGCGCTGCGCCTCGAAAGCGTCGTGACGATGACCGGCCGCGTCACGAAACGCACCGAGGACACGATCAACCCGACCCTGCCGACCGGCGAGGTCGAGCTGGTCATCGACGCGCTCGATGTGCAGTCGGTCGCCGAGCCCTTGCCGTTCCCGGTCAACACCGATGCCGAATACCCTGAGGACATGCGGCTGACCTACCGGTTCCTCGATCTGCGCCGCGAGGACATTCACGCGAAGATGATGCTGCGCTCGGCGGTCATCGCTTCGATCCGCCGGCGCATGATCGAGCAGGGTTTCACCGAGTTTCAGACGCCGATCCTGACCGCCGACTCGCCGGAAGGCGCGCGCCCCTACCTGGTGCCGAGCCGGATCCATCCCGGCGAGTTCTACGCGCTGCCGCAGGCGCCGCAGCAATTCAAGCAATTGCTGATGGTCTCGGGTTTCGACCGCTATTTCCAGATCGCGCCGTGCTTTCGCGACGAAGCCGCCCGCGCCGACCGCGCGCCGGGCGAGTTCTACCAGCTCGATTTCGAGATGTCGTTTGTGACGCAGGAGGATGTGTTCGCGGCGATCGAGCCGGTGTTGCATGGCATCTTCGAGGAGTTCGGGCAGGGCCGGGCGGTGACCGCGGCGCCGTTTCCGCGCATCACCTTCGCCGAGGCCGCGCTCAAATACGGCACCGACAAGCCGGATCTCAGAAACCCGCTGGTCATCGCCGACGTCTCGGAGGTGTTCGCCGGCTCGAACTTCCGCGCCTTCAAGCGCATCGTCGAGAGCGGCGGCGTCGTCCGGGCGATTCCCGCTCCCGGCTCGGCGTCGCGGCCGCGCTCGTCCTTCCAGGACAGGATGGATGCCTGGGCGAAAGCGGAGATGGGCGCTCCGGGGCTCGGCTACATCATCCTCGAAGGCAACGGCCAGGAGCTCGCCGGGCGCGGCCCGATCGCGAACAACCTCCAGCCGGGGGAAATCGCCGAGATTGCCCGGCTGGCGGAGGTCGGCGCCGGGGATGTCGTGTTCTTCGCGGCCGGCAGCAGGACCGACGCGGAACGGCTCGCCGGCGCGGCGCGCACCCGCATCGGCGGCGAATTGGGGCTCATCGAGGAGGGCGCCTTCCGCTTCTGCTGGATCGTCGATTACCCGATGTACGAGCGCAGCGAGGAGACCGGCCAGATCGAGTTCAGCCACAACCCGTTCTCGATGCCGCAGGGCGGGCTCGACGCGCTCGAAACCAAGGACCCGCTGGCGATCCTCGCGCACCAGTACGACATCGTGTGCAACGGGGTGGAGCTGGCCTCCGGCGCGATCCGCAACCACCGCCCCGACATCATGTACAAGGCCTTTGCGATCGCCGGCTATACCGCGGCCGATGTCGAGACCCGCTTTGGCGGCATGCTGAACGCCTTCCGCTACGGCGCGCCGCCGCATGGCGGCCTCGCGCCGGGCATCGACCGCATTGTGATGCTGCTGGCCGACACGCCCAACATCCGCGAGGTCATCGTCTTCCCGATGAACCAGCAGGCGCGCGATCTGATGATGGGCGCCCCGGCGCCGGTTCTGCCCGAGCGCCTCCGGGAACTGCACCTCCGCCTCGACCTGCCGCCCCCGAAGCGGGGGTAGCGGAAAATGCCCCCTCCCCAACCCTCCCCCGGAGGGAAGGATGGGGGGCAGGCGGGGGTAGGGCAAATTCCCTGAGAACAGGGAATTTTTTGCGATTTAACAGGGAATTTCTTCCGCGTTCGATCGCGGTGCGGTGGCCTTGCCGGTGCTTGTCGATGCGTTGCAACTTGAAGTTGTCCGCCACCTGAAATTTCAGGCTGGATTCAGGTGATTCCCCGTGCCCGTTGCAGACCGGCAGTCCTCCGCCGCGGCTGACCCCATTTAGGACATCCTCTCGAACGTTGTGCGCCGTCAAACCGGAGCCCCGCCAGTTCTGTTGCCCGAAAGATATAAGGAACAAAAAGGGAACATGCAAGGGTGTATCCGCACCCCTTAGCGGGGCCGTCCTGGCCGAACGCGTCGGGGTGTTCGCTCTTGCTCTGGCAAAGGGCATCGACCAGCATGGTCAATTGCCGAGATGCATTGGTTAGCAACGGCAGACGGCGCCGCAAATAACCGCGAAAAATTGGCGGCATTCCGGCCCGGTCCGTGTGGCGACCGACGCGCAACAGGGAGGCGCATCATGCTGATGTCGAACATCGGTGTCGTCAATTACAGCAGGACACCCGACAGCGAGGTGGCGCGGTGGGCGGCCGCCGCGGAAACCCAGATGAGAAATGATGTCGGGCCGGTCTGGCACCTGCCGGGGCCGCGGCTGCAACTCGTCGCGCCGAATGTGCCGGTCGCGGTCGATGCCTGGGTCGTCGTCGCCGATGATGCGGCGCAGCGCCAAGGACTCGGCTTTCACCAGACATATAATGGCCGACCCACGGGATATGTGCTGGTCGAATACACAAAGAGCTTTCGGCAGGAACCGAGCCGCGTATTTTCGCACGAGGTCCTGGAGATGGTGATCGATCCGACCGCCACTCGGACCGTGAACATCAGCAACGTGCTGTATCTGATCGAGCCCGGCGACATCCTGGCGTTCGACGCCGGCGGTTACGAGATCAACGGCGTGCTGGTCTCGGGATTTGCGACGCCGGCTTATTACCGGCTCGAGAGCGGGACGCGGTACGGGTTCAGCCGCAACTTGCCCGGGCCGCTGCCGGCAAAGGACCCGGGCGGGACGGTGCTGAGTTGGTACGAGAACGGCGCGTTGCGCTTCGATACGGCTGCGCCGACGCCTGAGCTCGCCGAGTTTATGGAGGTCCATGAGGCGTCACGCCGCTACCGCCGGTCGCTCGACCGCAGCGACTGGGTCGACGTTCCGGCGGTTTGACGGGGATCGCTGCGTTGTCGCGCCGATGGTCCGGGACCGGCGATCACGATTTTTTGCATCGCCGCGGCGATGATCCCATGTAAGCGGATGCCGCGCGGCGCGGCTGTCGCTATGACGCCGTGGCGTACGGTTTGCAGCGGCCCCTTTGCGGTATGGAGCCGCCGCGCTGTCGGGTTCGGGGAGTGTCCGTCTGATGAAGCTTGGGTTGGTACAGGCCTTCCGGCCCGCCGGCACCGTAATGGGGGCCATGCTGATCGCCGCGGGTCTGGGGATCGGTTCGGCGGCCAATGCCGGGGCGGCCGAGATCGTGCCGCACCATGCGCTCTACTCGATGAGCCTCGGCTCGACCCATGGCGATGCCGGCGTCACTGGCGCCGGCGGCACGATGGCCTATCAATGGGGCGAGACCTGCGACGGCTGGACCGTCGAGCAGCGCTACCGGCTCAAGATGGCCTATGCCGAATCCTCGGATGTCAGCATCGCCTCCAACTTTGTGACCTGGGAAGCCAAGGACGGGCTCAAATACCGCTTCAACCAGAAAGAAACCCGCAACGGCAAGGACAATGAGGAGATCCGCGGCCAGGCGAAGCTCGACGGGCCGGAGAAGGGCGGCACCGTCGAGTTCGAGAAGCCGCAGGCGAAATCGATCAAACTGCCGCCCGGCGTGTTATTTCCGAGCGCGCAGACGATCTTCCTGATCGATAAGGCAAAGGCCGGCGAGAACTTCATCTCGCGCCAGATCTTCGACGGCGCGACGGTGGAGAATGCGGTGCTGGTCTCGGCGGTGATCGGCGCCAAGGTCGAGCCCGACGAGGAATCGGCGAAGAAGAGCCCGCTGTTGAACCGGCCGGGCTGGCGGGTGCGGCTGGCGTTCTTCCCGGCCGACCAGAAGGCCGAAAAACCGGATTACGAGCTCGGCATGCTGCTGCTCGACAACGGGGTGTCGCGCGACATGACGATCGATTACGGCGACTATTCGATCCGCGCCAAGCTCGACGATATCGAGGCGTTGCCGAAACCGAAGTGCTGAGGCGGGTTCGCTTCGCACCGCCTTTCGTAGGGCGGAAAAGCGGAGCGCATTCCGCCATAGGTTGATTTCACAATGAGACAGCGAGGCAGTGAGAGTGCCGCGCCGCTGAACCTCTGTGCCTCGCTGTCTCGTTGTGCAAACTTAGTTGGGTTCAAACTTGTTTGGCGGGTTGCGCTCCGCTCCACCCGCCCTGCGGGTGCCGGTTTTTAGGGTAGAAAAGCGCAGCGCGTTTCGCCGAAATTTTTTCACCACAGAGGCACAGAGGGATGGTGCGCGCGGAAATCTCTGTGCCCTCCGTGTCTCTGTGGTGAATTTCTCTTCATAACGGCGGAATGCGCTGCGCTTTTCCGCCCTACGATTCTTGCGGTGTTACCGCCGCACCCCTATAAGCGGGGCTCATGCAGGAATACAGCTTTGGCCACCGGCACCTCCTCGGCATCGAGGGGCTGACGCCGGACGACATCAATCATGTGCTCGATGTCGCCGACGGCTATGTCGACATGAACCGCCAGGCCGAAAAAAAGAACGCCGAGCTGCGCGGCCGCACGCTGATCAACTGCTTCTTCGAGAATTCGACGCGCACCCGCACCTCGTTCGAGGTCGCCGGCAAGCGGCTCGGCGCCGATGTCATCAACATGGCGGTGCAGGCTTCGTCGATGCGCAAAGGCGAGACCTTGATCGACACGGCGATGACGTTGAACGCGATGCATCCCGATGTGCTGGTCGTGCGCCATCCCGAATCGGGCGCGGTGCAGCTGTTGTCGGAGAAGGTCGATTGCGCCGTCATCAATGCCGGCGACGGCAGTCACGAGCACCCGACGCAGGCGCTGCTCGACGCGCTGACGATCCGCCGCCGCAAGCACCGGCTGGGCGGCCTCACCGTCGCGATCTGCGGTGATGTGCTGCACAGCCGGGTTGCGCGCTCGAACATCGCGTTGCTGACCGTGATGGGCGCGCGGGTGCGGGTCGTGGCGCCGCGCACATTGCTGCCCACGGCGATCGAGCGGCTCGGGGTCGAGGTGTTTCACGACATGGAAGCGGGCCTCAAGGATGTCGATATCGTGATGATGCTGCGCTTGCAGATCGAGCGCATGCACGGCTCGTTCGTGCCGTCGACCCGTGAATATTTTCATTTCTTCGGGCTCGATTACGACAAGCTGAAACGGGCCAAGCCGGATGCGCTGATCATGCATCCCGGGCCGATGAACCGCGGCGTCGAGATCGGCAGCGAGGTTGCCGACGACATCGACCGCAGTCTGATCCGTCACCAGGTCGAGATGGGGGTCGCGGTGCGCATGGCCTGCCTGCAGATCCTGACCCGCGACATCAGCAACCGCCCGCCGCTGCAGTAGTAAGCCAATGCCATGTAATTGCCGCGACCAGCAGCGCTCGGTATTTGCCCTGAGAAAAGCCCCCTTGGCCGGGCTTGTCCCGGCCATCCACGTCTTCGCGGTGCGGCATCGTGAAAACGAAAGACGTGGGTGCCCGGAACAAGTCCGGGCACGGGGTAGTAGGCTGCAATGAGCGGTACGCGCCGCCTCATCCGGAATGCGCGGCTCATCGATCCGGAAAGCGGGCTCGATGCGCCGGGCGATCTGCTGATCGACGGCGACAAGATCGCGGCGATCGGCCCCGGCCTCGCCGAAGCGGGTTTTGCCGACGACGTCGAGATCGTCGATGCCGGCGGGTTGTGCTTGGCGCCGGGGCTCGTCGATATGCGCG
>Ga0209474_10001150_pt1 | contig 26680 bp, 21 predicted proteins | sample GraSoiAngelo_145_FD_185902 | JGI IMG/M metagenome (GOLD analysis project Ga0209474, IMG submission 185902) | Grasslands soil microbial communities from the Angelo Coastal Reserve, California, USA - 14_1009_05_20cm (SPAdes) (version 2) | ecosystem: Environmental > Terrestrial > Soil > Grasslands...
GCGGCTCGAAGCGCGCATGCCATTGCCGCCGCGCGATACCGGCCGGCAGAGCGAGCCCGCCTGGCGGCAACGCTAGAGCCGGCTGCTCAGCCAATAAAAAAGGGCGCTCCGCGGAGCGCCCTTTTCGTTTCTGTGTCGGTCCCTTAAAGGGCTGTCATTGCGAGGAGCGTAGTGACGAAGCAACCCCCTCGGGATTAGCGTCTCCCGGCTTGGGGACTGCTTCGCTTCGCTCGCAATGACAGCAGGTTAGCACATCGGGGAGAACGACGCCGGTACGACCAGCATGTTTTCCTGCTTCAGGATCTGGCCGGGTTGTCCACCCTTGGGCGGCCAAATGCCCTCTTTGCGCGCCTTTTCGCGGATCTCGGCGCGGTGATTGGCATCCTTGTACGCCCAGATGTGGCACCAGATGTTGAGATCGCCGAGTTCGGAATGACCGGCGAAGGCCAGCGGCGACAGTTTGACCCTTTCGCCGATCGCCGTTGACCAGCGGTCGATCTGGCTCGGGACCGCGCCCGGCCGCAGCGTGTACATGCGGATCTCGTAGATGCCGCCGAGCTGACGCGGCTCTAGTTTCGGCGAGAACGGCGCAGGAATAAAGATCTGGCTCTTCTGCGCCACGACGAATTCGCGGGTGTTGGGCGGCCAGCCCGGTTGCTTGGTGGCCTCCTCGCGGGTCTTCGTGCGCGCCGCCATATCCTCGTACGGCCAGACATGGATGACCTGGTTCAGCGGCCCGACCTCGGTGTGCCAAAAGGCGGCGAGCGGCGACAGCTTGGTGCGGTTCGGCAACGCTTCGGCAAAGCGCTTCTCGAACTCGGGCGTCGCGCCGGGGTTCAGCGTATAGGTGCGAAATTCGACAATCATCGGGGGTCCTCCCTGGGGGTTCGAGACCCCGACGCTAGCCCGCTCCAGACACCAGGACAAGGACTACCGCTATTCGCAATGACATCGCAAAATCCCCGTGGCCGGATTTGTTCCGGGCACCCACGCTCCAGGCGCGCGAAGCGCGCAACAAAAACTACCAAGGCGCGGAGGTCGCGAACTAAATTGTCATTGCGAGGAGCGCAGCGACGAAGCAATCCCCTTCGGGCTGTGCACGATGGGCGGGAGATTGGTTCGCTTCGCTCGCAATGACAGGGAAGCCCTTCGTGCTCTTCGTGCCTTCGTGGTGAATCCAATAAACTCGGGTGCTCAATGACCGATGGCGATCCGTTTCTGTGGCTAGAAGAAATCGACAGCCCTGCCGCCCTGGCCTGGGTGCGTGCCGAGAATGCCCGCAGCCTGGCATTGCTCGAAAACGACCCGCGCTACCCCGCATTGCTGGCTGAGGCGCGTGCGATCATCACCGCGCCCGACCGCATCCCGTATCCGCGGTTTCTCGGCGATCGCCTCGCCAATTTCTGGCAGGACGCGGAGCATGTTCGCGGGCTGTGGCGCCGCACCACGGTGGCCTCGTTCCGCACCGCCGGGCCGCAATGGGAAACCATTCTCGATATCGACGCGCTCGCCGCGGCGGAGGGACGCAACTGGGTGTTCCAGGGCGCGGTGTCATTGCCGCCCGATGATCGGCGATGTCTGGTCGTCCTGTCGGATGGCGGCAAGGACGCGGCCGAATTGCGCGAATTCGATCTGACCGAAACGCGCTTTGTCATCAGCGGGTTTCACCTGTCGGAAGCCAAGCAGAGCGCCGTCTGGTTCGACGGCGACACATTGCTCGTCGCGCGCGATTGGGGCCCCGGCACGCTGACGGTATCGGGTTATCCGTTCATCCTGAAGAGATTAAGCCGCGGCGCCCCGCTCGATGCCGCCGAGCAGATCTTCGCCGGAACGGCAGCCGATGTCAGCGTCAGCGCCAGCGTATTGCGCGATCCGGATGGCACGGTGCGCGGCGTGCTGCTCAATCGTCAGGTCAATTTCTTCGAAAGCGAGCGCTACCTGCTGACCGATGGCGGACCGCTCCGTTTGCCATTGCCGTTGCGCTCGAGCTTCCGCGCCTTCGTCAGCGGGCAGCTGATCTTCTCGCTCGAAGAGAATTGGGAGCCGGATTTTCCCAGCGGCGCGCTGGTGTCGCTCGATCTCGCCGCTTGCCTCGCGGACCCGCAGAACGTGACGCCGGCCCTGATCCTTGCACCGGGGCCGCGCGAGTCGATCGAGGATGCCGCGGCGACGCGCAACCGCTTGCTGGTGACGCTCTACCGCAATGTCCAGGGCACCGCCGCTTCCTACCATTTCGATAACGGTCGCTGGCAAGCGAGCCCGCTGCCATTGCCGCAGAACGCTTCGATGCACATTGCCGCCTCCACCGACCGCGAGGACCGTGCTTTCATCGATGTCGCCGGCTTCCTCGACCCGAACACGCTGTGGCTCGCCGAGCCGGACACGGGGCGAGCGGCGCCGGTCAAATCCTCGCCGCCCCGCTTCGATGCCTCCGGCGATGTCGTCGAGCAGTTCGAAGCGGCGTCATCCGACGGCACGCTTGTGCCGTATTTCGTCATCCGCCCTCCCCCTCCGCAACCCTCCCCCGCAAGCGGGGGAGGGCAGGGTGGGGGCGACGGCGGGGCGCCGACCCTGCTGTATGGTTATGGCGGGTTTCAGGTGTCGTTGACCCCGTCTTATCTCGGCGCCGCCGGCAAGCTGTGGCTCGAAAAAGGCGGCGTTTATGTCATCGCCAACATTCGGGGCGGCGGCGAATTTGGCCCGGCCTGGCATCGCGCCGCGCTGAAATCCGGCCGCCGGCTTGCCTTCGATGATTTTATCGCGGTCGCCGAGGACCTGATCCGCCGCGGCATCACGAGCCCACGCCGGCTCGGCATCATGGGCGGCTCGAATGGCGGCCTCTTGATGGGCGTTATGTTGACGCAGCGGCCCGATCTGTTCCGCGCAATCGTGATCCAGGTGCCGCTCCTCGACATGTTGCGCTATCACAAATTGCTCGCCGGCGCGTCGTGGATCGCCGAATACGGCGACCCCGACATCCCGGAAGAGGCGGCATTCCTCGCGCGCATCTCGCCCTATCACAATCTGCAATCCGGGGTTGCCTATCCCGAGCCGTTTTTTGTGACCTCGACCAAGGACGACCGGGTACATCCCGGCCATGCCCGCAAGATGGCGGCCCGCATGCAGGCAATGGGGCCGCCGTTTTTCTATTATGAGAATGTCGATGGCGGCCACTCCGCCGCCGCCAACCTCGAGGAGCGCGCCCGCCGCACCGCCCTCGAATTCACCTACCTGACCCGCAAGTTGATGGATTAACCCGCCGCGGCAGGTATGTAACACGGCTGCGGGTTGGGAATTATCGGGTGCTTTACGGCATCGACGCGTCTACAGGGACGATCCGCATTGAGCTGATCCGGACACGCGGCGATGTCTACAGGCGCTAGGAAAAGAGGGACGAAATGGGCGTCATGATGCCGAAGCCGAAGCGGGAGAGCGCCAACGAGATCGTCCTGGCGCGCACCGATTGGGAGGCGCTTCGCGAGGCGGTCGAGGAGGCCGACGATGTCGCCGCCGTCATGGCCGCGCGCGCCGAAGATGCGGCCTGGGCCGCGGCCCTGCCAGACAGGCGCGCGACAATTTTCCCGCATGAGGTCATTAGCGCCGAACTCGACGGCACGCACCCGTTGCGGGCGTGGCGCAACTATCGCGGCCTGACACAGCGGTCGCTCGCCGAGCGCGCCGGGGTCATGCGCGATCTGATCGCGCAAGTGGAGACAGGAAAACGGCAGGGCAGCGTCGAAACGCTGAGCCGCCTCGCGGCTGCGCTCGGTGTGCCGATGGACGCCCTTGTCGCGCCGTGATCAATGAGCCCAGTCAGGCAGGTGGTTCAAATCGGGCCGCCGCTGGTCTAATCTGAGCGCAGAATCCTGAACACCGTTCACGCCCCCCGAAAAGGACGCGACCATGATCAACAAATTCGCCACTGTCTATGCCGGCCATATCGACTTCCCCGATCACGGGCAGAACGCGACCCCCGCCAATGAGCGGCGTTTCACGAACGACCACCTCGCCGGCGTCTACGACAAACTCGAAACCATCGCCAAGACGATGGACCGCTTCGGCTTCGACACGCTGTGGCTCGCCGAGCACCATTTCCAGCACGAAGGCTATGAGGTCCTGCCCAACATCTTGATGTGCGCCGTGCATCTCGCGCATGTCACCAAGCAGCTGAAGATCGGCTGCGGCTTCAACATCACGCCGATGTGGCACCCGCTGCGCCTCGCCGAGGATTACGCCACCGCCGACCTGTTGACCAAGGGCCGCACCGTGTTCGGTGTCGGGCGCGGCTATCACAGCCGCGAGGTCGAGACGTTTGGTGCGCCGATCATCGATCAGAACGCCAACCGCGAATTGTTCGAGGAGCAGGTCGAGATCCTGTTCAAGGCCTTTAACGAGGAAAGCTTCTCGCATAAGGGTAAGCACTACACCCTGCCGCCGGAAGTGCCGTATCGCGGCTACCAGCTGAAGGAATTGACTCTGGTGCCGCGCCCGGTCAACCGGCCGGTCGAGTGCTGGCAGCCGGTGGTCAGCGCCAGTGCGCGGGGCCTCGATTTCATGGTGAAGCACAACATCAAGGGTGCGGTCGGCGGCGGCGCCGCGACAATGCAGGGCGGGCCGATCCAGGCCTACAAGGACGCCGCGGCGCGCGCCGGCAAGGAGTGGAAGCTCGGCGAGAATTTGATGGTCGGCGTGCACGGGTACATCGGCAAGACGCGCGAGGAGGCGGTGCGCCGGCTCGTGCCGCTCTATGAAGAGCACGTCAAGATGTTCGCCCCGCTTGGCTTCGTGCCCGGCCTGACCCCGGATCAGGTCGCCGCGGTCGCCCGGCGCGGCGGCTGGGATGCGGCCGGGGTGCCCAAGGTCGAGCACTTCATGGGCCTCGGCTCCTGGTTCGCCGGCACGCCCGACGATCTCGTCGTGTTTCTGAAGGGCATCGAGGAGAAGTACCCTGGCATGGAGCACATCAATTTCTCCTCGCCGCTGACCACGCCCAAGGACGTCATGGTCGAGCAGTTCCAGATCATCGCCGAGGAAGTCATGCCGCACTTCCGTGGCGGCTCGGTGCACGCCGCCGCCGCGAAGTGATCCGAACGGTCATGCCGGGGCGCGGGCGCATGCCCGCGAGCCAAGGATCCATTTTGGAGCGGTGAAAGAGAGAGGGCCGGTCGCACGCGACCGGCCCTCTTGCCTTCGCCTACCGCGTTGCGCCGGCTATTGCGGCGGCGCGACACCGTACGGCAAATGGTCGTCCCCTGTCCTGGCCGGCCCTACCGGGTTGTAGTTGTTCGGGCAGTCGTCGGTGTTCGCGTAACGGTACCGGTTCGTTCCAACTTCGCCTGCCCCCTTGGCGTTGCCGAACCATCCAGCGCAACCGGTCTCAACCGTGTTGCAGGCCGTGGCTTGCGGCAGCGAGCTAAGATAGGCGTAGATCGCCTTGAGCTCGGTGTCGGTCATGCTGTGGTAGGTCGGCCACGGCATCGTCTGCAGCACCTCAGGGTTAAAGCTGGTACCGGCGCCAGCCCCCTCGGGTGTCGAACAAACTGGATCGACCACGCCGCCGTATAGCGGCGGGGTGAGTCTACTCGGATCGCAGGAGATGTCCTTGCCCTGCCGCATGACCTGGATGAATTCCGCCTCGGTCAGGCCGCGCGGCTTGCCGCTGTCGTCGGGGGTGAGGTTACGCGACATGAAAAAGCCGAAGCAGCGGCCGCCGGCGAGGAAATGGTTATACGGATAGATCGGAACACCGGATGCTCTGTGGGTTACGATACCGTGTGTGTCCGCGTTTATATTTGCCTTCATCTGGCCGGTCAGGCTCTGCTCCGGCGGATCGAGGAACGGATTGCCGGCCGTCGGATCGCTGCCCAGGCCCCTGAGATTGCCGGTGGAGTTTGCGGGGGTCGGTGCGGTTCCCCGCGGCCGCAGAAAGCGCGGGAAGGTATGGCAGCCGACGCAGTCTCCGACCCCATTGACCAGATAGGAGCCGAGCGCCACCAGAGCGCGTGGCCGATCCTTGAAGTTCAGCTTGTCAAACGGGATCGGGGAAATCGCTTCGCCTTGCTGAACATCGGATGGGGAGATCGCGTCTTTCGCGTCCGCCGCGAAGGATGTGTGGCTTGTCGGAGCGGTAACCATGATCACGGTGAACAAGCCCGCGAGCCACAGGAGTGGCTGATGGTTAATGTGCTTCACGCTTCACCTCGATTCAGTGGCGATGCTGCTGCCTCCCCATATCAATGATTGATAAATTTTGATAAATAATCGGTTAATCCCGGCCGCTCTCGATGATGAAAGATGCTTAACACCCGAAGCTTGCTGAGTGCGTGTCGCGGGCAGCCGATCTCGTGCGTTGGGCAGCAGAAAGGGCCGGTCCTGCGGGACCGGCCCTTTTCCGCTTCGTCTGACGCCGAGGCTTACCCGTGCGTCGTTTGGTAGCGCGAGTTGCGCAGCACGCGGCCGGGCAGGTTGCCGGTGTGGTTGCCTTCCTTCATCAGCATCTGGCCGTTGACGAAGGTGGCGTAGATCCCTGCCGCCGGCTCCTTGAAGCGCCAGCCGCCGGCCGGGAAGTCGTGCACGATGAATTCCGGCAATGGCTTCACGGTCTCGGGGTCGAAGATCGTGATGTCGGCCGTCATGCCCGGCCGCAGCAGCCCACGGTCATAAAGCCCGAAAGTCGAGGCCGAGTCGAAGGTCAGCCGCCGCACCGCCTGTTCGAGGCTCATCACCTGCTTCTCGCGCACCCACTCGCCGAGGAGGCGGGTCGAGAAGCCGTAGCCGCCGTGGAACTGCACATGCGCGCCGCCATCCGACAACCCGATCAGCGCGTTCGGGTAGTTCAGGATCTGCCGCATCGCCTCGGGATCGACATTGCTCTCGGCCTGCATGAAGCTGGTCTCGAGTTTTTCTTCGACCACCAGGTCGAGGAAGGCGTCGATGATCCGCTTGTTCTGCGCCTTGGCGTCATCGTTGAGGGTCTTGCCGACCATCCATTTGTTCTTGTCGAGCTTGGTCTCCTCGACCCAGATATAGTTGTACCACGAGCGCGAGATCGTGTTGCCCGGGATCTCGACCTTCCACTCGACCATCTCCTCGTGGAGCTTGTTGCGCACCGCCGGGTCGGCGTAGGCGCGCAATTTCTCCTCGTCCGAGGCGAGCAGGATCGGGTGCCAGGTCGGCGAGCCGCGGAAGGCCTGCGTGTTGCTCATGTTGAAGAGCTGCGTCGTCGTGTTCGGCGAGCACAGTGGATAGGCGCGGATGCCTTGCGCCGCGGTCTCGTTGACCCGGTCCATATGCTTCTGCCACTCGCCGGGCCGGCGCACGCTCTGGCCGAGATTGTTGTAGACGACCGGGCGGCCGGTCGCTTCCGACAGCCGCGCCATCAGCCCGTCCTGCATCTCGGCGTCGCGGCCGCCGCCCGATTGGATGATGCCGGTGCCCATTTCGCGCAGTACGTCGGCCAGCGCGAAGATTTCCTTTTCGTCGGCCCACAAGGCCGGGATGTGCACGCCCTGCGGATCGTAATGGCCCTTGTTGCGCGACACCGACAGGCCGAGCGCGCCGGCTTCCATGCCGTCGCGCACCACGTCCTGCATTTGTTTGAGCTCGGCATCGGTGGCGGTGCGCTTCTGGCACTCCTCGTCCATCACGTAATAGCGCACCGCGGTGTGCCCGATCAGCGTGCCGACATTGACGCCGAGATGGCGGTCGAGCCGGTCCATGTATTGCGGGAAGGATTCCCAATCGACCTCGACGGTGCCGAGCACCTCCATCGGGATCGCTTCGACATAGCTGAGGAACTCGGCCATCCGCTTTTCCTTGCCCTTCTTCACCGGGGCCAAGGATAGCGAGCAGTTGCCGATCACGACGCTGGTCGCGCCATGGTCGCAGGAGAAGGAGCAGAGCGGGTCCCAGGTGACTTGCGCGTCGTAATGACAGTGGTTGTCGATAAAGCCCGGGCTGACCACCCGGCCCTCGACATCGATGGTCTGGCCGGCCGCTCCGGACAATTTACCCATCTCGACGATCTTGCCGTCCTTGACCGCGACATCGCCGTGGAAACCCGGCATGCCCGACCCGTCGATGATGCGGCCGTTCTTAATTAATACATCGTACGCCATCGGTGTCCCTCCTCGGTCTAGCTGCGCGAATTACCGCTGATTTGTCGCAACTATAACACGCCGGCCGAGGGTTGCCGCCGAATTGTAAGCGCCCCGGCCATGCACAAGGCGGGAGACACCGCGCAGAAGCACCCTCTCCGCCCTTCAGGGCGGAGAGGGAGGGGCCCAGCGCGCAAGCGCTGGGAGGGTGAAGTGGGCTTTGAACTGGACCGCGGGTGTCTCGCCCGCACAAGGCGGCCGGTTCGGCCGCGGTCCTATCATCGATCAGTGGCTCGTACCCGATAAGACCGTAGACGTCGGGCTCGAGGTACACTGATCGCATTTCGGCGGCGCGAGCCAGATCGTCGAGAGATCCTGGTTCAGATAGTGGCTCGGGCCGATCTTCCAGCCATGCACGTAGGAGCGATACGGCACGATCCGGTACCACCACAGCAGAAAGGCAAAGTGCGCCTCGTCGTCCATCACGTGCTTGGCGTACTGATACATCAAGCCGCGCTGCTTCTCGACATCGGTTTCGCGCAGCATCTTCTCGTAAATCTCGAGTTCCTTCGGGTCCTCGTAATAGCCGTAATTGGCCTTGCTGACCGATCTCGGCAGATAGGTCTCGACGTCGATCGGCGGGTTGACGATGCCGTGACAATTGCCGGCCAGCCCAACGCTGAACTCGCCGCTGCGCAAGGCGCCGAACCATGGGCCGGTCGGGACGACGCGCTGTGTGACGTGGAGGCCGATCTTGTTCCACTGATCGACCAGCCACGTCCCGTTATATTTGTACGGCTGATCGACGTTGCGGTTTAGCAGTTCGAAGCTCAGCCCTTCGGCGCCGGCCTCCTTCAGCAGGCGCTTGGCCTCGCCCCGCGACTTCTCGATGTCGGGCCAGAACCCGGCGATCTTTTCCAGCTCCTCCTTCGAAGGCGCCAGCGGCGAGCCGGGAAAGACGATGCTGCCGACGGTATGCACGACGGCGACCTGCGACATCCCGGCGGCGCTGCCCCAGCGGTCGATCGCCAGCGTCAGGGCGCGGCGGACCCGCACGTCGTCGAACGGCTTTTTCTGGTGGTTGAACCAGACCCCGGCGCCGCAATTCCAGTCGGACGACTGGATCTCGATCTTGTCGCCGAGTTCGCCTTTCAGCTGTTCCATAGCGGAGGGCGGGTAGCCGCGGAACTCGGTTGCCGCGCGGTCGGCCCGTATCGCATCGAGCTGCACCGCCTGCTTCGGGGCGTAAATCCCAATGAAGCCGTCGAGATAGGGCAGACCCTTATGATAGTAATTCTCGTTGCGCACTCCCTTGATCAGCTGCCCGGTCTCCAGCCCCGCGAATTTGAAGGGACCGGACCCCATGATGTTCTGCTCGTACCAGTGGGGGTCCTTGTCGAGGACTTTCCTCTGGTAGATCCAGTTGTAGGGGTCGGCGAGCGCGGGCAGAAAGGCCGTCGTCGGAAATTTCAGGCGGATGACGACGGTGTAGGGGTCGGTCGCCTCGATCTTATCGACCATGATGAAATTGCTGGAGCGCGGGCTCAGCATCCCGTCCGCCGGAAAGGCGATCTTGTTAAGACTCGCCGCCACGTCCTCGGCGGTCAGCTTGTCACCATTGTGGAATTTGACGTCGGAGCGGATCTTGAAGGTGTAGGTCTTGCCGCCGTCGGTCGGCGTCGGCATCTCGGTGCACAGATCGCAAACGATGTCGGTGGTCGATCCGGGGTCGTTCGGGTTGACCCGGATCAATGTGCTGTAGAACGGGGCCGCCGAATGGATTGTCGCGTATGTCTGCTCGCGATGCGCATCGAAACTCGGCGGCGAATCCGCCGGGATCATGTAGGTCAGTGTGCCGCCGTATTTGGGGGTTTCCTCCGCTCCTGCGGGCGTCGTCGCAACGCAAATGCCGACAGCGACGGCGCAAAGCCATAGGGCTCGCCGCATCGTTACCTCCTGTTCAAAGCCGGCTCCTTTTGCGGAGCCTTGCGCGCAGCCTAGGACAGCGATGCGAAATTGTCTGCGCTACCTTGGAGGGGTAGCCCCCACCCGCTCGGGCGGTCGCCTTCCGGCGGGAAGCGCCGCCGGTTAAGTCGCGCCCGGCCGCGCCAATGGGATCAGTTCGTCCCCTTTGGCGATCTCGCCGCCCTCGATTACCTCGGCATAGATGCCCATCAGATTGTGGCCGAAACCGCGCTGCAACCCGCCGACAATGTCGAGGTCGCGTTCGGCGGTCGCCGGATTGACCTGCGTCGCGGCGCAGCGGGTGATCGGCGAAATGACCCGGAGCCGCGCGCCGCCGAGTCTGATCTCGCGCTCCAGCCAGTCGAGTTCGCTCCACGCCGGCATCCCGTCGAAATAGACGTTGGCGCGAAACCGCAGCGGTGCGACCGGCGCCCCGAGCGACTGTTCGAGCGCGGCGATGCTCGCCAGATTGATCAGCGACACGTACTGGTCGGCCGTCGCGTTCGGTTTGCGGCGGGCATCGGCAAAGGCGTGCCCCGGCGCCTCGACGACCCGTAATGGCCCCTCGACCTCGCCCGCGAGAAATTGGTCGAAAAAAGCGCCGGCGCGGCGGCGGCCCTCCGCCTCGGAAAGGCTCTCGCGCAGCAATGTCTTTCCGCCGCGCTCGACCGTCAGCTCGCTCGTTCGGTCATCGAACCGGGTTTGCAGCTCGGCCAGCTTTTCGTCGCGCATCAGCATGACGAAATGCGTTTTCGACAGCCACTCCGGCCGCTCCGGATCGAACTTCGTCGAGGGCAGCGCGATCGCAAAGCGCCGGTCCTGCGGCAGGCACCTGCCCGGCGCCAGCGCGACGCGCTGCAACGGCTCCGGGCTCAGCCCCTTCACCGGATAGCGGTAGATCGCGGAAATCGTCACAGCCAATCCAACTCTCCCCGGTTCTGTCAGCTTCAATTTGGCACAGGACTGTGCGATTTTGCAGCATCGTGAACGGGCAAGAATTCGAGCGCCGCATCAGGCGGCTTGGCCGCCGTCGCGGCGTCACGGTCTCCTTCGATCCGACGCAGGGTAAGGGCAGCCACGGAAGGTTGTATTATGGCTCGCGGTTCACGACGTTGAAGGACCGCCGGCAGGAGATCGGGCCTGGTTTGCTGAAAGCCATACTCGATCAGCTCGGATTGAGCCGCGAGGATTTGGAAAGCTGAGACTATGGCGTTCGGATTTCGCTACACGCTGGAGCCGGAGGAGAACGGTTGGTGGCTGGTACGGTTTCCCGATATCCCTGAAGCTTTGACTGAAGGGAAGACCCAGGAAGAAGCCCATACCAATGCGGCCGATTGCCTGCTCGCGGCGCTTGAGGGGTATGTGAAGGCGGGGCGGCCTGTCCCTCGTCCACCCTCAACCTCCGGCAACGGTCATCGCGTCACCCTGCCTTCGCTCGCGACGGCGAAGCTTGCGGTTTATGAAACAATGCGGTCGCGCGGGTGGTCGATGACGCAGCTGGCCCAGGAATTGGATATTTCCAAAGATGCGGTGCGCCGATTGATTAGCCTTCGACAGGCCTCGCCGATGGCGGTCATCGATAAAGCCTTGGCGGCGATGGGCGCCGAATTGGCCATCGAGCTGCCGTAGACTCGCGCCGCCGCGACCGAATCCCTCTCCCATAACGGGGAGTGTCAGGGTGGGGCTTGCTGTCGCCTAGCCCTGCGTGACGATCCCCTTCTGGCGCAAAGTGGCGATTTCCTCCGCCGTGTAGCCAGCCAGCGACCGCAAGACCTCCTCGCTGTGCTCGCCGAACAGAGGCGCGCGCCGTGGCGTAACCGGTGAGTCCGACAGCCGCAGCGGGCTGATGATCGTCGAGAACCGGCCGCGCGTTGGATGGTCGAGATCGACGATCGTGCCGCGCTCGCGCAGATGCGGGTCCTTGAGCACCTCGGCCGTATCGAGCACCGCGCCGCACACCATGCCGCGGCCGGCAAATGCCTTCATGACATCGTGCTTGTTGCGCGAGACGGTCCAGCTTTCCAGCACCTCGGTCAGCGCGGCGGCGTTCTTGGCACGCGCGGCGGGCGTCTTGAAACGCGCGTCTTCCTTGAGTTCGGGCCGGCCGATCACCTCCATCGCGGCGTGGAACATCTCGGGGTTGTCCGGCGGCACGATGATGTAGATGTAGTCGTCGACCCCGCCGCCCTCACTTTTGCTGGGCGCGCAGCGGATCAGGTCGGAGTAGCCGCCGGTTGGCGAGCGGTTGCCGCTGCGACGCAGCGGCTCGCCGGTCGCGAGAGTGCCGGTGAACTTGACCCGGGTCAGGTTGAGCACCGCCTCCTGCATCGCCACCTCGACGAGCTGTCCCTTGCCGGTGCGGCCGCGCTGCACGAGTGCCGCGAGGATCGCCATCGCCAGATGCATGCCGGTGCCGCTGTCGCCGATATTGGCGCCATTGACCAGGGGCGTGCCGCCTGCCTCGCCGGTGACGCTCATCGCGCCCGAGGTCGCCTGCGCGACCGGTTCGAAGCATTTGTAGGCGCTGTACGGGCCGTAGGAGCCAAAGCCTTTGACCGAGGCATAGACCGCCCGCGGGTTCAGCTCCTTGACCGCGTCGTAGCCCAAGCCGAGCCGGTCCATGACGCCGGGACCGAGGTTCTCGGCGACGACATCGGCCTCCTTGATCAGCCGGCGGGCGATCTCCTTGCCCTCGGCGGCCTTCAGGTCGATAACGGTGCTGCGCTTGTTGCTGTTGAGCAGCAGAAAGAAAAAGCTGTCGACGTCAGGGTTGTCGCTGTTCCACAGCCGGCGCGCGCGGTCGCCGCCCTTCGGGTTCTCGATCTTGATCACATCGGCGCCGAGCCAGGCCAGCATCTGGGTGCAGGACGGCCCCGCTTGGTCATGCGTGAAATCAATGACGCGAATGCCTTCGAGTGCCTGGCTCATCTCGTTCTCCTTCTGATCGTAGGGCGGAAAAGCGCAGCGCATTCCGCCGAGACTTTGGCTGTCCTGAACACCGCGGCGGAATACGCTTCGCTCTTCCGCCCTACACAGGATTACACCGCTCTCCGCACCTGTGGCATGACGTCCTCGGCGAGGATCTGCAACTGGTCGAGCGCGAGGCTGTTCGGCATCCCCGGCCAATGCACCGAGGCGACGATATGGTTGACCCCGAGCCGGCGGTTGAGCCGGATCATCTGCTCGGCGACTTCCGCCGGTGACCCCAGCAGAAACCGGTCCTGCAGCAATTCGTCGAAGCCATGGTCGAAATCGTCACCTGCGGGCATGACCTTGTCCTGCCCCCAGGCGCGATACGCTTTGTATTTCTCTTCGAGATAAGGCTGCGCTCGGCGGATCGCTTCGGCGCGGGTCGGCGCGACAAACACCTCGCGGCGCATCGGCACTTCCTTGGGGAACGCCTTGCCGTATTCGTCGAGCGCGCGCTTGTAGAGATCCATCTGCCGCTCGATTGTGGTCAGCGTGTTGTGCGGATTGATGTACCAGCAATCGGCGAGCCGCGCGGCGCGCCGGATCGCGACATCGGCGTTGGCGCCGATCCAGATCGGCGGCATCGGCTGCTGCACCGGCTTGATCGTGCAGTTCGCGCCATCGAGCTCGAAATGCGAGCCCTTCATCGTCACGAACTCCTCGGTCCACAGCCGCTTCACCGCTTCAAGCCCTTCCTCGAAGCGCTTGCCGAGCCCGGCGCGCGGCACGCCGAACGCCTTGAACTCGACATCGCGGTAGCCGATGCCGCAGCCGAACACGAGCTTGCCGTTCGACATGATGTCGAGAGTCGCGAGCTGCTCGGCAAGATCAAGCGGCTTGTGCAACGGCAACAGCACGAGCCCCAGGATCAGCCGCAGCCGCGGCGCGATCGCCGCGGCATAGGCGAGAAACGGGATCTGCTGAACCGACTGGAACGGGTGCGCGCTGTAATGCGAGCCCTTGACGATGCCGTCAAAGCCGACCTGATCGGCGCGCCGCACCAGCTCCAGATCGTCCCGCAGATGGGCGGCGATGTCGCCCGGCGGGTGCTGTCCGCGGACGATCAAGCTGATCTGCATACTCATTCCGGCGCCATGCCTTTCTCCGCCAATTCCTTCTTCGCGTTGGCGTTCTTGTCGAGGCTCAGTCCCATGCCGCGCAGCACATGGGGCGCCTTGGTGAACTGGATGTTGGAGTACTCGATGACCTCGATGCGGTTGCCCCAGGGATCGAGAAAATCGAGGAAGGGGCCTTCGACCATCGTCGCGCCGGCCGCCTCGGCGCGCTTCTTCACACTCGAGCGGTCGTCGACGACAAAGCCGATATGGCGACGCTCGACGCCGCTCGGTTTGCGGTCCGCCACCCGCGTCATGTTGATGAACTGGTCCCCCATGTCGATAAAGGCGCTGCGCTCGCTCCGGCCGCGCAGGTTGAAGTCGAAGAGCTTGCCGTACCAGTCGAGCGCCTCGTCGATGTCGCCGACCTCGATCGCCACATGATTGATGCCGATCAGCCGGGGCTTCTTGCCGTCGCTCATCTCCATCCTCCTGTCCTTCAGGATGCCTGCCGGCATTTGAGCCCTACAGCACCGTCGCGCGCAAGCGCAGCAAAAACAAAGCCCCAACGCGAAGGGCACAAAGGATGCGCAAGGGCGCGAAGGCGTTCTCCCCATCGCGTCCTTTGCGTGTCCGTGGCGTCCTTCGCGTTGAGGCTTTAAACTTTTCCGAGACACGCGAGAGGCGGGCGATGGCGGAATATGTGATCACGACGGCGGTCGGGACCGGCGAGAAGGGTTTTGCCGGCGATGGCGGGCCGGCCGCGGCGGCGTTGCTGAATGGGCCGTTCGACGTCGCCTTCGATCGGGCCGGCAATCTCTATTTCTCCGATACCTTCAACCACTGCATCCGCCGGGTCGATGCGAGGAGCGGCGTCATCACGACGGTCGCCGGCAATGGCACGGCGGGCTTTGCCGGCGATGGCGGCCCGGCGGTGCGGGCGTCGCTGAACGAGCCCTACGGCATAGCGATCGACCGGGGCGGCAATATCTTCGTCGCCGATCGGCTGAACCGCCGGGTCCGCCGCATCGACGCCGCGAACGGGACGATCACGACCCTCGCCGGCGCCGGCGAGGCGGTCTATTCCGGCGATGGCGGGGCGGCCGCGCAAGCCGGGCTCGCCGAGCCCAACGGCCTCGCTCTCGATGCCGACGAGCGGCACCTCTACATCGCCGATGTCGCCGACCACCGGGTGCGTATCGTCGATCTGTCATCGGGCACGATCGCGACCTTCGCCGGCACTGGCAAACCCGAGCATGGCGGCGATGACGGCCCTGCCGCCGCGGCCCGCATCTTTGGCGCCCGCGCGGTCAAGCTCGGCCCGGACGGCACAATCTACATCCTCGAGCGCCAGGGCAGCAGCCTACGCGCCGTTGATCCTACGACCGGCGTCATCACGACGATCGCCGGCACGACCGGGCGCGGCTATTCCGGCGATGGCGGGCCGGCGCTCGCCGCGGTCTTCGATGCGCCGAAGGAGATGGCGATCGAGCCCGACGGCAACATCCTGATCGTTGACACCGAAAACCACGCGATCCGGCTTATCGACCACGCCAGCGGGGTCGTGACGACGATCGCCGGCGGCCGCAAGGGCGCGGGCGGCGATGGTGGCCCGGCGATCGCGGCCGGCCTCGATCGCCCACACGGCGCGGTCGTCGGCCCCGACGGCGCCATCTACATCGGCGACACCAACAACCACCGCATCCGCCGGGTCACTCGGCAATCGTAACGTCGGGAGCGCAGTGCGCTTGCTCCGGTCGGAATAGCTGCCTCTAACACCCCGTTGTATCGGCCCAGAGCCGCGTGGTGCTAATGACCGCGTCGCGATTTATTGGCTATTCAACGATTCGGATGAACGACTTTGCTTTGTCTGTTTAGGATTGTGGCGACATAAAGGTATTATTTGGATCGTCGAATAAGGTCTGAGGAGGTCTCGTTCTCGGCCTGTCTTGCAGCGCATCGCTGCTCAGGCAACCGAGAGGACCTCACATGACGCCGAAGAACTCCCTTACGACCGCCCTTCTGATCGCCGCGCTCGCCCTTCCGGTCGGTGCGTTCGCGCAGACCACGACGGCACCGAGCCCCAGCACGCCGCCCGCCGCCGCGGCCCCACGCGCGACGGCTCCCGCCGCGACTGCCCCCCACGCAGCGGCTCCGGCCCCGGCATCGCACACGCTGCCGGCCGCCGCACAGGCGAGCCGTCATATGCGCGACGACCAGATCCGGGCCAGCAAGCTGATCGGTGCGGCGGTCTACGATCCGGCCGACCAGAAGATCGGCACGGTCGACGAGCTCGTGCTCAATCCCGACGGCAAGGTCGCCGACGTCGTGCTCGGGGTCGGCGGCTTTCTCGGCGCCGGCGAGAAGCATGTCGCCGTGCCGATGGCCGAACTGAAGCGCGGCAAAAACGAGCATTTCGTGCTCGCCGCGACCAAGGACTCGCTGAAGCAGATGGCGAATTTCGAGTTGAAGACCGCAAGCACCGCCGGTAGCGGCTCATCCGCGCACAAATAAGCGCACGCACATTGAAGGCCGGCGCTCGGCGGCTCTCGCCGGGCGCCGGTGCGTTTTGTTTGTTCAGTTCAATTATCGCGGGTCAGAAACCGCCGCAGTTCGGCGACGAGATCCTTCGGATTATCGCCCTGCACGGTGTGGCCGGCACGCGGCACGGTGACAAATTTCCCATTCGGCAGGCGCCGCGCCAGTCGGATACCGTCCTCCTCGTGAAACACATCGCTCTCGCCGCCGCGCACGATCAGCGTCGGGCAGGCGATGCGCTGCAGCCCGTCAGCGATCTTCGCCCGCTCGGCGCGGTGCACTTCCTGGTCGAGCGCCTTGAACCGCCGCGTGTCGTATTTCCACTTCCAGGTGCCGTCGGGCTGCTGCCGAAGATTGTGCATCAGGCTGCGGCGCAGGATCTTGGGGTCGCGGCGCGGATTGAACTGAAGGGCCTTCTCGATGATCGCCTCGACCGTCACCGTTTCCTGCACCTGGGTGACGAAGTCGCGGATGCGGCTCGATCCCGGTCGGCGCATCTCCGGGCCGGCATCGATAATGACGAGATGGTTGAGGCGCTCTGGGTGCGCGACCGCGAAGGCCAGCGAGTTGATTGCCCCCAGCGACATGCCGACCAGGATGAACCGGTCGAGCCCGAGATGATCGACAAAGCCCTTGGTGTCGGCCAGCGCGGCGCCGATCGAATAATCGCCATCCTGCGCCCAATCGGTATCGCCATGGCCGCGCTGATCCAGCGCGACACAGTGATAGTCGTCGCGCAAGGCCAGGCAAACCAAGTCCCAGGTATGCGCGGTCAGCGCGCCGCCATGCAGAAAGACGATCGTCGGCAGATGCTTGTTGCCCCAATCGAGGTAATGAAACCGCATCCGCCCGACATGGAATTCATGGCTTTGCGGCAATACCACCTCGCCAAAGCTGAAACCGGCCCGCACGGCGGTCGTGGCAAGGTGCTCGCGATATTCCTCAGGCGACAGGCTCATGGCGACAGCGGCTCCTTCGGCAATCTCCGCAAGGCTTTAGCACGAAAACCCCGCAGACCTATTATTTTGCGATGCAGCAGGGGTATGCGCCCGAGGCATGCGGCATCTGCCTAAGCCGTCGTCCCGGCGAAAGCCGGGACCCACTTGTCAGGGGCACGAGCGGTTGAAGGGTGGGTCCCGGCTTTCGCCGGGACGACGGTATTATGCCTGGAGGGCGACGGAGGGGCCCTGTTTCGCGCCACCCGCAAACCCGATAGCATCTCGTCAGCACCGACAGCGAGGCCGCGATGAGCCAGATCGACCTTCGGCACGGGATCTTCCTGCCGCCCTTCCACCCCAATGAGGAGAACCCGACCCAGTGCCTCGAGCGCGATCTCGACCTGATCGTCCATCTCGACAAGCTCGGCTTTCACGAGGCCTGGATCGGCGAGCACCATTCCGCCGGGTATGAGATCATCTCGTCGCCCGAGATCTTCATCGCCTTCGCCGCCGAGCGTACCCGCCATATCCGGCTCGGCACCGGTGTCGTGTCGCTGCCCTATCACCACCCGATGATGATCGCCGACCGCATCGTTCAGCTCGATCACATGACCCGCGGCCGCGTCATGTTCGGTGCCGGGCCCGGGCTTCTCGCCTCCGATGCGATCATGATGGGCATCGACCCGATGACCCAGCGCGACCGCATGGCCGAATCCCTCGATGCGATCCTGCGCCTGTTCCGCGGCGAGATCGTCACCGAGAAGACCGATTGGTACACGATGGAAGCGGCGCGTCTTCACCTGCTGCCCTACACCAAACCGCATCCGGAAGTGGCAGTCGTCAGTGCGGTGACGCCATCTGGCGGCCGCCTCGCCGGCAAATACGATCTCAGCATGATCTGCGTCGCCGCTACCAACCCGTTCGGCTATGACGCGCTCGCCTCGAACTGGCAGATCGCCTGCGATGTCGCCGCGGAGCAGGGCCGGAGCATGGCCCCGAACCGCTTGCGCCTGGTCGGCCCGATGCACATCGCGGAGACGCGCGAGCAGGCCTTCAAGAACGCGCGCTGGGGGTTCGACCGCTATCTCGGCTACCTCAACAACAATCAGCCGCGCTTTATCGTGCCGCCCGGGCAGGATGCGCTCGAATGGTTTGTCGAGAACCGCTACGGCGTCTGCGGCACGCCCGACGATGCGATCGCTCTGATCGAGCGCCTGCAGGAAAAACAGGGCGAGTTCGGCGTCTTCCTGCATCAGGCGCACAACTGGGCCGATTGGGAAGCAACCAAGCGGTCCTACGAGCTCTATGCCCGCTATGTGATGCCGCATTTCAGCAACGCGAACGCGCCGCGTGCCGGCTCTTTCCAATGGTGCGGCGACAACCGCGCCGAGTTCAGCGCCAAGCGCCAGGCCGCGGCCAAAGCAATGTTCGACAAGCACGAAGCCGAACAGCGCGAGCGCGCTCAGCCCGCCGCCGCTCGCCCGGCCCGCGGCCGCGAGGCGTGGTGAGTTGCAATTGAGCGGCCGTCGAAAAGGACCTTATCCGCTAAAATATTCGCTGTTTTGCTTCTATTATATATGCGAGATCATGCGAAGCCTTCAGCTCCCGAAGGGTGTGGCGTCCTTTGATTAGCTCGATACCCACCTTCGCCAGCTCGAACGTGGCTAATACCCCAGCAGAAACACCTGAAAGCGTGGCTGGTAACGGCTGGCCGGCGACGGCAAATGCAAGGGCCGCCGCAGTGCCCACCTGTAGAAATTTCGAGGAAAATACCTGTGACAGCATTGAAATCTTAGTATCGAAGCCATGTACCTTACGAGCACGTTCGTAATCCTCAAGCAATTTGCAGAGATCGTCTTCTATAAAGGCTTTTGATCTACCTTCGTAATTCCTTGATAGGAATAACCTCAAGTTTCTCAATTTTGAGACCATTTCTGAATCACGTCGCAACTCCAAAATCTGCTGCCATGTTGCTTTGGAAGTGTCGATCATACGAATATTCGTCAGCGATAATGTAACATCATCTGAGCCCTGTTCCGAAGCGAGCATCAAGTCCTCGGGAAAGATCACTGTGGCATCTGATACTTTCAATTTCTTTAGTTGTTCTCCAACCAGATCTTGAAACGTTCTCCCATCCTTCGGGAGCAGGAGATTCCCCAACATAGCTGAAGGCCAATAGTGGTGCCTTTGAGCGCGCTGTGCGCTGATCCTCTGAAAGAGACTCCCAATCGTTTGGCCGTTGGAGACGAACCGTGCGAACACTTTCTGGGAGTGTGCTCGTTTGGTTCATCACCATGTCTGCAATTTCTTCCACTCGAGATTCTATTGCAGTCTGACTTCGCCATGCTTGAACGATGGAATCCTGATCGTCGGTGACAGAACTTTTGCCCGTGAGCAAGTGGACCCAGGTCTTTAAGTCCAAGTCGCCGTCTGACCCGTCCCACCTCGAGAAATGAAATAACGGGACTACTCTGTCGAAATAGAGAGCAGCTTGCTTGAGATCTCCGAAGGCTAATGCCGTAGCGTGGCTCGCGTACGTTTTCATACGGCGCTAATTTACAAATCGGTACAGTTTCGCGGCGTTGTCGCAGACGATCTTCTTGCGAATCTCCGCCGGCAAGTGACCGAGCTCCTTCTGGATGTATTCCTGCGAATCCGGGTAAATCCCGTCCGGATGTGGGAAATCCGAGCCCCACATGATGTTGTCGACGCCGAGCTCGTCGATCAGCTTCACCCCGATCGGATCGCTCTGGTAGGTGGCGTAGCACTGCCGCCGCCAGTACTCGCTGGGGCGCATCGTCAGGTCGAGCTCCTTGAACTGGTCCTCCCACTCCGCGTCCATGCGGTCGAGGATGTATGGGATCCAGCCCGTGCCGGCCTCGCCGATGACCATCTTCATCTGCGGCCGGTGGTGCAGGACGCCGGCGAAGATCATCGACATCAGCACATCGGCCATGTGCATCTGGAAGCTGCTGATGCTGGCGGCCCGTGCTGCCAGCAATGTCTTGCCGGTCAGCTTCGAGAAGTCGCGGCCGGGGCCGCCGATCGTGTGGAAATGCACTGGCAAGCCGCTTGCGGCGATCGCGTCCCACACCGGGTTCCACCAGGGGTCCCATAGCGGCCGCATGTCGTGCCGGCGGGCGATTTCCAGGCCGCGCACATTGCCGCGCTTCGCGACGCGCTCGATTTCCGCGACCGCCTCTTCGACGCTGTGGTTCGGGATGTTGGCGAGGCCGCCATAGCGCTCGGGCTGGTGGCCGCAGAAATCGGCCAGCCAATCATTGTAGATGCGCAGCATCGCACCGGCCGCTTCGTCGTCGTTGAGGCGATTGGTGGCGCCGAGAATGCCGTAGAGAATTTCCGCCTGGATGCCGTCGCGATCCTGGTCCTTGAGACGGAGATCCGGGTTGGTCAAACGCCGGATTTCCTTCTGTTCGTCATCGTAAAGCCCGGTCGAAGCCATGCGGTCGGAACGGTGGATCTTGCCCGGCTCATATTTGCGGCCGGCCGAGCCCATCCCGGCGTCGAGCCCGAACGAGGCGCCGTTCTTGGTGACCCATTCCCGGCCGCGCGGCCCCTCGGAGACATAGGGCATGCGGTCCTTGACCGCGGCCGGCGCGTTGGCGGTGAACAGGTCAGGCGGCAGCCAGATCAGATCGACATGACAATCGGCCGAGATGACGTCGTATTTCATGGCGCTGCCCTCATTTCCCGTGCATTTGCCGACAGCCTAGCGCGGCGCGAGGGCGGATGCCTAGTGCTCCCCGCCAACCCAAAACACGCGTCCCGGCGAAAGCCGGGATCCACGGTTCAGCCGCTCGTGCGTCGGATGAGTGGGTCCCGGCTTTCGCCGGGACGCGGATTTAAGTTGAGGCAACCGGTTGTTCGCGCCAGAGCGCTATGTCGAGAAATGTGCTCTGATACGTCGCCCCCTCGCCGAGATCGGTATAGCGGTCGGAGCACAGCATATTCACCGTGCCGGCGAGCGTCTCCTGATCCGGCCGCTGCCCCGGCACCAGCACGACACCCGGCAAGACCTCATCGCTGATCTTGAGGACGAGACCGACTTCGCCGCGCTCGTTGAACAGGCGCACTTTTGCGCCATCCGCGAGCCCGCGGCGCTGCGCCTCGTCCGGGTGCAGCACACAGTAAGGCTCGCCCTCACGCCGGCGCAGAAAATTGACCCCGGAATAGGCAGTATGCGCCTGAAAATAGCCGGGCGCGGTCAACAGGCGCAACGGCCAGCGTGCCGCATCGCGCTCCTCCTGCGGGTCGCGCTGCCAATCCGGCATCGGCGCGCGCCCCGCCTGTGCCAGTTGCTCCGAATAAAATTCGAGCTTGCCCGAGGGGGTGCGAAATTCCTGGCCACCTTCCGGAGCGATGTTGATCGGCCGGCCGCGAAATATTTCGGCCAGATCGAGCCCTGCGACCGGTCCGGTGGCGCCGCGCCACAGCTCTTCGATCGCCGCCTTGGCCTCCATGCCGAACACCGGGTCGGCGAGACCCATTCGCCGCGCCAATTCCTGCGCCAGCCGGAAATTTGACCGGGCCTCGCCTTGCGGCGAAACCGCCGGAGGCGCGTATTGCAGCCAATAGGCGCCGTAGGCCCGGTAGACATCCTCGGTCTCGAGATAGGTCGTCGCCGGCAGAACGATATCGGCATAGCGCGCCGTCACCGACAGAAACGGATCGTGCACCACCGTGAACAGATCCTCGCGCGCGAGGCCCTGGCGCACCTTGCCGGCATCGGGACAGGTCACCGCCGGATTGTTGGCGGCAATGAACAGCGCCCGGATCGGCGGGTCCGTCATGTTCACCAGCGCATCGCCGAGCCGCAGATGGTTGACCCCGCGCGTCGCGGCCGGGCCAGTGGAGTTTCCTGGAGGTTTGCGGATCGCGTCGTAATTCCAGCCATAGGCCGGGACCGTCAGCAGCAATGCCCCGCCGCCCTTGCGGCCATAGGCGCCGGTCACCCCAGGCAGCAGCGCGACCGCGCGCAGCGCCTCGCCACCTCGCGCCAGCCGCGTCATGCCTTCGCCGAGGCGGATGAAGGAGCGTTTCGCCGCACCGTACATCTTGGCGAAGCGCTCGACATCGGCAACCGAAACGCCTGTGATGCCCGCCACCTTTTCGGGCACAAAGCGCGGCAACACCTCGGCTTCGAGCCGGTCGAAGCCGATCGTCTTGGCGGCGATGTAGTCGCGGTCGACCAGCCGGTCACGCACCAGGATGTGGATGATGCCGAGCGCCAGCGCGGCGTCGGTGCCGATGCGGATCTGGAGATGCCAATCGGCGAGCTTCGCCGTACGGCTGCGCCGCGGATCGATCACGATAACCGGCACACCGCGCTTCTGCGCCGCCTCGGCCTTGGCCCAGAAATGCACATTGGTCGCGACGAGATCGGCGCCCCAGGAGACGATCAGGTCGGATTCGTCGACCGCTTCCGGGTCAGCGCCGCCGACCGGCCCGACCGTCATGTTCCACGCTTCCTCGCAGCAGGTGTCGCACACCGTCCCGGCAATCAGCCGACTCGCGCCGAGCGCATGAAACAGGCCGAGCATCAATCCGCGGTTCAGCTGTCCCTGATGCGCGCTGTAGGCGTAGCCCAGCAGGGCCAGCGGTCCGGACTCGGCGATAATCGCCCGCCAGCGCCCGGTGATCTCGTCGAGCGCCTCGTCCCAGCCGACCGGCGCGAATTTGCCTTCGCCCTTCGGCCCGACCCGGCGCAGCGGGCTTTGGAGGCGCTCCGGCGAATGCACCAGCTCGGCGTCGCGGTTGACCTTGGCGCAGGCAAAACCGGCGGTGAAGGGCTGCTCCGGGTCGCCCTTGATGCGCAATACGCGGCCGTTCTCGACCTCGGCCAATAGCGAGCACATGTCGGGGCAATCATGCGCGCAGACAACGCGAACCGTTTCCACAAAGGCACTCCCAAACCGAAATTCTCGCCCCCTTGTGTCATTGCGAGCGAAGCGAAGCAATCTCCCGCCGACGATGCTCCATCGGACGGGGATTGCGTCGTCGCTGCGCTCCTCGCAATGACAGCCACGGAATTCGGGCTATGATCCGCCAACCCCACGCGGAGAGAGACATGTCCGACCTGCTCGAAACCAGCGAAAACGGCATCACGACCCTGACCCTCAACCGGCCGGAGCGGCTCAACGCGCTGTCGCCGGCGATGACATCAGCCTTGAAAGAAGCGCTGGAGCGCCTCTCGACCGACCGGGGTTGCGGCGCGATCGTAATTACCGGCGCTGGGCGCGGCTGGTGCGCCGGCGGCGACGTCAAGACGATGGAGAGCCGCGGCCGTGACCAGACCGTCGAGGACCGGGTCGAGGGGCTGCGCCAGGCGCATCAGCTCCCGTTGCTGTTGCGCACGATGCCGAAAATCGTCATCGCCTCGATCAACGGTCCGGTCGCCGGCGCCGGCCTCGGTCTGGCGCTCGCCTGCGATCTGCGCATCGCGGGCAAATCGGCGCGCTTCGGCACCGCCTTTGCGCGGATCGGCTATTCCGGCGATTACGGCGGCTCGTGGAGCCTGACCCGTCTGGTCGGTACCGCGAAGGCGCGGGAGCTCTACTTCACCGCCGACATCATCGACGCCGACACCGCCGGCGCGCTCGGCATCGTCAACCGGGTCGTCGCCGACGACGAGTTGCAGGCCGAGACGACGGCCCTGGCGCGCCGCATCGCCGACGGCCCCCGCATCGCGCTCGGCTACATGAAGCGCAACCTGCTGGCCGCCGAGACCGAACCGTTCCAGACCGTGCTCGAACTGGAAGCCGAGCACCAGGCGCGCTGTGCCTTCACCGAGGACCACAGGGAGGCGGTCGCCGCCTTTGTCGAGAAGCGCCGGCCCGTGTTCCAGGGGAGGTGACGGATGGCCGGACTCTATTTCGAGGAGTTCTCAGAAGGGCAGGTGTTCGAGCACGTAATGACCCGCACCGTCACCGAGATGGATAACGTGTTGTTCACCACCTTGACGATGAACCCGCAGCCCTTGCACCTCGACGCCGAATTCGCCCGCACGACCGAGTTCGGCCGGCCGCTCGTCAACAGCATCTTCACCCTGGGGCTGGTGATCGGCATGACGGTCGCCGATACGACATTGGGCACCACGGTCGCCAATCTCGGCATGAGCGATGTGCGCTTCCCAAAGCCGGTGTTTCATGGTGACACGATCCGCGCCCGCACCACGGTCATCGGCACGCGCCGCAGCAAGTCGCGGACAGATGCCGGCATTATCGAATTCGAGCATGTCGGTTTGAACCAGCGCGGCGAAGAGGTCGCGATCTGCCGCCGCGCCGCGCTGATGAAGACAAAGCCGGCGTAACTCTTTCCGCGTCATTCCGGGGCGCCGCGCAGCGGCGAACCCGGAATCCCATATTCCAGAGGCGCGTGTTCATAGATTCCGGGCCTCGCCTTTCAGGCGATCCCGGAATGACACTTGAGTAGGAGACATCCCATGCGCTCGATGCTGTTCGTTCCGGCCGACAGCGAGCGGAAATTGGCGCGCGGCCTCGAGAGCGGCGCCGATGCGCTGATCCTCGATCTCGAGGACTCGGTCGCCGCCGCGAACCGCCCGACCGCCCGCAAATTGGCGCGCGATTTCCTCGCCGCGCATAGCTCCGACCGCATCCTGCGCTATGTCCGGGTTAATCCGCTGGCGAGCGGGCTGGCGCTCGACGATCTCGCGGCCACCGTCCCGGGCCGGCCTGACGGCATTCTGCTGCCGAAATGCCTGCCCGAGGATGTCCGCACGCTCGATCACTACCTGTCCTCGTTCGAAACAGCCGCCGGCGCGCCGCCTGGCGCCATTCGCATCATCGCGATCGCGACCGAGACGCCGCAGGCGGTATTCGCGCTCGGCGGCTATGGCGGGGTGTCGCGGCGTCTCGAAGCGATCACCTGGGGCGCCGAGGATCTGTCGGCCTGCCTCGGCGGCAACAACAAAACGATCGACGGCGAGTATGACGGCCCCTACCGCCTCGCGCGCTCGCTGTGCCTGCTGGCGGCGGCCGCCGCGGCGGTTGTGGCGATCGACACGATCTACACCGATTTCAAGGATCCCGCGGGGTTGAAGGCGGAATGCGCCGCGGCAAAGCGCTCCGGCTTTGCCGCCAAGATGGCGATCCACCCGGCTCAGCTCGCAACGATCAACGAGGCCTTTTCGGTCAGCCCCGAGGAGCGCCGATGGGCCGAGCGCGTCATCGCGGCGTTCGAAGCCAACCCCGATGCCGGCACCTTGGCGCTCGACGGCAAGATGATCGACAAGCCGCATTTGACCCTGGCCCGCCGTCTGTTGGGTTTGCCACCGACGTAAAGCCCCTCTCCCGCACTGCGGGAGAGGGAGGGGCCCACGCCGCAGGCGTGGGAGGGTGAGGGCCCATGCCCGCTGAAGATGCCCTCACCCGGCCGCGGGCTTTCGCCCGCGTCCACCCTCTCCCGCGGTGCGGGAGAGGGTAGCTGCGTATAGGAGCGTTGCGGCCGGGGCGGGTGGCACCGTTGCTGCGCTGCACTATGTCTGCCTCGGGCGTTATCCGCACAAAGCCGGGATGCAGACGATAAATCCAGCGGAAGACGGTCTTCCGAAACCGCAGCGCTATTGGGCGATTCTTACCCTGATGGTCGGGCTGGCGATGTCGTGTCTCGACACCGCGATCGTCAACGTGGCTCTGCCGGTGATTGCCCGCGACCTCCACACCAGCGCCGCCGATTCGATCTGGGTCGTCAACGCCTATCAGCTGGCGGTGATGATCTCGCTTCTGCCGTTCGCCTCGTTCGGCGACATCTTCGGCTATCGCCGGGTCTATCGCTTCGGCCTCGTCCTCTACACCACGGCGGCCTTGGTCAGCGCGCTGGCGACCTCGCTCGACATGCTGACCCTGGGCCGTGCCCTGCAGGGGCTCGGCGCCGCCGGCGTCATGAGCGTCAACACGGCGCTGGTACGTTTCACCTATCCGCGCCGGCAGCTCGGCCGGGGCATCGCCCTGGTTTCATTCGTCGTCGCGGTGTCCTCGGCGGCGGGCCCGAGCGTCGCCGCCGCGATAATGGCGGTGGCGCACTGGCCCTGGCTGTTCGCCGTCAACGTGCCGATCGGGCTCGTCACCTTCCTGTTGTC
>Ga0209474_10001151_pt1 | contig 26665 bp, 23 predicted proteins | sample GraSoiAngelo_145_FD_185902 | JGI IMG/M metagenome (GOLD analysis project Ga0209474, IMG submission 185902) | Grasslands soil microbial communities from the Angelo Coastal Reserve, California, USA - 14_1009_05_20cm (SPAdes) (version 2) | ecosystem: Environmental > Terrestrial > Soil > Grasslands...
TGCGTAATGCCGCGCACGGTCTTCTCCATGTTGACGACCACGCCGCGACGCAGTCCTTCGGAGGGAGCCTCGCCGACCCCGATGATGTTGAGTCCGCGCTCGGTCGGCTCGCCGACCACGCAGCAGATCTTGGTTGTGCCGATGTCGAGTGCTGTGACGTATTTAGAACGAGGCAAACACCTTTCCTGGAACGTTGGGAAAAACGGCTGGCGACCACATTATAGAGCGCTCCGCCCGCCACGACAACACAAGCTGGCAGTTATCCACAGGCGTGGCCCCACCCTGACCCTCCCCACACATTGGAGGAGGGAATTTTCTGTTGCGGTTACAGGAGATGCCGCCGAATGACGGCGATGTTGTCGAAGATGCGCACGCCGAAGGCCACGATGGCCGCCAGGTAGAGATCCACACCAAGCCGGTCGCCCAAATAGGTCAACGCGCCCGCGGCCAGTGAGTTCAGGAGCAGCCCGGACAGGAAGACCTTGTTCTCGAAGTTGCCGTTGAGCCAGGCCTTTACCGCACCAAGGATCGAGTCGAGTGCGGCGAGGATGGCGACTGCGGTGTAGCGGGCGTACCCCGCGGGAATCTGGACCGGGGCGTTGAGGCCGAGGACGATCCCGACGATCCCAAAGAAGATGGCGGCCGCGACCAGCCAGAGGGCTTCACGGGAGCCGCTCGCCGGCAGCCTCACTTGTGGCCTCGCAGCTGAACCGCCGGCGCCCCAGGATTCTCGAGATTGACGTACTGGATTGGCGCCGACGTCAGATCGAGCCTGGTGCTCAGGGACCGCAGCGCGGCGAGTTTCGGCTCCAGGCTGGCGCGATCGGCACTCGTCACCATCTGGCCGAAGATGATGCTCCATCCCCGATCGGTTTGGGCGCTGAGCACCTCCCGGCGATCGAGCTGGAACGACATCAGGGAGACTTTGAACGCGGCAGCAAATCCTGACCGCACCTGCAGCAGCATGGGAAGCAGATCGCCGCCCACCGCATGCTGGCCGGCCCGGGCCTGGCCGAAGTCGGGCCGGTTGATGACGGGAAGGCCACCGGCCTCCGCTGCCGGATCGAGGACCACGCCGAGGTCATTCACGTAGTAGGTGGTTTCGCCGACCTGGAGCACCGCCGACGGCCGCCACTCCGTGACGGCGACCGAAACACGGTCCGGGAGCGCCAGGCTGACGGCCGCCGACCGAACCCAGGGCAGGGCTTGGACGCGTTGCGCCAGCTCCGCCTGGCTCAAGAAGAAAATGTTGCGGTCGGGCGGCAGGCTGAGCGCGCTCCGGATCTGCGCGGCGGTCAGATGGCGCAGGCCGCTGACCTGCACATGCTGGGGTCGAAACGCCGGCTGGGCCAGCAAGAACAGGAGGATGAAGACTTCCGTCGCCAGCGCGGCGATCTGCACCACGGCCCAGGTCCAGCCGCGCGACGACGCCCTGGGCTTGGCCGGCGCCGCGCTCGTGCGGCGACGACGCTTCTCGACGGTGGTGACCGTCATCCCTCGGTTTCCGGTTCGAGGAGGCGCGAATCGATCGCGGTCTGGGAGCGCTGCTTGTCGGTGAAGCGCTCGATGGCCAGTTCAACCAGGCGTTCGATCAGCCTGGGGTAGGTAAGCCCTGAGGCTTCCCACAGCTTCGGATACATGCTGATCCGAGTGAACCCGGGAATGGTATTCAGCTCATTGACGATGATGCGGCCGCTGCCGCGCTCGACGAAGAAGTCGACGCGAGCCATCCCGGCGGCGTCCACCGCAAGAAATGCCTGGATCGCCATCGCCCGGACGTCTTGCGCGGCTGCGGCGGCGATCGGCGCGGGAATGAGGAGCCGGGACCCCTCGTCCAGGTATTTGGCCTCGTAGTCGTAGAACTCGTGGGCCGGGACCACCTCGCCGACCACCGACGCCTCCGGCTCATCGTTGCCCAGCACGCTCACCTCGAGTTCGCGGGCATCAACCGCGCGTTCCACCAGCAGCTTGCGATCGAAGGTGCTGGCGAGCCGCAGCCCCTCGACCAGCTCCGCCCGGTGATGGGCTTTGGTCGTCCCCACACTCGAGCCGGAGTTCGCGAACTTCGTAAAGCACGGATACCCGATCTTTTCTTCGACCAGGAGGATAAAGGCGTCCGGATCTCGCTCGTACTGCCGGCGGGTGATGGGGAGGTAGTCGACGATCGGCAGCCCGGCCGCGGCGAAGGCGCGTTTCATGTAGATCTTGTCCAGTCCGAGCGCCGAGCCGAGCACGCCCGCGCCCACGTAGGGAATGTTGGCAAGCTCGAGGACCCCCTGGATGGTCCCATCCTCGCCGTTCAGCCCGTGAAAGACCGGGAAGACCGCGTCCAGTGGCGGTAGGGAGCCGCCCAGACTGTTGCCATCCTGGGCCGGCACGAGGGATCGTTGGGTCGGGTCGGGGGGCAGGTAGACATACTTGCGGGCGCTGTCGTCGCTCAGCCGCTTCAGCGAGCCACCGGCCAGCCAGCGGCCGGCCTTGTCGATGTAGAGGGGCACGGGCTCGAAGCGATCCGGGTCCATGGCCGCGATGATCGACTGCGCCGACAGGATGGAGACCTCGTGCTCGGTTGATCGTCCGCCGAACAGGACCCCGATGCGTAGTCGCCTCATCCGCCCGGCGCCCGGCCGATGACGCGGATTTCCGGCTCGAGCTCGATGCCGAACCGCTCGAAGACGCGATGCCGCATCTCGGCCATTAAGGCTAGCACGTCATCCGCGGTGGCTCCGCCCACGTTGACGATGAAGTTGGCGTGCTTCACGGAGATCTGCGCACCGCCGATCCGGGTGCCTTTGAGCCCGCAGGCGTCGATCAGTCTTCCGGCGGCCTCACCGGGCGGATTCTTGAACGTGCTCCCGAGGCTCCGCTGCTCGATCGGTTGGGTCGCCCGCCGGTGCGTTTGCACCTCCAGCAGTCGGGCTCGCACGAGCTTCGGCGACTCGCTCGTCGTGCGGAAGCGCGCCGAAACGATCGCCCAACCATCACGCGCCGTCTTGAACACCGAGTCCCGGTAGCCAAAGGCGCACTCCTCGGCGGTCATCGTGTGCCGCTGACCATGCTGGTCGATCACCTCAGCGCTCAGCAGGCCGCTCTTGACCTCGCCGCCGAAGGCCCCGGCATTTCCAAAGATCGAGCCACCCACCGTCCCCGGAACGCCCGCGGCAAACTCGAGTCCCGCGCGCCCCGCCTTCGCCGACTCGGCCGCGAGCTTCGGCATCAGGTAGCCGGCCGAGACCGACACAACCGTGCCCGTTATCGACAGGCGGCGGGTGGCGAGCTTGATCGTGAGCCCAGGTAGCTCCGCTGCGGCGAACAGGGTATTCGTGGCGGCGCCGATGACCAGGTAAGGCTGCCGCTCGGCGTCGAGCCGCGCCAGCAGCTTGGGCAGCGCTCCGTCGTCGGCTAGCTCGAGGAAGTAGCGGGCGCGACCGCCAATCCGATACCAGCTGTGCCGCGCCAGCGGCTCGTGCTCCCGGACGCCGGGATACGAAGCCAGCCAGGCGTCAGGCAACCGGCGAGCGCTCCAGGACCTCGGCGGTCTTGTCGATCACGCCGTCGAAGTCGCGCACCGACATGAAGATGATGACGTCGCCCGGGCGCGCGGCCGAGGCAAGTCGGTAGGCCGCGGACCTGGCGGAGTCCGCGGTGAACACCTCGTCGACGCCCCGCAGCCGGCTGGCCAGGTCCTGCGACGTCACGGTGTGGGCGAGATGTCGCTCCCTGGCCGGCTCGATCGGACCGATGACCACCAGCGCGCAACCCTGGAACGCGTCGGCATAGGCGTCCATCAGGCTGAGCGTGCGCGAGTAGGTATGCGGCACGAAGCAGGCGAGCAGGCGCCCCGGGTGAAACCGGTCCCGCGCGGCTTCGAGCGTGGCCCGCACCTTCGCCGGATGATGCGCGTAGTCATCGACCAGCGTGACGCCCCGCACCTGGCCGCGGATTTCAAAGCGTCGTGACACGCCATGAAACCGACCGATGGCATCGACGGCGGTTGGGACCGGCACGCCGATCCGTACGGCGGTGGCCAGCGCGGCCAACGCGTTCGCGGCGTTGTGTTCTCCAGGAAGCCGGGTGGTCACGACGGCCAGGACCTTGCCCGCATGCCAGGCCGTGAAGCGCATTCCGTCGCCCTCGATCTGCACGTCCCGACCGTGCCAGTCCGCGCCGCCCCGAAGGCCATAGGTCTCCACGCCGGCACGGGTGCGGCTCAGGAGCCGCCGGACCGTCGGGTCATCAGAGCAGGCGATCAGGCGGTCTTCCGGCCCGAGATCCTCCAGGAGCTCGCGAAAGACCGCTTCGTACGCCGCGGGATCGGGAAAGACGTCGGGATGGTCCCAGTCGATGTTGGTCAGCACGGCAAGCTGGGGCGCGAAGTGCAGGAACTTGGGCCGCGGATCGAAGACCGCCGAGGTGTATTCGTCACCCTCGAAGACGAACTCCCGGCCGCCACCCCAGGCCGCCGCGGCGCCAAGGTCCTTGACGGCCATGCCCAGCCTGAACCCCGGGTTGCGGCCGGCGGCGCGCAGGATCCAGGCGACCAGGCTGGCGGTGGTCGTCTTTCCGGCGGACCCGGCCACCACGATGCGAAAGCGGTCGGCCGTCAGCTCACCCCAGTATTCGGCCTCGCTGATGAGGCGGACGTGCAACCGGCGAGCGGCCTCCGTTTCCGGATTGCCCTCCCGCACCTGGTTGCCCTGAACGACCAGATCGGGCTTCCCCCAGCGGGTCAGGTTGCCGGCGGCGTGGCCATCGACCCATTTGATCCCGGCCCGGCTCAGGATCTCGGTCGTTGGCGGATAGGCATCTTCATCGGACCCGGTGACATCGTGGCCCAGCTGTTTGGCAACCAGCGCCAGCCCGGAGACGGCGTAGCCGCAGATGCCGATGAAGTGGATGCGCATCAGTGGCGGGCGACCCCCGTGATCAGATCCGCCACCTCGTGCGCGGCGCGGGGACGGCCCAGGGAGCCCATTGCGGTCACCATCTTGCTATACCGGACGGGGTCATGAACGATATCCGACAATTCGTGGGTAAGCCTGGGGCCGTCGCACTCGGCGTCGGGGATCGTGACCGCAGCTCCGGCCGCCTGATACGGCTCGACGTTGAGCCGCTGATGTCCCCCGGCGAACGGACCAGGAACCAGCACCATCGGAATTCCCGCCGCGCTGACTTCGCTGATCGTGCCGGCGCCCGCCCGGCTCAGCACCAGGTCGGCGCTATACACCATCCTCGCCAGCTCCTCGTCAAACGCGAATGGCTGGTAGCGTGAGCCCGGCGGCCCGAGATTCGTCCGGAGCGCGTCCATCCGCTGGAAGTCGCGCTCGCCGGTTTGATGCCAAACCTCGACACCCAACCGTCCGAGGACGTCCGGGAGGGCGGCCGCCACAGCCTCGTTGATGCGGTGGGCACCCTGGCTCCCTCCAAGGATGAGCAGGCGGCCGGGACGCGTCGGGAAATTCGCCCGGCGCTGCCAGAAGTCTTTCCGCACCGGAGTCCCGGTGACCACCGCCTTCGCGTGGAGGTGCGCAGCAGACTCGGGGTACGCGGTGGCAACGACGCGCGCCACCCGCGAGAGAAGCCTCGTCGTTCGGCCGGGTAGCGCGTTCTGTTCCTGCAGCACGACGGGCACGCGGAAAGCCGCGGCGGCGAGCACAATCGGCGCGCTAACGTAGCCCCCGGTGCCGAGCACGACGTCCGGCCGAAAGCGCCGGACGATTCGCGCGGATTGGATAAGCGCGCGGGGCAGGACGAAGGGGACGGGCCAGTTACGCCAGAGGTTCTCCATATCAAGCTTGGCGGCGACGATCGTCTGCATGGGAACGCCGTAGCGTCCGACCACGCGTTCCTCGATGCCACCACGCCGTCCCACGTAGAGAAGCGTGCTGTCAGGTTCGCTCTGCGACAGCGCCTGCGCGACGGCGATCGCCGGGAACAAGTGTCCGCCCGTTCCGCCGCCCGAGATCAACACTCGCATGCCGTATCCATCCCACCTTCTCGCTCTGGGTCGAAACGTTCACCAGTATGCCGACCGCCGCCAGGCTGATCGCCAGCGAGGAGCCACCATAGCTGATGAACGGCAGCGGGATGCCGGTCGTCGGCAATGTCACCGTGACCGCCGCGATGTTGATCAGCGCCTGAAACGCGACCCAGGTCGTCACCCCGCAGGCGAGCAGGGAACCGAACGCATCGGGCGCTTTGAGCGCCACCCGGTACCCGCGATAGGTGAAGAGGGCAAACAGGGCGAGCACACCCGTGGTGCCGATCAACCCGGTCTCCTCGCCGACGATGGCGAAGATGAAGTCGGTATGGGCAAAGGGCAGCCATTGATATTTCTGAATGCTCTGCCCGAGACCGACGCCGGCAAAGCCGCCCGAGCCGAGCGCGATCACTGACTGGATGGCCTGGAAGCCGGTGTTGAGCGGATCATTCCAGGGGTCAACGAAGGCCAGGATGCGGTGCAGTCGATACGGTTCCATGCGAATGAACACGTAGACGCAAAGGGCGATGATCAACGCCAGCAACAGGACATGCCGCTTGCGCCCGCCGGCCACCAGGAACTGGGCCAGCAGAATGCCGGCCACGATCAGCGTCGTACCGAGGTCGCGTTCGAGGATGACCAGCATGGTGACCAGCCCGAGCAGCGCGAGGAAGGGAACGACGCCGTTTTCCAGGGAACCCAGGCGGTCGCGGTGGCGCTCCAGCCACAGGGCCATGAAGACGATGGCGGCGATCTTCGCCAGCTCCGCGGGCTGCATCTGCAGCGGGCCAAGCCGCAGCCAGCGCCGGGCCCCATTGACCTCTACGCCGAAGTGCGGCAGTAGCACCAGGATCAGCAGGCCCACGCTCAGCAGCCCGAGCGGCATGGCGAGCGGTCGCAGTCGATGGTAGTCAACGTGCGCCGCCGCCCACAGCAAGATGACACCCAGCGTCAGCCAGAGCAGTTGGCGCTCGAAATAGTAGGCCGCGTTGTGAAACCACAGCCAGCCCTGCACCTCGGAGGCGGAAAAGACCATCACGAGCCCAAACGCGGCCAGGGTCGCGACCGCCAGCAGCAGGGCGCGGTCGCCGCGCCGCCAGACCAAACGGGCGGCCACCGCCCGCCGTGCGGCCGGCATCTCGAGGGTGACTCTGGCTCTCACTGACCCAGCTCGGCGCGCACCGTCGCCTTGAAGCGGCGGCCGCGGTCCTCATAGTCGGAAAACATGTCGTAGCTGGTGAACGCCGGAGAGAGCAGAACGACAGACCCTGGGCGCGCCAGCGCCGCCGCTTTGCGCACCGCGTCGCCCAGGTCCGCGGCGCGCTCCACCCGGTCGAGGCCTGCGTCGCGAACCAGCCGCGCCAGCTCCTCGCCGGTCTCCCCCATCGTCACCAGCCCCGTCACTCGCTGGGCGATGGTCCGCGCCAGGGGCTCGAGGTCGATCCCTTTGTTGCGGCCGCCGGCGATCAGGATGATGGGCTCACGGAAAGCCGCCAGCGCCTTATAGGTCGAATCGGGATTGGTGGCCTTGGAGTCGTTGTACCAGCGCGCCCCATGGAAGGTGCCGACCGGCTCGAGCCGGTGCTCAACGGCCTTGAAGCGGCGTGCCGCCTCAGCCATCCGCTCGGCGTCGACGCCGGCGGCGTAACCCGCGCCGATGGCGGCCATCACGTTGCTCAGGTTGTGCTCGCCGGGTAGGGGAACGTCAGCGGTCCGCATAACCCGCCGGGGTTGTCCGGCGTCGGCCATCATGATCCAGCCGTCAGACGTGGTTACGCCGTTGCCAACTGGATGGTGAAGGCCGAACTCGATCACCCGGCCGCGGGTCTCCGACCGCATCGCCGCGCAGGTTGGATCGTCAACGTTGAGAACCGCGTGATCGTCGGATTCCATGAAGGCCACGGCGCGGGTCTTGAGCTCGACATAGCGCTCGAAGGATTTGTGCCGGTCGAGGTGATCCGGTGTCACGTTCAAGACCACACCGATCCGCAGCCGTGGGCGCTCGATGGATTCGAGTTGAAAGCTGCTCAACTCGAGCACCACCCAATCCTCGGCATGGAGCTGCTCGATCCGGTCGAGGACCGGCTCACCGATGTTGCCGCCCCGCATGACCTGCAAGCCGCCCGCGCGCAAGACCTCCGCCGTCAGCGCGGTCGTCGTGGTCTTGCCGTTGGTGCCCGTGATCCCGGCGATCCTGGCGGGACAGGCGCGAAAGAAGAGATCGATCTCACTGGTGACCTCCAAGCCGCGCTGGCGCGCGGTTTCAACCAGCGGCTCGTCCCAGGGCACGCCCGGGCTGACCACCACAAGGTCGGTCCCGTTGAGATCCTGCGCACCGTAGCCACCGAGGCGGGCGGCGATCCCGGCCCGCTCCAGCTCCGCGCGCAGCTCCGGTGTATCGGCGCGGTCGACGACTCGAACGGTCCCGCCCTGGCGCTTGATGAAGGCAGCGGCGGCGCGCCCGCTGCGACCGTAGCCGATGACGAGCGCGTGTCGACCCGACACTTAGGCGCCTGGTCCCGGCCGCGCCAGTACCAGGGCCAGCACTGCGGCGACCAGCGAGCCGGTCCAAAACCAGAGCGCGAGCGGCGTCTCACGCCAGCCCGCGACGATGAAGTGGTTGTGCAAGGGCGACATCCGGATGACCCGCTTCCCGGTCAGCTTGAAGCTCGCCACCTGCGCGATCACCGAGACGGTCTCGACAACGAAGACCAGGGCCAGCAGGGGCAGATACCAGAGAAAGCCGGTGGTGATGGCCACGGCGACCATCGCCGTGCCCAGCGCCAGGCTGCCGGTGTCCCCCATGAACAAGCGGGCCGGGAACAGGTTGTAGAAGAGGAAGCCGACCAGCACGCCGGCGAGAACCGCGGGCATCAGCCCGACCCCTGGTCGGTGCTGGAGCACCGCGATCAGCGCCAGGGCGCCGAAGGTCACGGCGCCGGTGCCCGCGGCAAGCCCGTCGCTGCCGTCGGTCAGGTTGAAGGCGTTGGAGCCCGCGGCCACGGCCAGCGCGGCAATCAGGATGATCCAGCCGCCGATCGCCCGCTGCCCGTCGAAGGGAACCAGCTGATTGGTGAGCCCCCAGCGCAGCGCGAGCCAGCCGAGCACGGCGCCGGTCACGAGCTGGATGACGATCTTCTGCCGAGCCCGGAGCCCGAGGTTGCGCCCGCCACGGACGGCGGCAAAGTCATCGAGGAAGCCGAGCGCGCCCCCGAGGAATAGCGCGATCACGACGAACGCGCCGGTAATCGAACGGTCAGCGACCAGGTACAGCACGAGCGCGAGCAGCAGGAAAACCAGTCCACCGGCGGTGGGGGTTCCGGCCTTTGCCTGGTGCGCCGATGGACCTTCTTCACGGATTTGCTGGCCCATGCGTGCCCGGGCGAGCCGTCCGATCGCGGCCGGGTAGATCAGCGCGCTGAGGACCAGTGCAACACCGAAAAGGATGAGCGGCGTCATGCCGGTTCTCGGATTTGCTCGACCACGCGCTCGAGCCGCATGCCGCGCGAGCCCTTGACCAGGACCTGCGTCTGGGCGTTGAGCCAGGGTGTCAACGCCGCCACGGCCTCGTCGGCACCCTCGACCACGAGCGCGCGCTCGGCAGCCAGCCCAGCGCGGCGCGCCGACTGCACCATCCTGGGGGCATACTCGCCGACCGCAATCAAGATGTCGGCGGTCTTGCCGGCGAGCGATCCGATCTCGTCGTGCGCCTGCTCCGCGTGGTCCCCCAGCTCCAGCATGTCGCCCAACACCGCAACTCGTAGCGAGCCCCTGGGGGCCAGTCGAAGCACCTCCAGCGCGGCCTGCATCGATCCCGGACTGGCGTTGTACGAGTCGTCGATGACGGTAGCGCCGTTGCGCCCGGTCAGGATGTTCATCCGCCGCGATGGCGGGATAAAGCCGTGCAAGGCGGAGGCGACGGCGGCCGCGTCGAACTCGAACTCCAGCGCGACTGCGGCGGCCGCCAGCGCATTCGAGATGCTGTGATGACCGGGGAGCCGAAGGTAGACCTCGGCTTTCCCCCGTGGGGTCGACAGCGTAAAGCTGCTGCCGTCCAGCCCATGCAGTCGCACCCTGTCCGCGCGGACGGCGGCGTCGGCCGCAAAACCGTAGAGCGTGAAGCGACGCGCCACCGCCGACATGGCGCGCACCCGGCGGTCGTCGGCGTTCAGCACCGCCAGCCCATTGGGGGCCAGTCCTTCAACCAGCTCACGTTTGGCCGATGCGACCGCCTCGATTGAGCCGAGGAGACCAACGTGCGCCAGGCCAACATTAAGCACGACGCCGATGGTGGGCGGCGCCACGCTGGTCAGCTCGCGGATTTCGCCGGTGCGCGACATGGCGTACTCCACGACCAGCACCCGGTCACGAGGATCCATCTGGAAGACCGTCATCGGAATGCCGGTATAGGTGTTGAGGTTGCCTTCACTCTTGTGCACCCGCTGACGGCGTCCCAGAAGATGCGCGATCAGTTCCTTCGTCGTGGTCTTTCCGGCGCTCCCCGTCACGGCCACGATGGGAAGGGGCCGGCGGCGAAGCCGCTCGGCGGTCAGGTCGAGCAGCGCCCGGCGCGTGTCGTCGACCAGGATGACGGCGGCACCGTTTACGCCCTGCGGCGGCCGTTCGCAGAGTACGCCGGCGGCGCCGCGTTCCACCGCCTGGGGAATGAAGACGTGTCCATCGTGCTGCCCCCCGCGGAGCGCGACAAAGAGCCCGCCCGACTCGACCTCGCGCGAGTCGGTAAAGAGCCGTGGAAACGTGACATCCGGCGGGCCGCTCAGCAACCGCCCACCTGTCGCCTCGACGATCTCCTTCACGGACATCCCCACAGCATCACTATTCTCGCGCCCCTCTCGCAGGGGAGGTCATGGCGCGATCTGCCACTGGGTGATCAGCGCGCTGGCGACCGTTTTCCAGATGGGGGCCGCGACATAGGCGCCCTCGAAGAGGACCTGCGGCTTGCGGGTGATCACCAACATGATGAACTGGGGGTGATCGGCGGGCAGGAAGCCGACGAAGGAGCCGATCGTCTGGTCCGGCAAATATTTTCCGTTCTCCGGAATGCTTGCAGTTCCGGTCTTGCCGGCAATCCGGTTTTTGAAGCCGTCGATCCGTGCAGCAAAGCCGGAACCATGCTCGACGACGCCGACCATCATCTGCTGCATCTGCTGCGCCGTCTTGGGGCTCACCACCTGCCGGATGATCCGCGGCCGAACCGGGTGACGGGTCCCGTTGCTGTCGATCACCTGGTCGACGACGTGGGGCCAGACAAGATTGCCGCCGGTGGCCGCCACGTTGATGGCGGCCAGCATCTGGATCGCGGTCGCGTCGACACCCTGTCCAAACGAGGCGGTCGCGAGCTCGACCGGTTTCCACTTTGGGAGAGCACGGAGCGGCTCCGACGTCTCGGCCGCGACATCGACGCCGGTCGGCGAGCCGATGCCAAATCGCTGCAGGTACTGGTAGAAATTGCCGGACCCTTCGAGCTGCTCGGCTTTGATGGCGCCGACGTTGAGCGAGTTCTGTAAGACCTGCGTCATCGTGACGTTCCCGTGCGCCCGGTTGTCCCAGTTGCGGATGGCCACGCCGCCCACCACGGCCACACCCGTTTCATTGAAGCGCGTGTCGGGCGTGATGGCGTGGGTATCCAGTGCCCCGGAAAGCGTCACGACCTTCATCACCGAGCCCGGCTCGTAGAGGTTGGAAACGATCGGGTCGATGAAGCGCGCCGTCGGCGTGGTGGCGAAGGCGTTGGCGTCATAGCTGGGCACATCGGCCCAGGCCACGATCCGACCGGTTTGCGGCTCCATGATGATCAGCGAGCCGCTCTCCGCCTGGTACTTCTGCACGCCGTCGGCCAGGGCTCGCTCGGCCACCACCTGGATGGTGCTGTCGAGGGAGAGCTGCAGCGTGGCCCCATCGACCGGATCGCGACGCTGGCGGTCACTCAGCACGATGGGCCGGTTGGCGAGGTCTCGGACGGTGGCCTCGAATCCCGGCTGGCCGCCGAGGACCTTGCTGTAGTAGCCCTCGACGCCGTAGTTGCCCTTTCCGTCATCGTTGGCGAAGCCGAGCAGGTTCGCCGCCAGGCTGGTACCGGCCACGCCGCCATCGACGTAGGCGCGCTGGGTCTCCGCCACCTTCCCGATCCCGGGCAGGCGCAGGCCATCCAGCTGCTGCGCGACCGCGGCCGGCACGCGCCGCGCCAGGTAGACGAACTTCCGCGTGGTGGCCAGCTTGGCCTGGATCTCGGCCGGGGTCAATTGCAGCACCGGGGCCAGCCGGGCCGCGATGTCCTGCCGCTCGGCCGCGGTGATCAAGTCAGGCGACGCAAAGATCGAAAAGACCGGCGTGTTGGTGACCAGCATCGACCCGTTGCGGTCGAGAATGTTGCCGCGGACGGCGGGGAGGGTGATGGTGTCGTCGTGGTAGGCCGCGGCCAGCTGCGCCATGTCGCCGTGCCGCCACACCTGCCAGTAGACGAGCCGGCCCAGCAGCACGAGATAGGCGCTCAGCAGCAACGCCATGAGCGTCAGGATGCGCCCCCGCGGCTCCAGCCCGTGCACGCCTCCGGTGTTCACCGGGTACATTCCCGCGGCAACGGTGAACTCAGTGCGACGAGGTGGCTTCGAGGGGTCGCCCGGTAATGGCGCCGACCACGGCCATCACGCCGTCCCACATCGGTGGGTGCCCGGAGTCGGAAGGTCGGGGCCCGAGCGCGATCGGCGAACCGGTCGCGTGGACGTACTGCCACCGGCTGGGGTGCGAGAGGCCAAGCTGCTGCGCGGCGGTGGCAACGCGGTTGGCGGCGCGGTCGCCGGCGAGCTGGGCCAGGAGCTGGTCGTGCTCGGCGGTGAGCCGAGCCTGTTCCTGCTTCAGCGTCGCGATCTGGTAGCTGGCCTGGGTGGCGGCGGCCGACTGCGCCACAAGCAACAGGGCCGCAGCGATCAGCGACACGGCGGCGACGAGCGGCGAGATCGAAGGCCGGCCGCGACTCCGGCGCGCGCGCGAAGGGGGAAACGCGCGCGCCGGAGGGGTCGGATCGGGCCGGCGGGGCCGCAATACTAGTAGATGCCCAGGAGGGAGGGATTCCACCATGCGGCCGCTCAGGTATTGACTTGTGGAATGACATGGACGGGTTTCATAGCTTCTCCGCGACTCGTAATTTCGCCGACCGGGCGCGAGGGTTTTCCCGCACTTCGGTTTCCGAGGGAGTAATCGGCTTGCGCGTCACCACGCGCACCGAACGCTGGTGCCCGCAGAGGCAGACGGGCGCTTGGGGCGGACAGATACAGTCTTTTGCTTCGACGTTGAAGAGATTCTTTGCAATCTTGTCCTCGAGGGAGTGGAAGGAGACGACCCCTACGCGCCCACCGCTTGCGAGCACTTCAATGGCAGCCTTCAACCCTTTCTCGATTGCGTCCAGCTCGCGGTTGACCGCGATACGGAAGGCCATAAAGGTGCGGGTCGCGACGTGAATGTCGCGGGGCCAGGCACCGCGTGGGATGGCGCCGGCGACGACGTCGACGAGATCCCTCGTGGTCTTCAATGGCGCCCGACGCCGCCGCTCCACGACTCGCTGGGCGATCCGCGCCGCCCACCGTTCCTGGCCGTACTCCTTAAGGATGCGTCGCAGTTCGCTCTCCGATTCGCGGTTGAGCACGTCGGCGGCGCTCCATGGTTCGCTGCGGTCGAGGCGCATGTCGAGTGGTCCGTCGACCTGGAAGCTGAAACCCCGCTCCGGGTCATCGAGCTGCAGCGAGGAGAGGCCGAGGTCGAAGACGACCCCGTTTGCGGGGCGGCCGATCCGCTCGGCTGCCCGGTCGAGCTGGGCGAAATTGGTGTGCTCGAGCATCAGGGTGATGTCGGGAGGCACCGGTTCCTGGGCGAACCGCTCGATGGCTGTGGCATCGCGATCGATACCGAGCAGTACGCCGCCCGGCCGCAGGCGTTCGATCAGCGCCCGCGCGTAGCCACCGCCACCGAGCGTGGCGTCGACGAACGCCTGCCCGGGAGCTGGTTGAAGGCTGGTTATAACGTCTTGTAAAAGTACGGGTCGGTGTCCGGCTGGGCCGGACGGTCGATCGCCGCGAAGATGGCCGCCTCGGTCACGTGCGCTGCGCACGTCGCCGCTCGACCACCTGGTCCTGAATTCGCGTGTACTCCTCCGGCGTCGCCTCGCCGATGCGCCGCCACTGCTCGTCGTTCCAGATCTCGATCAAATTGTTGACACCGACGATCCAGGCGACGTTCGTGATCCCCGCATACTGCCGCTGGTCGGCGGACAGGACGATTCGTCCCTGGCCGTCGAATTCGCACTCTCGGGCGGCGCCGAACATCATGCGGGCGAGGCGCCGCTCCTCCGCCGGCGTCGTGGAGCCCAGCCGTAGGCCCTGCTCCCCGGCCCACTCCTGCGGCGGATACAGCTGCAGGCAGCCCTCGGCGCCCTTGGAGATCACCGTTCCGGTTGGCAGCTGTTCGCGAAACCGGGCGGGAATGGCGACCCGTCCCTTGGCATCGACCGAATGGCGATAGGTGCCCAGGAACATTAGATGGTGCCACCGACGGTCTCACACTCCCCACTTTTCCCCACTTTGTGCCACCGACACGCCGAACGCTACCACCGCGACAGGTGGCTGTCAACAAATTCGGACTAAATCTTGTGGGCTTGTGGCCGCATAGAAAAAGCGGCCCTAGATGTTGTGTCTAGCCCGAGTGCCGACTTGTCAGGGCGCGAGCTGGGTCGTCCAGGTCTGACCGCCATCGACGGTCTTGAGAATGGGCAGACCCCTCGAATCCGCGCCCAGCACCCAACCCACCTGCGCGGTCACGAACTGAAAATCCCTGACAACGCCGTTCGAATTCGATGGAATCGTTCCGGCGATTGACCAGTGCTGGCCACCGTCCCCGCTAAAGAGGATGGTGTTGGCCTTGGCGTCCAGAGTCCAGCCGTGGGTGGCGTCGAGGAAGAACACCGAAAACGCGTTGCCCGGCAACAGCGGTCCGAGCTGCCAGGACCGACCGCCATCGGTGGTGGTGTAGAGGAAATTCTGCGCGTAGCCGCGCGCATCCTGGTAGGCGCCGTTCAATACCAACGCGCCGTGTTGGCTGTCCCAGAAGCGCAGGCTCTCGATCGAGCAATCACAGGTGGACGTACCCTGCTGAGGAATTCTCAGCGAAACCCCCGCCCAGTTCCGGCCTCCATCACGCGTCACGTACAGGAAGTATCCGCCGCCTGCACCGCAGCCACCCTGGATCCAACCCGTGGTCGCAGTCACGAAGACGAGGTTCGTTTTCGAGCAGGCCAGTGGCAGATGGCCCGCCAGGCCGCTTGTGTCCGTTTCGGAGAGCTTGCTCCAGCTCGCGCCGCCGTCGGCAGTCCCGTAGATCGCCAGCATGTCCGAACCGGGCGTCTGCAGCGTGCCATCTTGCTTCATCAGGAGCCAGCCGTGCTGCCGGTCGACGAAGTCGATCGCGCCGGGGAAGCCCCAGCCGGCCACGGACGTCCCAGTACGCGACCAGTTCCGGCCGCCGTCCGAGGTTCGGTAGATCTCGACGCTGAAGTCACTCGTCGGAGAGCCGGGTTGGAGCGACGACGCCAGCCAGGCGTTGTTGGCATCCAGGAAGAACGTGGTCCAGTTGCCCAGGCGGGCGCCCCGTGGCGTCACGTCATTCCAGTCCGCTCCACCATCCGACGTCCGCAGAATACGGTCGGTGCCGGAACCCGCGGCCCAGCCGGTGCTCACGCTGACCATGGTGAACGTCGTTGGAGCCATCAGCGGGTACGGTCCCACGCTGGGCTCAGGCGTGGGGCTGGCGGACAGTGTGGCGGTTGGCGACACCGAGGCAGTGGGCGTCACGATCGGGGTCGGACGCGGGCTGACCTTCAGGGCCGCGTTCGACTGCCGCAGCTTGCTCACGCCGACACCAAGCCCGATCGCCAGCACCAGCACCGCGGCCGCCGCCAGCAGCTGAAACGCCCACGAATAACGCCGCCCGAGAACCCTGGCGGCGATACGCCCCTCCATGCCCGAGGGGGCTTGGGTACGAGCGCCGGATGAGAGGTAGGCGCGCAGGCGCGATTCGAGGTCGGGCCGGTTATTCATTTTGCAGGTCCTTTCGCATGGTGGTCAGGGCGCGCGCCAGGTGGCTGCGCGCCGTGCCCGGAGCACAACCGATCAGGTGAGCGCACTCGTCAATGGTGTAGCCGTACTCGTAATGCAGAGCGATGACGGCTCGCTGCTGGCGCGTCAGCCGCCGGTAGCTTCGATCGAGGTCGGGATCGGACTGCAGCGGGGCGGCCCGATCGGCATCCTTGCGGTCCGCCAACCAGAGCCGTGGAAGAACCCGTCGCCGCAGCCGAAGCGCTCGCCGTACACAAATCTGGCGGAGCCACGCGGCACGCTTCAGCGGATCGCGCAAGGTCGACCAGGAGCGCCAGGCCTGTTCCATGGTTTCTTGCACCGCGTCCTCGGCTTCCTGGACATCCCGGAGGATCGAATAGGCCACGGCGAAGAGGCGGCCGCTCTCCATGCGAATCGCGGACTCGAACCCGTCCGCGTCGCTGATCGGCTCGGTCAGCGCCATGATCACGTAACCATTGAGTCGGCACGACGCCGCCTGGTTTACGCGCGATGCGACGATCTCGTTACGGTTGGCCGGGCGCCAGCGTCGATTGGGGCGGTAAGAGAAGTGAGTCCGCCGTAAGCCGAGTTCTGTTCCCCGCTTCAGCCGGTCTAGCCGGCGCGTCGTGGGGCAGCAGTCATCCGTCTCGGTCGCCGGTTACCCGGCGACTCTAGCGACCTAACCCGAGGACCGGCCGAGCCAGCCGTATCGTCCTCCTATTCGGTCTTGCTCCGGGTGGGGTTTACCGAGCCAGCCGGTCTCCCGGCTGCTGGTGGGCTCTTACCCGCACCATTTCACCTTCGCCGTCGCTCGCGCGGCGGCTGTGTCTTTTCTGTGGCACTCTCCTTCGGGTCACCCCGACCGGGCGTTACCCGGCACCCTGCTCTGCGGAGCTCGGACTTTCCTCGACGGGACGATCCCGGCGCGACTGCCTGGCGGACTCACCGTCGATCTTATACCCAGCCGTTTTGGGAATCAGCAGCGGGGTCAGCCCGGCGGCGAGCAGCAGCAACGCGGTGGCGACGGCGATCGCTGCCGTCAGCCCGATGTGAATCAGCGGACCGGAGATGGCGGACCCGAGCGGCGTCCCGGCAAAATTCAGCGACATCGAGATGGCGAAGGCGCGTCCGTACCAGGCCGGGTCGGTGCGGCGCTGCCGCATCGAGAACAGCGCGATGTCGGCCGGACCATTGGCGATCCCCATGAATGCCATGGCGGCGGCGACGGCGATCACGTTGCCGGTGACCGCGAGCACAGCCATACCAAAAGCGCCGGCCAGCGTGCCGAGCCCCAGCATCACGCGCTCTCGACCCTCGCTGCTGTGACGTCCGAAGTAGATCACGGAAAGGGCCGACCCCAGCCCGAGCAGGGCCCAGACCTCGCCCACCAGCGCCGCGTCTCCATGCACGCGTTGAAAGATCATGACGGGCAGCGCCACGATCAGGATGCCAAAGCCGGCATTCACCAGGCCGATGACGATGGCCAGACCTCGCAGCGATGCGTTTCGCACCACGACGTAGACCAGCCCTTCCCGGGCGTCGCCCAGCACGGAGGTCGTCCCACCGCGTGCCACCGGTTCCGTAAGCCCGACCATCGGGAGCGCCGCGGCCACGAAGAATGCGGCGGAGGCGAGCAAGGCGACCCGCGGGCCAAACCCGGCGGTGAGTCCCCCCGCCAGCGCCGGCCCTGCTGCACCGGTGACGGCGTACGCCATGCTGTCCAGGGCGTTCGCCCGATCCCAGAGCCGGCTGGGCACGATCAATGGCAGCAGCGAGCGGGCGCCGCTGTTACTCAGGGAGTAGGTCAGCGCTCCGACCGTCACGATCGGCAGCAACACCGCCGGCGTCAGCCGCCCGGCGGCGTCGAGGCCGGCGATCAGGAATAGGCTCAGTGCCCCGACCGCGTAGTCGAGCATGATCAGCCGCACCCGCCCGTGCCGGTCGAGCAGGGCGCCCGCAATCGGGCTCACGGCGATTCCGGGCGCGATGGCCAGGAAGATCGTCACGCCGGCGAGCGTTGGCGAGTGGAAGCGCTGCAGGGTAAAGAGCACCAGCGCCAGCTGCATCATCGCGTTGGCGGTCCGCGCGAGGACCACGCTGCTCGCCAGCCGAGGGAACGTGGGGATTCGGAATAGATCGGGGTAGGTCGTGCTTTCCGCGGGCACGACTCTAAAGCTTACGGAGCCAGGACTTTCTGCATCGTCTTGAAGGAGACTTTCGCGTACTCCTTCAGGATGTCGGCGCCGGCGCGGCTCTTCAGCGACCTCGCGGTCTCGATGACTTTCGGCGAGGCGCCCTTCGGTAGCGTGACGCCCAGCGTCTTCGAGGCCTGGTCCAGCCATCGCAGAAAGGCGTCACGCGCCAGGATCGAGGCCGCGGCCACCCCGACGTCGGCTTCAGCACGATGCACCTGAACCAGGGGAACACCGCTGAGCCGCGTACCCGTCAGGGCCCGGCTCTCGATATAGCGCTTGTCACCGAACTGATCGCTCAGGATGAAACTCGGCCGCAGTCCTGACTTGATCAGGTCTTCGATCACGCGCGTGTGCGTCCAGGCCAGCAAGGTATTCAGGTTCTTTCCCTCGCCGCGCATCTGCGCGTAGAGCTCGTTATAGCGCTTCGGCGCCAGCACGAGCACCGCGCGCTGCCCTTCGGGGACGACCTGACGAATATTGGATGCGAGGCCTCGCAGCTCGCGGTCGCTCACGGTCTTGCTGTCGCGGACGCCGAGTGTCCGAAGAATTTGGGCGGTCCTGGCATCGACATATACCCCGGCCGTCACCATCGGCCCGAAGAAATCGCCTTTTCCCGCCTCGTCCGTCCCGATGTGCGGATCAGTCTCCGGGGGCCTCGCAGTCTCCGTGGCGGCGGTCGTGCTGCTGGCGCGGCTTTTTGGCGCCGCCTTCTTGCCAACCGCCTCAACCATGGCGATCGCCGTGTCGTAGGCGGGCGCGTGGCCGGAGACCACCAGCTTGCCCGACTGATAGAGGATGGCCCGAGCCTGGCTGGCCCCATCGGACAGTTTGGTCCGCCACGTCTCGTATGGACCTGGTTGCTCGTCGACGGCGCCCAGGCCATGCAACCGCTCATGGAGCGGTTCGCGGTCGGCTGGAGCAACCCCATAGGTCGTCGTTGGCCGAGTTTCGCGCGCTGACAATCGGTCGGCAGTATAACGCCGGTATGCGATAGTTTCCCAATGGCGGACGTGGTGCAAGTCGTCGGGACCGACGACCCGGTTCGCCCCTTGTTCACCGCGGCTGGCGAGCTTAAGGCTGACGCCCGGAGCGGCCTCGGCCTCGATGCCGCGGCGCTTCGCGATCTGTATCAAAAGATGATCCTGATCCGGCGCGCCGACCAGGAAGCCCTCAACCTGCAGCGGCAGGGCGAGCTCGGATTGTGGGGTCAGTACCTGGGCCAGGAAGCGATTCACGTGGGTGCCGTCGCAGCGCTCGAGGCCAACGACTGGATCTTTCCGAGCTACCGGGAGTTTGGGATGGCGATGTGCCGGGGCGTCGACCCGGCCGAGATGCTGACCTGGTTTCGCGGCTTGTCGCACGGGCCGTGGGACCCACGCAAATATGCCTTCGCCCCGCTGGCCGTTCCGGTTGCGACCCAGGTGCCGCACGCGGTCGGCTTTGCCATGGGGTCAAGGTTGCGCGGCAGTGACGACGTCGTGCTGGGAACCTTCGGCGACGGCGCGACGTCGAAGGGCGATTGGCACGAGGCGATGAACTTTGCCGGTGTCTTCAAGGCACCGGTCATCCTCCTCTGCCAGAACAACCACTGGGCGATCTCGGTGCCGCTGGCCAAACAAACGGCGGGATCCATCGCCGAGCGGGCCCCCGGGTACGGATTCCCGGGCATTCGCATCGACGGCAACGATGTCCTCGGCGTCTTTGCTGCCGTCCGGGCCGCGGCGGAGCGGGCGCGCCGGGGCGATGGTCCCTACCTGATCGAGGCCATGACGTACCGGATGGGGGCGCACACCAGTTCCGATGATCCGACCCGCTACCGGCTGGACAGTGAGTTGCAGACGTGGAGCGCCAAAGATCCCATCGCGCGCTATCGGAGCTGGTTGCAGGGGCAGGGGCACCTCGATGATGCCGCCGCGGCGGCCATCGATCGCGCGGCCGAAACCATGGCCGAGCAGATGCGTTCGCGGCTGAGGGCCGCCGTTCCGGCACCCGCGGGCGAGGCCATCTTCGATCGCGTCTACGAGCGGCCGCCGGGCCCATTCATCGAAGAGCGCGAGGAATTCGAGGCTTCGCTCGAGGGCACCTGATGGAACCAGTCACGATGGCCAAAGCCATCAACCTCTCTCTACGTGACGCCCTGGCCGGCGACGAACAGGTGCTGGTTTTTGGTGAGGATGTCGGCACCCTCGGCGGTGTCTTTCGCATTACGGACGGCCTGCAGAAGACGTTCGGCGTCGACCGCGTCTTCGACACGCCACTGGCGGAGTCGACCATCATCGGCATCGCCGTCGGCCTCGCGCTGCGTGGCTTCAGACCGGTGCCCGAGATCCAGTTCGATGGCTTCGTCTACTCAGCGTTCGATCAGATCGTCAGCCACGTGGCGAAGTACCGAAATCGATCCGGGATCTCGATGCCGATCACGATCCGCATCCCGTTTGGCGGCCATATCGGCGCGGTGGAACATCATTCGGAAAGCCCCGAGGCCTACTTCACGCATACCGCTGGTCTCAAGGTCGTGGCCCCGGCGACGCCGGGCGACGCCTATGCCTTGCTGCGATCGGCGATCGCCGATCCCGACCCGGTGATCTTTTTCGAACCCAAAGCCCGGTATTACATGAAAGAGGAAATCAACCCGTCGCTCGAGGTTCCGATCGGCAGCGCTCGGGTGGCACGCGAAGGATCGGGCGCTACCGTCATCGCCTATGGGCCGACCGTCAGCCTGGCGCTGGATGCGGCCAGCGCCGCCGAAAAGGAGAACATCTCGCTCGAGGTCATCGACCTGCGCAGCCTCTCCCCTCTCGACATGCCCACCATCCTGGCGTCGTTGCAGAAGACGCATCGTGCGGTCGTGGTTCACGAGGCGCCGGTCTTCGGTGGGTTTGGCGGTGAAATCGCCGCCAGGATCAGCGACGACGGCTTCGACCTGCTGGAGGCGCCGGTGGCCCGCGTCGGTGGAATGGATGCACCGTATCCGCCGTCGCGTTACGAGAAGCTCTACCTGCCGGATGTCGATCGGATTCTCGAAGCCGTCGACGTCGCCCTCGCCTATGGCTGACCAGACCTTTCGCCTCCCGGACCTGGGCGAAGGCTTGACCGAGGCGCAATTGGTGACCTGGCGAGTCCAAGAAGGCGGGCATGTCGAGGTGAACGAGCCCCTATGTGATGTCGAGACGGCGAAGGCGGTCGTCGTCATTCCCTCGCCGTGGATGGGCACGATTCAGAAACTCCACGCCCGTCCGGGCGAATCCGTCGCGGTTGGGTCGGCGCTGGTCACCATCGCGGCGGAGGGCGCGCCGGCAGCCGTCGAGCCGCGGCCGGCTGAAGGCGTCGAGGCAACCCCGAGCACGCTCGTCGGCTATGGGGCGGGCGCCGGTCCCCAGGCCGGCAGTCGACGCCGAGCGCGGGTCGCGCCGTCCGCACCGCAGGCAGGCAGCGACGTCCGGGCCGCACCCTTCGTGCGCCAGCTGGCCAAAGAAAAGGGGATCGATCTCGCGCGGCTGACTGGATCGGGACCGGGCGGCCGAATCACACGCGCCGATGTCGAAGGCGCCGCATCGCCCCCGGCCGCTGCAGCCCCGGCACCGGAACCTACCCCGACCGATGGCGAGCGCCGCATCAGCGTTGTCGGCATCCGCAAAGCGATTGCACGCCAGATGGTGCGCTCGGTCTCCACGATTCCGCAGTTCACCGAATTCGCCGTCTTCGATGCCACGAACCTGCTGGCCGCTCGCCAGCGGCAAAAGCAGAACGGGCGATCGCTGACTCCTCTTCCCTACTTCATCGTCGCATTGGTCAAAGCGGTACGCGCTTTCCCGCTGATGAACAGCTCCTGGGATGAGGCGCGCGACGAGATCGTCGTGAAACAAGCGATCAATCTCGGGATCGCCGTCAACACCAGCCAGGGCTTGCTGGTTCCGGTGCTGCGTGGCGCGGACCAACTCGACCTCTCGGCCATCGCGGATCAAAGCGCCCGGCTGATCGAGGGCGCCCGGGCCGGCACGCTGAAACCCGGCGAGATGAGTGGCGGCACCATCACCATCACGAATGTCGGGGCCAGCGGACCGGTGGAAACCGGGACGCCCATCATCAGTCCGCCGGAATGCTGCGTGGTGGCGTTCGGCGCCATCAAGCCGCGACCGATGGTGATCGACGGCGAGGTCGTCGCCCGCAGCGGGGCCTGGATCTCCATCTCGGTCGACCACCGGATCGTCGACGGGGCCCTGGCGACCGAATTTCTGACCGCGCTCGTCGGCGAGCTGGAGCACCTCCATGCCTGAAGCGCAGCAGCTGATCTATGACTGGAACACGGTCGAGGCGCCGGACAGGCCGTCCCGACCTGTGGCGATCCACGACGAGACCCTTCGTGATGGGATCCAGGGTCCGTCGGTCCGCGACCCCGACATCGATCACAAGCTGCACTTCCTGCATCTCGCCGACGAGCTCGGCGTCGCATCAATCGACCTCGGGCTGCCTGGCTCCGGTCCGCGGGCGATGGCCGACGTCGAACGTCTCGCCGCTGAGATCCGCGACCAACGCCTCCACATCAAACCGCTGTGCGCGGCGCGCACGCTCGAGGTGGACATTCGTCCGGTGGTGGAGATCTCACAGCGGGTCGGGATTCCGATCGAGGTCGCGGCCTTCATCGGCTCCAGCCCCATCCGGCAGTACGCCGAGGGATGGACCATCGAGGAGATGGTCGACAACACGAGAAACGCCGTCCGCTTCGCCCGCCAGAACCAGCTGCCGGTCATGTACGTCACGGAAGACACGACCCGAGCGCAGCCGGAGACGCTTCGCCGCCTCTTCGGCACCGCCATCGAGGAGGGCGCGCAGCGGGTCGCGGTCTGCGACACCGTCGGTCACTCCACCCCGGACGGCGCGCGCGCGGTGGTGGGCTACGTCCGGCAGATGCTCGACGAGATGAAGCCGGAGGTCGGCCTCGACTGGCATGGCCATAGCGACCGCGGCTTCGGACTGATCAATGCCATCGTGGCGGCCGTCGCCGGCGCCGACCGCATCCACGGCTGTGCGCTCGGCCTTGGGGAGCGGGTCGGCAATACGCATCTGGACCTGTTGCTCGTGAACTTCCGGCTGCTGGGGTGGATTGACACCGACCTCAGCAAGCTACGCGAGATGGGCGAGGTCATCGCCGAAGGCACCGGCATGCCGATCCCCGCGAACTATCCGGTGCTGGGCCGCGATGCCTTCCGCACGGCGACCGGCGTCCACGCGGCCGCGGTCATCAAGGCCAAGCGCAAGGGCGACAACTGGCTGGCGAACCGCGTCTATTCCGGCGTGCCGGCCGAGCTCTTCGGCTGCGAGCAGGTCATCGAGATCGGGCCGATGAGTGGCGAATCGAATGTCATCTTCTGGCTTGAACAGCGCGGAATCGCGCCACGTCCTGAGCTGGTCAGAGCCGTGATCGACGCCGCGAAACGTCGCGACGGCCTGCTCTCAGAGGCTGAGGTTCTGCACATCATCGAGCAGGCATCGCCACGAACCGCTCGCGCCTAGGCCCCACCTCACAACTTCGTGACCGGAATACAAATTTCGCACTCAAAGGCGCCGGTCTCATGCTCAACCGTGAAACCCGGGGGATAGTACTCGAACAGCGGGCGTGAGTCGAGCTGCAAACCACTTCCAGGCAGCCAATTCCGCATCAGGTCCATCCAGGCATCACCAATTTCGGCCGCCGTTCCTCTAAAGCTGGCTGCCGCGTACTTGCCGCCGGGAATCGTCGTTTTCAGGTGGTGACCCGCGCCCACAAACTCCGGCCCCACCTCCACGGCCGCGTCGTAGCGGCATTTCTCGGGCGCCGTGATGCCCGGGTCATCATGGCTGATGCCGTACAGCGGACGGCCCATCAGGTTGTTGGTTTGCAGCCACGGGTCGACGGTCTCTTCCCAGAACTGCGAGATCCCCGGCCCGTACGGGCCGACGTGGCGAAGATAAGCGACAGTAACTGCTTGCCGGTCGACCAGCTTGACGTTCATGGAAGCCTCCCGTGAATGGATTCTTGAGACTTGATCATGGCCACCATCGGCTGTGAAAGCCTGACCCAGCTTGCGATCCAGCTGATTTCGATTGCTACGTTCGGCGAGCCGCCAGGACGACGGGGTTGAACCGAACCTCGCCTTGAAGGCGCGCGCGAACGCTTCAGTCGATCCAAAGCCAACAGACAGAGCCACCTGCAGCACTGGCATCCGTGGTTGGGTGACCAATCGTTGGGCGCCGATTTCCAGTCGCCGACGTCGAAGGTATTCGCCGAGCGTCTCTCCCATCCATGCCGAGAAGAGGCGATGAAAGTGAAAGGACGAGAAATTCGCGACGCCGGCCAGTGTTTCCAGGTCAAGCGGTTCATCGAGATGCCGATCGATATGCTCCACGACTCGGTGCATTCGCGCTACATACTCGAAGCAGCTGTCAGTACTGGCCATCGATGACCAACTTGAGCGTCGCTTGGCTCAGATCGAAACGTCGAAGCGCTCGGGATCCCACGTGATCCCGAGTTGACTGGGACCGCCCATGTAGCCGAGCAGGGCCGACGATGCCACCACGGCGGGACTCGCCAGGTATCCGAGACCGCCCACCCCCATCCGGTTTTGCCAGTTGCGATTGAAGGACGTGATGGCGACTTCCCCCTTCTTGAGCGCATCCGGACCCTGGCCGAAGCAGGGACCGCACCAGGACGCGCGGATCTGGGCGCCGACGGAACGCAGGACCGACGCGATCGACTCGCCGCCGAGCCGCGGCTCCGGGTTTTCGATATCGCGCTTGACGCCACCGGAACCCGGAAAGATGACGAACCTTTTCGGCGCCTTCTCGAAGCCACGCTCCCGGCCGGCGCGGATCACCAGCGCCGCCTCGAGCAGGTCGTCATAGCCACCATTCGTGCATGATCCGATGAATGCCTGGTCGAACGGAAGCTTTTCCACAGCCACGTCGTCGGCGGGAAAGGCATTCCCCGGCGCGAAGGGCTTGGCGATAAAGGGGACCAGCTCCGAGAGATCCAGGGTCTCGTCCAAGTCCCAGGCGACCCTTTCCCCGGGCGCGAACGACGGGTACGGCAGATCGCTGATGTTCTTGCGTCGGTACCAGTCGAGGGTGACCTCGTCCGGGGCGAAGATGCCGTTCTGCGCCTCCGCCTCCGCCATCATGTTCGCAACCGTGTTTCGATAGGGGATCGGCAGCTGCCGCTCGGCGTCAACGAACTCGACGCTCATGCCTTGCGCCTGCGCCTTGCCCCAGCGGCGCAGCAATGCCAGCACGACGTCCTTGCCGCTGACCCAGGGCCGCAGTTTGCCGGTGAAGACCACCCGCCGGCGCTTGGCCGGCGTGAAGTAGATGTACCCGGTCGACCAGCCGAAGCCGAGCTGGGTGCTGCCGACACCCGTGCCGACTGCGCCGTACGCCCCGTAGGCGCGGCTGTGCGAGTCGGCGCCAGGCACGAACGCTCCCGGCACGATCAGGCCCTGCTCCGGAAAATAGAAATGAAAGATGCCGTCGCCGGGCGTCGCGTAGTACGGCTTGCCGATGCCGTGCAGTTCGGCAAATTCGCGCCCAATCGACGTCTGCTTGTCGTCGGCATTTCGGCCGGAGAAGACGAAGTGATCATTGGCGATCGCCGCCTGGCGGGGAAAGATCGTGTCGCCACCGGTGATCTGATTGAACGTGTGGATCGAAAAGGGCGCCGTGCCGTCGGATGCGGGAAGCAGATCGCACCAGACGCGGAGGGTACCCCCCGGCCGCACGTCCGCGTCTTTGTCGACCCGGTGAGCCCAGACGATCTGCTCCGTGCTGCTGAGCCCGCTGGCGGTACCCCGATCGGGCCATTCGACCCGTGGCCGGCGTCCGACCGACTCGGCGAACTCGCGCCGTCCGACGGTAATGATGCCGCCGGACCGGCGGATCTCCTCTTCTTTCGGGGTGAGCGGCACGGGTTCATAGCTCTTTTTGCGGGTCTCGTTCGTCAGTCGACGCGTCGAAGGATCGAAGGCCAGCACGTCTCCTTCCTGCGCGTCCTCCGATGCGGCACGGCTCTGCACCACGTGCAGGCCAAGGTTGAGCGCGTTGCGCCGGAAGATATCGCCAATGCCCTCGCCGCACACGATCACCATCTCCAGTCCCGCCTCTTCCGCGACCGCTTTCAGCCCGGCGGGGCTCATCTCACGCGATGAGCCGATACCGAAACGCTCGCCGGCAATGACAAACGTCTCACCCCGGTGCACGCGCTCGCGGAAATCGGGCATCAAGTAGCGAAAGGCGCCCAACTTCCAGCGCTCGTCGAGCCGCTCGAGACTCTCCGAGACGCAGTCATCTGCCGGCGTGATCTGGTCGGTATCGATGGCGTCGAGCTTCTTTCCAGG
>Ga0209474_10001153_pt1 | contig 26638 bp, 22 predicted proteins | sample GraSoiAngelo_145_FD_185902 | JGI IMG/M metagenome (GOLD analysis project Ga0209474, IMG submission 185902) | Grasslands soil microbial communities from the Angelo Coastal Reserve, California, USA - 14_1009_05_20cm (SPAdes) (version 2) | ecosystem: Environmental > Terrestrial > Soil > Grasslands...
GCAGAAGGGGCCGCTCGTCGCGGTCAAACTGCCCGGCATGCTGATCGCGCTGCGCGAGGCGGCGCCCTCCGGCGGGTCCGAAGGCACGGTGATGGATCATTTCGGCTTCAAGGTCCGCGATCTCGCCGCGGCGCTGCAGGTATGGCGCGCCGCCGGCTATCAGGTGGGACGCGAGTTCATCGGCTCTGAAGGGTTCCCGAACGCGTACCTCTTCGGCCCCGACGATCTGAAGATCGAGCTGCAGGAGGACAAGGCGCTGCCAGTCAAGGCGTCGGCCTATCACCTGCACTTCCTGCTCGCCGATTACGCGCAGCTGCGCGACTGGTACGTCGACACGTTCGGGCTGACGCCGCGCAAGCGCGGCACGATCGTGACGACGGCCGATGCGCCCGGCATGAACCTGTCGTTCGCGACGTCGGCGAAGCCGACGGTCGGCACGAAAGGCCGCACGATCGATCACATCGGCTTCGAGATCGCCAACCTGGAGGCGTTCTGCAGGAAGCTCGAGAGCCGCGGCGTAAAGTTCGACGTGCCGTTTCGAAACGTCCCCGCAATCGGGTTGAACATCGCCTACATCACCGATCCGTCGGGCGTGTACATCGAGCTGACCGAGGGATACAACAAGTATTGACGACTGCCGTGCCCGAGTCGCCGCCCGCCCAGGCGAGCGCGCGGCCGTCGGGAGCGTAAATGCTGCACGTGTGTCCGACGGAAGTCGTCCGCGCGCGCGCTGAGCGTGTGTGGGTTCTCGTCGCGACGCCGACCGAGCTGGCGCAATGGACGGAGACGAGACTGATTGAAGCCCCCGCGCGTGAGCTCCGTCCCGGAGACCGGCTCGTGCTCGGCGCCGGCATTGGCCACGCCATGAAAGTCATCTTCGAAGTGCAGGACGCGGTTCCACTCCATCGTCTCGCGATTCACATCCGGCTGCCGTTCGGCGTGACGAACGACGAAGTGATCGAGATCGCGCCGATCGGCGTGGACGCCTGCCGGGTCACGTTCAACTGAGCGTTCGACTTCCCGCCAGGCTGGCGGGGCTGGCTGATTCGGACGGCGCTTGGCCGGCTGTTCGCGTCGGGCCCGGCGGACGCGCTCGCGCACTTGAGGCGCGCAGCCGAGCGCACGTCGTCCTGACGTCCCTGCGGATGCGGCTAGCGGCCGACGCGCTCGAACATCGTCAGCTCCCACGCCCCCTGCTCGACGTCGTGCCGGATGATGCACACGTCGCCGTCGGTCGTCCGCACCTTGAAGTACCGATGATCGGGCGCGAGCCACTGGTCGACGACATCGTCGACGTCGAAGGTACGGTCATCGAGCTGGAAGCGCCGCGGCGTCTGCTCGCCGCGATAGCCGGCGTAGCATTCGACGGTGATGTGGAATGGCTCCACTGACCGCGGCGATCAGTGACGATGCGCCTCGGGCATGCCGAGGCGGCGGATCGTGTCGCTCTCGAAGTCGAATTCGATGAGCACCACCGGCTCCTTGCCCACGACCCATCCGTCGTGTCCGGGTTCGATCGCGACAATCTGCGGCGCCTTGTGTTCGACGACGCACCCGTCGGCGTATTCGATGTGGATTTCGCCGCGCGCCAGAAAGCCGACGTGCGCGTGCATGCACAGGTCGGTGCCGACGATGGGCTTCATGTCGACCGACCACCGGAATCCGGCGGGATAGACCATGCGCTTGACGCGCGCCGCGCCGGCGCGGCCGACGTCGATCCGGACGTTGCCGACCGTTCGCCCCACGGCGCCTCTCACCGCCGCGACGAGCGAATCGCGTGTCTTCGTCTTCGGCGGACGCCGAGCTGCCGTGCGCGCGGTCTTCTTCTTGGCCATCGGGCTCTCCGTGGATCACCTCTTTATCACAGGTTCCCCGCGCCAACGACATCGTGCTTGCGGTATCGTGCCGCGAGGCAGGATGCGTGCTCGTCACCGAGAAAGGGACGCGCGATGACTACGACCACGATGACGCCGCGAGTGACATCCTTCGCGCCGCAGTTCCTCGTCGACGATCTTCAGCGCTCGCTCGCGTACTACCGGAAGCTTGGCTTCACGTTCGGCGAGCCGTGGGAGGGTTTCTACGCAATCGGTTATCTGGATGGACTGGAACTTCACGTGAAGGAAGCGCCGAAGAACCCGGCGGAGCGGCGGTATCGGCGCGACCACGAGCATCTCGACGCCGCGGCGGGCGTCGACGGCATCGAAGCGTTCTACGAGCAGTGCGTGGCCAACGGCGCAACGATCGTCAAGCCGCTCGCGGCCACCGCGTGGGGCACAAAGGACTTCTATGTCGAGGATCCCGATGGCTACATCATCAGCTTCGGCGGCCGCCCGGCCGAAAGCTGACAGCCGGTTGCGTACGTGAACCGAGCGCTAACGCTGCCGTTCAACGCGGTTGTCTCGCATACGAAGAATCAGATCTGTCGGATCGCGCGGACCCGGCGGGGAAAGTCCTTGTCGTCGTAATGCTGCCGACCATCGTCTGCAAAATCGATGTGGTTCGCCATGTCCGCGGTCTGCTGCGAGGATGTCCAGTAGCTGAAGTTGTCGGCAACGCCGCCGTCTCGAAAGTCGGCGATGCCTGCGGCCTTCAGGTTGCGATACATCAACGCCGTCTCGTCTCTCGACGGCAGGAACCAGCCGCGCACACCGTTCACCTCGAGGTTTGCGCACACGTCGGCGGCCACGCCGCGTTCGGTGCACGCGCGCAGGATGTCCGTCGTGTTCTGTCTGCCGGTCCCGACTGCCGTCCCTCGCGCGCCTGGAATCGCTCGCCGGAAACATCCCCACCTGGCGCCGGCGCTCTGGTCGAAGGGCGCCGCTTCGAGATAGCGCCAGCCGTCCGAGGCGGCGTTCGGGTTTTCGTAGAAGATGAAACCGCCGGCAGGGCCGACGTCGCCGATCTCGTATCCGGCCGTTGAGACCCAGAGGGTCATCTCGCCCACGCCGCGATTCGCCCACAGGTAATACGGGACGAGCGACACCGGCTTCGCGGCCGCCGAGGGATTGGTCAGGCTCGTTGCTTCCGCACGAACCACGGTCACGCCGCCGTCGAGCTTCGCGTCGACTGCGGGCTTCAGCGGAAGCGCGGGATCGATCCGGAGATCCAGGGCGCGTCCGCCCTCGACGTCCGGCCATTCCAGGCAGTACACGATTGCGCCTCGTTCGACCGCCGCTCTGCGTCGATCCTGTGTCACTCGTCGATCGGCAACCACTCTCCTGGTCTCGACGGGCAGGTCGACGCGAACCACGTCTCCGTCCCTCCACTCGCGGTCGAGCGACACGTATCCCATGTCGTCCGGGACGGCACCGACGTTCCTGCCGTTGACCTCGATCGCGACGGCTCTGTCGCTCCGCTCGACGTACGCGTACAACGAGCCGGGCACCGGACGATTCCGCGCCCAGCCCGGAATGCGCAGCTTGATCGTGCCCCTGACGGGTTCGGCCGCCGACACGGACAGCCGCGACGTGCCGCCCCACGGCATGTCGCTCTCGATCGAGAGTGCGAGCCGCTGTCCGCCAAACTGAAAAGATGTCGCGCTCGACACGTAGAGGTTCACGTACACGGCATCGTTCGGATCCTGCGTATAGATGAAGCCCGGCATCGACGCGAGAAACCGAACGAGATTTGGCGGACAGCACTCGAGCGAGGCGCGCGCCCACCGCACGTCGCGGCCGTCGCCGGCGCTCGCGAGGCGATTCACGTAGAAGAAGCGATTCCCCGTCGTCGAGACGCCGGCGACGGCGTTGTTGTAGATGCCGCGTTCCAGCACATCGATGTACTTCGCGTCGCCGGTCGCCATGAACAGGCGATGGTTCAATGTGACGAACATCAGCACGGCGCACGTCTCCGCGTAGGCGGAAATATTCGGCAGCGAATACGGCTCGCCAAATCCTTCGTTGCCGGTCGAGCCGACGCCGCCGGTGATGTACATCTTCCGCTCGACGATATCGGTCCACATCCGGCGTGCCGCGTCGACGTAGGCCGAAAGCCCCGTCAGTACGCCCACGTCAACGAGCGACACCATCAGCGACGTGCCGTTCACGGCGTGACCGACGGCTTCGCTCTGCTGCAGCACCGGTTTGTACGATTGATTGTGCCGGCTCCGGTTCACGGAGTTGTCCAGCCCGCGGATATCGAGGTAGTGCTTCGCCAGATCGAGGTGCTTCTTGTCGTGTGTAGCGCGATACAGCTGCACGCAGTTGATCGCGTCGCGCTCGCCTCCGGAAAATGGCGGGTCGTGTGCGACGAACTCGCCGTACAGCCGTTCTGCGGCTGCCGTCGCCTTTGAGAGAAGGTCCGTCTTCCGTGTCGTGCTGTAGTAGGTTGCCGCGACCTCGAAGCCGCTGTTCCCTTTCCATGTCTCCTGGTTCAATTGCGCGAGACGCGCATCGACAATCGACTGGAGCTGGGGATTCGGGTGCGTCTTCAGCGACAGGATGGCCGCTTCGAGCACGTTGCCGTTCAGCCCTCGTGGCGTCTCGGTCAGCTTCTGGACTTCGAAAGGAATCGTGACTTCCGCGTTGGTGTCGATTCGGCGCTTCCAGAAACGGTCGCGGATCGTGACCTCGAAGTACGGCTTCGGACGAATCGGATAGTCGGCGATTGGTGAATACGCCGCATCGGAAATCCGCGGCACCCGACCTTGGATGGAAGCGTTGGCTTGTCCGCCGGCGTCGGCACGTATCGTCGCCCTGGCCGCGGCGATCGCGCCAGCCGCGACCGGAGCCGCCTTCAGGAAATCCCGCCGAGGAATCTTAGGCATACCTTCTCTTGTCCTCGTTACCTGCCGCAGCCGGGCAGTCCGAAGGCGCCGATCTTCGTTGAGTACGTTTCGGAGCCCTTTGCGAGATAGTCGCCGACATACCAGATCGTGCAGTCGTCGCTCGGATCCATCGCGGTCTGCGTGTAGTCCTCCCATCGCAGCGCGTTCTGCGACGCCTCTCCCTCGACGAGGATCGCCTCGCGCAGCGTGAGAAGGCCTGGCGGATCGTTCGCGAGCCGTCCCGCAAGGCGCTGGCCGGGAAAGTTCGGTGTTCCGCCGAACGAGTAGCCGATCGCGATGTTCCCGGCGCGATCGATCGCCGGGCTCGCCATCCAGCGGAAGTACCGGTCGGGCGCGTACGTGCCCTGCTGGTACCGGCTGACGGAGCGCTGTTTGTCGATCCGGAACTCGTACCATCGGACGCCGCCCGCGCCCGCGGCCGTGTTGACGGAGTGCACGGCGACGAGCGACTCCTGATCGCCGATTCGGCGATACACGAGCCGCGACATGATCTTGTCGCCTTGCGAGTCGAGCCGCCGATCGACTCCCGGTTGCGGAACGCAGTTGGACAACTGGCCGTCGCACAGGTAGTGATACGGCGCGACGCTGATTTTCTCCGGCCCGGCGGCCCTGGTATTGGCCGGATTCTTCCAGTCGACGTGGAACTGCCATGCGTCGATGGATTCGGCTTCGAAAATCCGATCCAGCTGCGTTCCGCCGGCCGCCATCATGACGTTCGGCGCGCCCGCCGGCGGAAGAGATGTCCCGTCGATGTCGGCGTTGTTCAGGAAGTTGACGTTCTCGATGACGAGGCACTGTTCGGCCGCCGGTTCGCCTTTCAGCATCCTCGTGCGATCGACGACGCAGGCGTGCTTCTGGGTGGCAATGGTGTCGGAAATCCTGTTGTCGCTGGTGCTCGTCGCGACGTAGTACCCGTCGGGCCAGATTGACGGTCGCGGGTAGTCCGGAAACAACGGACGCAGGAATTCATAGCGGTAATAGCTGCCGAGTGGATCCGGACCGGTGCTCACGGCATAACACATCGAATACGGCCCTTGTGGCGCGTTGTCGCCGCGCTGTCCGCCGCGGCCCGTCGGCGCCGGCACGTCAGGTATGGCCTGAGGCTGGAACAACGGAACCGCGGGACCAGGTTGTCCTGGCCGGCCGGGCGGGCTGAGATACGCCCGCTCGCCACCTGTCCATCCTGTCGGCTGATCCAGCCGAATCGGACCACGGCCGAAGATCGGCATGACGATGAGCCACCGATCGGCAATCTGGTCGTAGCGCACGACCGCGTCGCCGTTGTTTCGCGTCTCGCATTGAGGGCCGAAACCCCTGAACACGTTGTTGGTCGGGACCGGGCCGTACAGAACCTTTCCGGTCGCCTCGAACTGTTTGCCCCGCTTGGTGAAGATCGCCATGCGCGAGTTCACCGTCTGCACGATGTGATTCGGCCCGACCGCGAGGCTGTTGTCCGACGGGTTACGCAGCATCGCCGTGCCTTGCGGCCCGACGAAGCCGCCGCCGAGACCGTCGAAGCTCGTGACCAGAGTCGCCGGGGCCCGTGCGCCGGAACTGGTCTGCTCGATCGCGGCGGATCCGGCCGGCGCGGTGATCGCGGGAATGCTCGCAGGCGGCGACTGCGTCGACGCAAACGTCGAGACGACGAGTAGAGCCACGGCTGCATGCGGACGTGACCGCCGAGCGCGCGCCTCGAGCCGCGCGCCGCCCGTGTGGTAGTGCGCCTGGCGATCCGGCATCATCGGCTCGTCGATCGCGTGCCGCCGAACTCGGCGGTGCCCACCTGTCAACGTGATGGCGAACCGTGCAGGGACGCGGTTCATGTCACACCTCATTTCACGCGACACCACGATCCGCGGCGAAGCTTAACGGACTGATTGTCCGATCGCGAACACATTTTTCCGGTCGCTTCACAACTGCGATCGGTTGTGTGCGGTGAGTTCGTTGACGCGCGAGATCCACGGTGTTATACCGTGCTCGAACCCATTCGATGTCTGTGCGATTCGCGCGGTGGAGGCGAACGATGGCTCGAGCCTGGACGACACCCCTGGTCGGCGCGTGGCTTTGCTGTTTCACCCTCGGTGGGGTCTTCCTTCGTCCGGTCCTCGCGCAAGGAACCGGCCAGATCGAAGGAGTCGTCCGCGACGAACAGCGCCTGGTGCTTCCGGGAGTCGCGCTGTCGCTGCGAAATGCCGACAGCGGCGTCACCCGGACCGTCGTCAGCGAATCCGACGGCCGGTATGTGTTTCCGGCGTTGCTGCCGGGACGCTACGTCCTCCGCACCGATGTGTCGGGTTTCGCGCCGCAGGAACTACGCGATGTCGTGATCACGATCGGGCTGGAGCTGAGGCACGATTTCACGCTGAAGCTTCAGGCGGTGGCGGAAACGGTTACGGTCAGCGCCGAAGCGCCGCTCGTCGACGCCACGAAGGCCGAAGTGGCCGGCATCGTCACGCGGCAGCAGATCGAGACGCTGCCGATCAACTCGCGGCAGTATTTGTCGCTGGCGCTGCTCATGCCCGGCACGACGGTCGACGCGACCCGATCGTTTTTTTCCACCGTGAATGTCGGCGGCTCGATGACCTTCAACGGCACCGGCAACGTCGTGGACGGCACGATCAACAACTGGGTCGAGGACGGCGAGCCGCGACAGGACCTGCCGGAAGATGCGGTGGAGGAATTCAAAGTCACCAACGCGCTCCCCAAGGCGGAATTCGGCCTTGCGACGGGCGGCGTCGTCCAGGTGGTGACGAAGTCGGGCGGCAACCGCGTCCGCGGCGATGCGTTTGAATATTTTCGCGACAAATCGCTCAACGCGCAGGGCGTCTTCGAAGCGACCAAGCCTGCGTATCGCCGCAACCAGTTCGGCGGCAGCGTCGGCGGGCCGATTGTCGCCGATCGGATGCATTACTACGGCGCGTTCGAACGCACGGCGATTGACGAGTTCTACACCGTCACCGCGCCGGCCAGCTTCTACTCGGCGGTCGACGGCACCTTTCCGAAACCGACGACGCGCAACCTGTACTTCGGGCGCGCCGACTGGCAGTTGACGAATGCCCACAATGCGTTCGTCCGTTATCTTCAGGAAGACGAGTTGACGCTGTGCGTGAACTGCGGCGGCACGACGGCCGCCACGGCCAGCTTCGACCAGAGCGTGCCCCGGCAATCGCTGGCTGCGGGCCACACGTGGATCCGTGGCGCCCGGCAATTGAACGAGGTCCGTTTCCAGTATGCGCATGCCGCGTTTTACGGCTACCCGTCCGGCACGACGTTGTTCACCGATATCGGCCAGTTCCCGGCCGAGCGGACCGACCGCCAGACGCGCGCGTACGCGTTTCCGTCGCTCACCTACGGCAGCAGTTACGACGACGCCAGCCCGGAGAGCCGGTGGGAATTCAGCGACACCTATACCGTGCATCTCTCGAAACACGACTTGAGGTTCGGCGGCGAGTACGATCACAACCACTACAAGGTGGACGATGCCATCGGGTTGATCAAAGGCACGTACACGTTCGCCCAGGACCAGGCCTTCAACCCCAACGATCCGTCGTCGATCGCGAACCTGAAGAATCCGATCCTGTTCACCGCAACGAGCGCGCCGGTCACGACGATCGATCCCTCGCGGTACTACGTAGCGTTCGCGCAGGACGACTGGCGGGTCATGCCGCGTCTGACGCTGAACCTTGGTCTCCGGTGGGAGTATCTGTGGGGGCCGTCGAACGAGGGGCTGGATCCGAACGACTTTCCGGTCACGCTGCCGTATGTGAACGTCTCACAACGAGGCCATCGAACCAACGTCGGTCCACGCACCGGATTCGCCTGGGATGTGAACGGCAGCGGCAGGACGGTCGTGCGTGGCGGCTGGGGCATGTACTACGGGCACATTCGAACGCTCGCCGCAATCGAGGAGTATCGGAACTTTCACCGCTTGAGCATCACCATCTCGAACCCGGCGTATCCCGATCCGTATCAGGGTCAGAATCCGGCCAGCTTCATCGTGTCGTCGAACGCGCCGAACGTCACGATTGCCGACAACGACATGCGGCAGCCGGTGGCGCAGCAGGCGAGCGTCGGCGTCTCGCGCAATCTCGGTGGTGCCTTCGCGGTCCATGCCGACGTGCTCTACAACCATACGCAAGACGATTACAAGACGCTGAACGTGAACTTCGCCAACTCGGCGACCGGCCTCACCGCCCTTGGCACGCCGCCGCTGTCGGCCTTCGGCCGGATCGATCGCGTCCAGCCGACCTCAGACCTGACGATGCGTCAGATGTACGTCAAGCTGGAGAAGCGCTACAGCCATCGGTATCAGTACATGGCGTATTACGCCTACACGAACAGCCGGGACAACGCGCCGATGGCGCGCTACATCGATGCGTTCACGTCGTACGATGTCGGATCGTCGAACGGCGAGCGGCGCCACGCCGTCGTCGCGAGCGGATCCTTCCTGCTGCCGGCCAGCGTGACGCTCGGCGTCGTCTGGACCGCCCGCTCGCCGCTGCCGTGGTCGGCGACGGCGGGGCGAGATCTCAATCGAGACGGATTCAACACCGATCTGGTCGCCGGGACCACGCGCAATTCCGGCAATCGCGATCTGAATCTGACCGCGGTGAACGCGTGGCGGGCGGTGAACGGTCTCGCGCCGGTCAGCGAGTCTCAGATCGATACGTCCCGGATCAATATCATGGACGCGCGCGTGAGCAAGGCGTTCACCTTCGGCAGCGGTCGAAAGATCGAGCTCCTCGCCCAAGCCTTCAACCTGCTGAACGCGAAAAACCTGCAGGCGCAATTCGGAAGCGGCCGCGTCGGCAACTCCCTGTCTCCGGTGTTCGGGACGATCGTGAGCGCTCGGCCGAACTTCCAGGGCGAGATCGCTCTGCGCACGACGTTCTGAATTAGCCCTTTTTGGCGGAAACGTCGCACTGAGTGAATGAGCAGCCGGAATACCCCGCGCTGATCCAAACGAAGGACTCAAACGCTCATGCTGACGATGGCCCAGAAAACGCTCGTGCGGAACACCTTCGCGACCATCACGCCTATTGCGGACGACGCGGCGGCGCTCTTCTATCGCCGGCTGTTCGAGCTCGATCCGTCGCTCGAGCGCATGTTCCGCGGAGACATGAAGGAACAGCGAAAGAAGCTGATGCAGATGTTGACAGCAGCCGTCAAAGGGCTCGATCGGCTCGATCAGCTCGTGCCGGTCGTGGAGGATCTTGGCCGGCGCCATGCGGCGTACGGCGTTGCCGACGTCCACTACGAGACGGTCGGCTCTGCGCTGCTCTGGACGCTCGAAAAAGGCCTGGGCGCCGCGTTTACGTCAGACGTGAAAAATGCGTGGGCGACGGTCTACGGCCTCCTCGCGACGACGATGAGAAACGCCGCGCGTGAAGCGCTGACGACAGCCTAGAGCGTTTTTCATAACCCGAGGATGGCGAGTCGCCCGTCGGCCCAGGCAACGGCGACACGCCCGTCGGCGAGCAGCGTGAGCGAGGCAGCCCCGCCGTCGTGCTGCAGCAGCGTCGTCTCGAGTTGCGCCGTCTCGGCGTTCCAGAGCCGCACGGCTCCGTCGCCGCTGACCGACACCAGATGGCGGCCGTCGGCGCTGAACGCGATCGCCGCGGCGGCGCCAAGGTGAGCATCGAGCGACGCACGCCGCGCGCCGGTTCTCGAGTCGAGCAGCTGGATCGAACCGAGCGCGAGGCCCACGGCGACGAGCCGGCCTGACGCGTTTCCCGCCAACGCACACACGCGGTCGACGTTCGCAGTCCATAACTCGTGACCCGTCGCGGCGGCGGTGGCGGCAAGCCCGCGCGTGTCTGTCACCGTACAGATCGTGTCTGCATCCGCCGCGACGAGAAAGGGCGACGGCTCGCGCGTCTGAACGGGAGAGTCTGCTCTTGGTGCCGACCGGGTCGCGCGGGCTGCGATGGTCTGTCGACCTGCGAGAAACCGCTGGAGATCGGTGGCAAGATCGCCGGCGGTCTGATAGCGATCGCCGGCATCGCGTGCCATCGCGCGCGCGACGATGTCTTCGAGCGGGCCGCTGAGCGAGGCGTTCACGTCGGCCATCCGCGGCGGCTCGGCTGCGAGGAGGCGCTGAACCGCCTCGAGCCACGGCACGTCACCGACGTCGAACGGCAGACGGTTCGCCAGCAGCCGATAGAGCAGCACACCGAGGGCGTAGACGTCGCTGCGCGCGTCGACATCGTGGGAGCGTCCGCCCAGTTGTTCGGGGCTCATGTACGCCAGCGTGCCCATGAGCTGACCGTGCCCCGTTTGAATGGTCAGCCGCTGCACGTCGGCGCCGATGGCGCGCGCAATGCCGAAGTCGAGGATCTTCGGCTGGCCGCCTTCGGCGACGAGCACGTTGGCCGGTTTGAGATCGCGGTGAATGACACCGCGATCGTGGGCGTGCTGCACAGCGTCGGCGAGCTTGACGATCAGGGCGGCGCGGGCGGCAATCGTCAGCCCCTGCGCGCGGGCGTAATCGGTCAGCGGTGGACCGGAGACGAGCTCCATCACGAGATGCGCCGGCGTCGCGCGATCGCCCGGGTAGAACGCGTACACCTGCGCGATGCCCGGGTGCTGGAGCCGGCCGAGCATTTCCGCTTCGTGCTCGAACCGGCGCAGGATCTCCGGATGACGAAACCCGCGCCTGAGCACTTTGATCGCGACCGCGCGGCGCGGCCGATCCTGCTGCGCCGCGTAGACGACGCCCATGCCGCCAGAGCCGAGCGCATGGAGCACGTGAAAATTACCGAGGCGCGTGCCGGGCTGGAGCGGACCGTCGGCCGCCGCCATATCGAGCGTGGGGATGAGCGCCGGATCGAGGAAGTCCTCGTCGGGACTGTCGAGCGCGGCAACGAGCGCCTCGACCTCGCAGCGGAGAGCGGCATCGCCGCCGCAGCGCGCATCGAGGACGGCCGCGCGATCGTCCGGTGCGACGTCCGCGAGGGCGAGGAAGATCACGTCCACCGCGGGCAGCGTCATCGGCCGGTACCTGACGAGTCCACAGGGCCGAGCGCGCGGTACAACCACGCTCGCGCGAATGCCCACTCGTTCTTGATCGTCGCCGGCGACAGGTCGAGCGCCGCCGCGGTTTCCTCGACGCTGAGCCCGGCGAAGTATCGCAGCGAAACGATCTGCGCTTTGCGCGGATCGGTCTGCTCCAGGCGCGTCAAGGCTTCGTCGACCGCCACGATATCGGTCAGCGACGGATCCGCCCGCATGATCGCGGTGTCCAGCTCGACCCGCTCCGCGGCGCTGCCGTGCTTGATCCGCTGGTAATGGCGGGCGCGCTCGACGAGAATGCGGCGCATGGCGAGTGCGGCGGCGGCGAAGAAGTGGCCGCGCCGCGCCCAGGGTCGGTCCTGTCGATCGCCGGAGATCCGAAGATACGCTTCGTGCACGAGGGCGGTAGGCTGCAGCGTCTGATTCTGCTGTCGCTCGCGTCGGAGGCGGGCGCTCGCGAGTTTCCGCAGTTCGTCATAGACTTCCGGCAACATCTCGTCCGACGTGCCAGGGCCGCCGTCCGGGTTGGAGTCCGCAGACATCGGGATCGCGAATTATGACACCGGAAGCAATCGGATTGATCAAGGCCAGTCACGCCCAGGCCACTGCGACGCCGCGCCAGCTGGCAGACCGCTTCTACGAGCATCTCTTTGCCGCGGGGCCCTCTTTGCGGCGACTCTTTCCACACGACCTGACGCTGCTCGAAGGACACTTCGAGGCGGCGCTGGCCCTGGTGGTGCGAAATCTGGACGAGATGAGTGCGCTGCGCGAGTCGCTGCGCGATCTGGGCGCGCAGCATGTCCACTGGGGTGCGCGGCCGGAGGACTACGTGACGGCGCGCGAGGCGCTCATCGCCGCGATCGGCGGTCTGGTGCCGTCCTGGGATGCCACGCTCGAGCGGCATTGGCGCGGCGCCGTCACCGCCATCATCGTCCCGATGCTGGAAGGCGCGGCGGTACATACCGCGATGGCGGCGGAGGGGCTGGCCTCGGAGGCGTGTGAGTCCGTGTGAGCGATGGAGGGGTTAGCGGCCCGCCTGGGAAACGATCGCCTGCCACCCGGCGATGGTGACGGCCGTCGAGCGCGCCAACCCCGTATTCTGCGGGATGAACAACTCGACCTGGCCGCGGCCGCGGCCGCCGGCCGGCGACAGTTGAACCGCGTCTCGATTCGCGGAAATCGCCGTCCACGCGGTTGTGCATCCGATCGGCCCGGCGTTGACGTCCACGAGGTACACGGCCGCCGCCGACGCCAGGATGTTGCTCGAGAAAAAGAACTCGAAGCGCGTGCCTTGTGCGGGCGACGGCGTCGTCGTGAAGGACGTCATCGTCACGGTGAAGGTGCAGTCGGTCGGCCCGGTTGGCACGGCTGGGGCCGACGAGCTGCCGCAACCGGCCCACGCGCCGATCACCGTCGTGCAAAGAAGGATTGCCGTCCAGGTTCGCGGGGTCAGCATGTCCTGAGGATCGCCCAACGGTCCCCGGCCAGGCAATGAGGGCCTGAAGACGAAGAAAAGACGCGACCGTCCGCGCCGGCATTGTAGGATCGACCTTGAATTAGAGGACTTAACCCATGAGGACGGGGTGGGTTCCGGGCTTGTTGCTCGCCGCGTTGCTCAGCGTCGCTGGCATTGACGTCGTCGCGCAGGATCCGTCGGTCGCCGACGCGGTCCAGCGCGGCGACCGGCAAGCGGTGCGCTCGCTGCTCGAGCAGCATGCGGATGTCAACGCGCCCCAGCGCGACGGCGCCACCGCGTTGCACTGGGCCGCCTACCTGGACGATGCGGAGACGACGGCGCTGCTCGTCGGCGCCGGCGCGAAGGCCGATGTGTCGAACAGGTACGGCGTCACGCCGCTGGCGCTTGCCTCCACCAACGGCAACGCCGCAATCGTCGAGCAGTTGCTGAAAGGCGGCGCGGATCCGAACCGCACGATCCGCGCCGGCGAGACGCCGCTGATGCTCACCGCGCGCGCGGGCAGCGCGGATGCCGTCAATGCCCTTTTGCGTGCCGGCGCGCGGATCGACGCGAAGGAGACCTGGAATGGCCAGACGGCGCTGATGTGGGCGGCCGCCGCCGGCCACGGATCGGTCGTGCAGGCGCTGGTCGATCACAAGGCTGACATTCGCGCCCGCTCGAATGCAGGCACGACGCCGCTGTTGTTCGCGGTGCGGCGCGGCGACATGTCCGCCGTTCGCGCGCTGGTGGCCGCGGGAGCGGACGTCAACGCGAAGCGACCCGACGGCGCGACGGCGCTGCTCGTCGCGGTGATCAACGGACACGAGGATCTCGTCGACTTCCTGCTCGAGAAAGGCGCCGATCCGAACGTCGAGGGTGGATCGACCGACCTGACGGTCCAGGGCGTGCACGCCCGGCCGATGGAGCTCAAATACCGGAAGCTGACGAACAACGAGCGCGATTCCGAGGGCGTGACGAGGGGCAACATCTTCGGCAGGCCGCTGCAGGCGGCCGTCCACGTCGCGAACTGGCACATCAGCGATCAGTTCATCGCGGTGAAGATGGATCGGCTGCGCGTCATCCGGTCGCTGCTCGACCACGGCGCGGACGTCAACGGCCGCATCAGCATGGAAGAACCGCGGTGGTCGGGCGCGCGGTATCGCCGGCATCTCGCCGGCGCGACCACGCTGCTGCTGGCGGCCAAGTCCGCCGATGTCGAGGTGATGCACCTGCTGCTCGACTACGGCGCGGACTCGACGATCAACACCGAAGAGAACATCACGCCGCTGATGGCCGCGGCCGGGATCGCGTGGGCGTCGAACCAGGATCGCGCGTCCGAGAGCCAGGTGCTCGAAGCCGTCAAGCTGCTCGTCGAGGAGGAGGGGGCCGAGGTGAACGCGGTCAGCGATCTCGGCGAAACGGCGATGCACGCGGCGGCGTATCGCGGCGCCAACAGCGTCGTTCAGTACCTCTTCGACAAAGGCGCGAAGCTCGACGTCGTGGCGATCGACGGCCGGACGCCCTTGATCGTCGCCGACGGAGTCGAGTACGGGAATTCGTTCGCCGCCCAACCGCAGACCGCGGTGCTGCTGCGCAAGCTCGGGGCGAAGGAAATGAAGTGCCCGGCGCCGTGTGCGGCCGCGATCCCCGAAGACAAAGAGATCAAGCGATGAGAGCCGTGCGCGTCGCGTTGATCGTCGCCGCCGGCTGCGCGATCGTTGCGGTTGCGCACAACCGCCGGGTCGCCGCCGCGTCGCAGTCGCCGCAGCCCGCCAGTCCGCAGCCTCGCGCCGTGCTGGACAAGTACTGCGTCACCTGCCACAACACGCGGCTCAAGACGGCCGGACTCGCGCTCGACGCACTGGATCTCACACAGACCAGCGAGCGCGCCGAGGTGCTGGAGAAGATTGTTCGCAAGATTCGGACTGGGGCGATGCCGCCGGTTGGACGCCCGCGGCCCGACAAACCGCTCGCCGAACGCGTCGCGTCGTCGCTCGAGGCAGACCTCGATCGGGCCGCCGTCGAACACCCGAATCCCGGACGCCCGACGCTCCATCGCCTCAATCGCGTCGAGTATCGCAACGCGATCCGGGATCTCCTGGCGCTCGAGATCGATCCGGCATCGCTCCTGCCCGCGGACAGTGCCGCCTACGGGTTCGACAACAACGCCGACGCCCTCTCGCTGTCGCCGGTGCTGACCGAGCGCTACGTCGGAGCAGCGGCGAAAATCAGTCAGATGGCGCTGGGGCACGTGCGCGGATCGCCGTCGCCCGAAACCTTCCTCGTGCCGACGGATCGCAATCAGGGAAGCCGCTTCAGCGAAGAGCTGCCGTGGGGATCGCGCGGCGGATTGGCGATTCAGTACGACTTTCCCGCCGACGGCGAGTACCTCTTCCAGATCCGGCTGAACGAGAGCGGGGCCGACGGCGGGATCATGGGGATCACCGCGGAACCGCAGCAGCTGGACGTGGCCCTCAACCGGACGCGCGTGTGGACCACGACCGTCGGCGGGCCTGAGATGGCGAAGGAGCGCGGCGACGACCGCACGAAAAAGATTCTCGACGCGCTTCAGTTCCGCGTCCCCGTCGCCGCCGGCTCTCATCTGGTGCAGGTGTATTTCGTCCAGAGGACGTCAGCGTCGCTCGAAGATCTGTTCGACCCGTACTTGCGCCGCGATCCGTACCGCGCCGGCAACGGCGAGCCCGGCATTTCGAACGTCACCATCAGCGGACCGAACGCGTCCACTGCGGCAGCAACGCACGATTCGCCGAGCAGGCGGCGGCTGTTCGTCTGCCAGCCGGCGTCGCCGGCCGACGAGGCCTGCGCCAGAAAGATCATCGCGGCGCTTGCGCGGCGCGCGTATCGACGGCCGGTGATCGACGCGGACCTTCGGATTCCGATGGCGCGGTACAACGAGGCGTCGAAGAAGGGCGGCCCGCTGGCGTTCGACTCGGGGCTCGAGCTCGCGCTTCGCAGCATTCTCGTCAGCCCGAACTTTCTGTTCAGGTTCGAGGGCCAGCCGGAGAGCGCCGCGCCCAATACGCCGTACCGCATCACCGATCCGGAGCTCGCGTCGCGGCTGTCGTTCTTCCTGTGGAGCAGCATTCCGGACGATTCGCTCCTGGCCGCGGCGGAAAAGAACACGCTTCACAATCCCGCCGTCCTCGAACAGCAGGTGAAGCGGATGCTCGCCGACCCGCGCTCGGAAGCACTGGTCAGCGACTTTGCCGGCCAGTGGCTGCACATCCGCAACGTGTCTGCGTTCAGGCCGAGCCCCGAGCTGCTGTTTCACTTCGACGACAACCTGCGCGAGGCGTTCGCGCGCGAGACCTCGATGTTCGTCGAGAGCATCATTCGCGAGAACCGCAGCGTGCTCGATCTCCTGGATGCCGACTACACGTTCCTCAACGAGCGGCTGGCGCGGCACTACGGGATTCCCGGCGTGTACGGCGAACGATTCCGGCGCGTGTCGCTGCCGGCCGACAGCGTGCGTCGCGGCCTCCTGGGCCAGGGATCGATTCTGACCGACACCTCGCGCGCGAACCGGACCTCGCCGGTCATCCGCGGGAAGTGGATCCTCGAGAACATCTTCGGCACGCCGCCGCCGGCGCCGCCGGCCAACGTGCCCGAGCTGAAGGACGAGCGGAATCCGGCCAGAGTCCTGCCGATGCGCGAGCAGATGGCGCAGCATCGCGCCAATCCCGTCTGTGCGAGCTGTCACGCGCAGATGGACGAGTTGGGATTCGCGCTCGAGAATTTCGACGCGATCGGCGAGTGGCGAGACGCCGATTCTGCCGGCACGCGCATCGACGCGACGGCGAAGCTTCCCGACGGGACGACGTTCAAGGGCCCGACCGAGCTTCGTACAGTGCTCCTGTCCCACGCGGACGACTTCCTGACCACGCTCACCGAGAAGCTGCTGACCTATGCGCTTGGGCGGGGACTCGAAGCCTTCGACGCGCCGGCGATCCGCCAGATCAAGCGCGAGGCGTCGCGCTCGCGCTACAGTTTTGCGTCGATCGTCCAGGGCATCGTCGCGAGCACGCCGTTTCAGATGAGGATGGCGCAGGAGCGCGCGAATTGACGGAGGGGGCGCGCCGTCGCGGCGTGCCGGAGATCTCGACATGGTGATCAGAAAGATTGCGTTGCCGCGGCGGACGTTCATTCGTGGAATCGGCGCCACGCTGGCGCTGCCGCTCCTCGACGCGATGGTGCCGGCGATGTCCGCGCAGTCGAAGGCCGCGAAGCCGGCGCCGCGATTCGCGGCCATCTACGTCGGCAACGGCGCGAACATGTACGACTGGACGCCGGCGACCGACGGGGCCGGCTTCGCGTTCTCGCCGATCCTGAAGCCGCTCGAGCCGTTTCGCGATCGCACGGTCGTGTTCACCGGCCTCGACAACTTCCCGGCGACCGATCAGGGCGATTCGGGTGGACAGCACCCGCGCGCCGCGCCGGCGTTCATGAGCTGCGTGCATCCGAAGCAGACCGAAGGCGCCGACGTCCAGGCCGGCACGACGATCGATCAACTGATCGCGCAGCAGATCGGCCGCGATTCGAAGCTCACGTCGCTCGAGATCGCCGTCGACCGCAACGACGTCGTCGGCGCCTGCGATCACGGCTACGCGTGCTCCTACATGAACTCGATGTCGTGGAAGACGCCGACGACGCCGCTGCCGGCGGAAACAAGTCCACGCTTCGTCTTCGAGCGGTTGTTCGGCAGCGGCGACACCGCCACGGAGCGCGCGGCGCGCAGCGAGGAGGATCGCAGCATCCTCGACGGCGTCGCCGAGGAGATCATGCAGCTGCGCCGCAAGCTCGGGCGGCGCGACGGCGTGAAGCTCACCGAGTATCTCGATGCCGTTCGCGACGTGGAGCGGCGGATCGCGAGGAACGAGTCGGGCCACAGCGACATCGCGGTGCCGCCGCGCCCGGTCGGCGTGCCGGAGACCTTCAGGGAATACGCGGAGCTGATGTTCGATCTGCAGGTGCTCGCGTTCCAGGCCGACGTCACCCGGGTGATCTCGTTCATGATGGCGCGCGAGAACGTCAACCGCTCGTACGGGGAGATCGGTCTGCCGGAGGCGCACCATGCCATGTCGCACCACAGCAACAACCCGGAGAAGATGGCGGTGTTCTCGAAGCTGAACAGCTATCACGTCGAGATGCTCGCCTACTTCGTGAAGAAGCTGGCGGCGATCTCCGATGGCGACGGCACGCTGCTCGATCATGCGATCGTGCTCTACGGCAGCGGCATGAGCGACGGGAACACGCACAACAACTACAGCGTCCCGGTCGTGGTCGTCGGCGGACGGGACCTGCAGCTGAAAGGCAATCGGCATCTCCGCTACCCGAAGGGTACGCCGCTCGCGAATCTGTCGTTGAGCCTGATGGACAAGTTCGGCATCGCCGTGGAGAAGTTCGGCGATAGCACTGGGAGGCTCGATCTGCTGTCAGGCGTCTGACCGCTGGGCGAGTTTACTGTGGAGCACAGCGACTGCCGGCCGGCACGTGCCGTCGACGTGGCTGTGAGCTACGACCTCTTGCCAGGCGTATTCGCCGGCTTGGCGCGCAGCGTGGCGCGCTTCCGGCGCTCTCGGCCCCGCCGCACCAGCTCAGAGCGAACCCATTTGTTCCAGATCGGGTAGTCGGTTTCCATCGCGCCAAGCGGCCACCCGTGCAATTCGCACAACGCCATGCCGACGGCGGGCGAGCGGCTGAGGCCGCCGACGCAATGAATCACAATCGCTTCGACGTTGCTCCAGCGATCGACGAAGTCGAGAATCTTCTCGGCGTGCTCGGGCGTGAATAGCACGTGCCAGTCGAGGCCGGTCGGCTCAATTATGTCGGTGAAGCTGACTCGCAGCACGCTTCTGAACGCCGGCGAGACGCGCGCCGGCGCCGCCTTCGGGTCGGTGATCGAGATGCAGACCTCGCATCCATGCGGCTCGTAGCTGTGTGCCCTGGGGAGGCTGAGAATCACAATCCGCGGCGGTGTTGCAGCCGCGGTGCCTCTTCCACCCCTGCGCCCTTTCGTCCCTGACATGTCGTGTGACCTCGTAGTGTTCATGTAGCCATCACTCGAAGTGTTCACGCCGAAGAACGGCAACCTGTCGGGCGCGGGCAGCCGTGCCTTCATGGTGGATCTCAAGGCGGAATTGAACTCGAACCTCGCGTCGACCGGCGCGTCGCCGGAGCTGACCGGACCGGGCGCGCACGGGAACGCCGCGCCGTTTCCGGGAAGCTTCGGCATCGGCGCCAACGTCGATCACTTCCCCGGGCTCGTCGTCCTGCTCTCGTCGACCAGGGGGGGCGCCGGCGCGGGCCAGAACGTGGCCAACGACTTCACGATCACGACGATCACCGATCGGCGCCGCGATCGCACGGAGATCTGGTCCACGTGGATCGTCGGCGCGCCGAACGTCTTCGGCGCCGTCGTCGAAAAGCGCGACTTTACGATCAACGGGTTCTGAGCACGCCGGGGCCGCAAAGAAGCAGGGACCGCAGAGATCTTTTCGCTCTCTGCGGTCTTTGCTTCCTCGGCGCTGCCTCGATGTCCGGGCGCGGCGCAGCGCGTGGCGCGACGCTCGTCATTTTCGCTGGTCTGGAACGGGGCCTTTGCGGACCGCCTTTCGATCGCCGGCTGCGCCCCGCACCAGCAGATGCGAAACGTTCCCCTGTGCGTCCTTGATGAACTCAAAACCGGTGGGGTTCGCCGTCGACATGAATTTCGTGTCCGATTGCACGAACAGCGGAAGCTTGGGTTCGCCGAGACCCTGCACGAACAGCATGTCGCCGGTTGCTCTGACCACGAACGTGCGTCCCGCCGCGAGTTCGTACACGCCGGCGTAGGCGGCGAGCAGTCCCGGGCTCAACCGGATACCGGTGTCGCCGGACAAATGGGAGCCATCCTTCTCGTTTTCGCAGACGTCTTCCAGGAGCTCGGTGTCCGCCGCCAACAACCGCTCCTTTTTCACCGTGAATGGCCTGGTGAACACCGTCGGATCGTCGATCGTCATTTCGAAATCCATGTGGCCGAAGTCGCGACGCCGGAGTCGTTCTGTGATGCGCAGAGATTCGGTCTGTGGATGTCCGGCGCTGTCGAGCCAACCCTTGTCGTTGAATCCCGCGCTCGTCACGACGAGTGTGTCTCCGTCCCATCGCCCGACCGAGTACCCCAGCCAGGTCGGATTGGGATCCTTGGGGAGATCGCGGCCGTCGGTGAACACGGTTCGGTGCGGGCTATTGGGAGACTCATACAGGATCAAGGTGAGTCCAGGCGTCTGAACGATCTTGGTCAGGTTGAAAAAATTGTGGAACGGGAGACTGACCGGCAGGCAGCGCGCGAGCGGGCTGTCCTTTCGGGAATTCCGCACTCGCTGCAGAAACAGCGCCTCGGCCCACGGCTGAACATCGCCGGGCTCGAGATCCTCAGCGATGTTGAAGCGGTAGAACGGACCGGCCCCTCTCCAGACGCCGGACAGGTCCGGCTTGCCGTCTGCGGTCCGAGGCGCGGGCGCGGAAAGGTTGGGCGTGCCGTCGGGCAGGCGCGGGGTTCCAGGCGTGGGGAAATTGAGCCACTGTGCGGCGACGTTGGTCGAGAGAAGCGACGCGAAGGCGACCAGGCCGGCTGCAGTGGACAGACCGATAGATCTCATGGGCCTCTCCCGTCGCCGACGATTATATTCACAACGATGAAAAAGGCGGCGGCCTCCGTGACTCGTCGCGAATACATGAAAGGTGGGTAATCGAGGTCGATTGCGGAGGCAGAGCGACAATCTCGCCGGACCGGTTCGAAAGGCGGTATCCTCGCGCGTACACGGCTGCTCGGCTTCGCCGACGGCCTGCGGACCTCGTGCGGCGGGCGCTGAGCGAAGCGTCGTGACCAAAGGACGGCAGCAGATGCGCAACCAGTCCCGCGTGATGATCTTTGGCGTGACGGGCGCCGTTGTCGCCGTCGGTCTGACTGTCGCGACCGCCGGCCAGCGGACGTCATCCGCCAGGCTGTTCCCTCCTTACACGGCGCCGCGCCTGGCCGACGGTCATCCCGACTTGAACGGCCTGTGGCAGGCGTTCGTCACCGCGAATATTGACCTCGACGATCACCAGGCGCAGTCGGGACCGCACCCGGAGCTGCTCGGCGCGTACGGCGGATGGCCGGCGGGGCAGAGCATCGTCGAAGGCGGAGAAATTCCATACCGGGAATCGGCGCTCGCCAGGAAGAAACAGAACCTCGAGAATCGGATGAAGGTGGACGTCAGCGACGACAAGAAATGGCACGATCTCGGCGATCCGGAATTCAAGTGCTATATGCCGGGCGTGCCGCGCGCGACCTACATGCCGTTTCCCTTTCAGATCGTCCAGGGATCGAGCGCCTACATCCTGATCGCGTACGAATTCGCGAGCGCGTCGCGGATCATTCGGATGAACTGGAAAGGAGACGCGCCGACCGACTCGTGGATGGGATGGTCGCGCGGACGCTGGGAGGGCGACACGCTGGTGGTCGACGTCACCGGACAACGCGAGGAGACGTGGTTCGATCGCGCGGGAAATTATCACAGCGACGCGCTCCACGTCGTCGAGCGGTACACGCCGGTCAGTCCATTTCATCTCATGTACGAAGCCACGATCGAAGACCCGAATGTCTTCACGCGGCCTTGGAAGATAAGCTTTCCGCTCTACCGCCGCATGGAGAAGGACGTGCAGCAGCTCGAGTTCAAGTGCGTGCCCTGGACCGAAGAGTTGTTGTTCGGGAGGTTTCGGAAAACACCGTGAGGGATCAGGCGAGAGGCGGTGTCAGATGAAGCATCGATCGCGAACCTCGATCGTCGTCCTGCCGATCTGGATCATGTTAGGCGCCCTGCGGGTCGTCGCCGGACAGGCGCCGCCGGCACAGCCGCGTCCCGCCGCCGCGCCCGCGTCGGCCACGCCGTCGACGCCCGCCCCGAAGCGGCCTGCATCGCGCAAGGCGTGGGTCCCGCCGCGGACGCCATGGGGCGACCCGGATCTGCAGGGCGTGTGGAACGACGCGACCAGCACGCCGCTTCAACGCCCGAGCACGCGCGCCGGTAAAGACGTGCTCTCAGACGAGGAGGCCAATGAGTTCCAGCAGGAGCTCGCCTTCGAGCTGACGCGTGATCGGCGCGATGGAGGACCCGAGGCCGACGTCAACCGCGCCTACAACGATCACTGGATGGATGCCCGCCGGCTGAAGATCACCGCCGACCGCCGCACGTCGTTGATCGTGGATCCGGCCGATGGAAGGATTCCGCCGCTGGTGCCGCTCAGCCCCGAACGACAGCACGCACGGGCCGAGCGCGCGGCGGCGAATACCCGCTTCAACGCCGGCATGCCGTACGGTCCGGAGGAGATGTCCTTGCCGGTGCGGTGCATCATTCGCACCGATTCTCCGCCTTACCTGCCGACGATCTACAACAACGACTTCCAGATCTTCCAGAGTCCGGGGTTCGTGGTGATCGCACCGGAGATGATCCACAGCGCGCGCATCATCCCGCTCGACGGCCGGCCGCACCTGGGCAACAACCTTCGCCAGTGGCTGGGAGACACGCGCGGGCGCTTCGACGGGAGCACGCTGGTCCTCGAGACGACCAACTTCCGCGCCGACGATGGCGTCGTGTTTCAGGGCGCGAATCCCGCGAGCTACAAGATCACGGAGCGCTTGACGCGCGTCGGCCGCGACACGATCAAGTACGAATTCACGGTCGAGGATCCGACCACCTGGACCAGGCCGTGGACGGCCATGATCCCGTGGACCAAAATCGATCCGGCCGAGCAGATGTACGAGTACGCGTGTCATGAAGACAACTTCGATATCGTGCACCTCCTGAGTGGCGCGCGCATGCGCGAGAAGAACGGGGAAGGTAAGCGATGACGGCCATGCGAACACAGCTGTGCGTGATCGTTGCTGGTCTCGGCCTCCTTGCCGCGCTGACGACGCCGCCGGTGGCGGCCCATCATGCCTTCAATGCCGAATTCGACCCGAAGCGGCCGGTCAAGTTCAAGGGCACCGTCACGAAGATGGCCTGGGTCAACCCTCACGCCTGGATCTACGTCGACGTGAAAAAGCCCGACGGCACGGTGGAAGAGTGGATGGTGGAAGCCGGAACGCCGAACACGCTGTTCCGGCGAGGGTTGACGAAGCAGTCGCTGCTGGCCGGCACAGAGATCACGGTCGACGGATATCAATCCAAGGATGGATCTCTGAGAATGAACGGTCGCGACGTCACGCTCCCGAACGGACAGACGCTCTTTCTCGGCTCGTCCGGTACCGGCGCGCCCTACGACGAGAAGACGAAGAAGTGATCCGCGAACGTGGCGTGCGCTTACTTCCGCGCGAACCGGTAATCGCCGGAGACGTGCTTGACAAAGAGTCCGCCCGCGCCGCCTCGGGTGAATTCGATCCCGAGGCCGTACAAACCCGAAAACGCCGCCTCTGACGATGCGATCAGAGGGACCTTCCCTCTGCCGTCCATGTCGGCGAACAGCCGCCCGTTCGAGAGCGTGATCTCGACGACTCGGGGGACCGCTCTCCAGAGCGGGCGCTGCTCCTCGTAGGTGCCGACGTATTTGGCGAGAACGTCGGCCGCGACGTGTACTTCGCTCTTCAGTTCATCAGAAGCCTTGCCGACCCAGTGCTCCACGCCGTGGCCGCTTTCGTTGCAGACAAACTCGATCATTTCGGTATCGGCGGCCAATTCGGCGTGGAGGGCCACGGTCCACGGCCTTGCGTAAACCGCCGAGTCGGACAGCGTCACCTCGATCTCGAGATGGCCGACGGTGCGTCGGCGATAGCGTTCGGTCATGCGCAAACCTTCGCTGTGGGGATGGCCATCATGATCGAGCCAGGTGCGGTCGTTGAATCCGAGACTCTCCACCACGAGCGTGTCTGCATCCCAATGGCCAACTGAGTACCCCATCCAACTTGGATTGGGCGCAGACTCCAACGCGCGGCCGTCGAGAAAGATCTGGCGATAGGTGAGATCGGGATTGAGCATCACGATGAGACCCGGAGTCTGGACGATCTTCACCATCTCGGCCCCGGTGATGTCGGCGGACGTGGCGTAGCCCGGTCCCAGAGGGACACACAGCACGTTCATGTATTCCTTGCCGAGATCTTCCTTGCGCTGCTCGACCAGAGCCTGCGCCCACGACTGAATGTCGTCGGGTTTCAGGTCCGCCGCAATGTTGCGGGCGTACTTCGGGGAAATCTTGGTCCACAGACCAGAGAGATCGGGCCTGCCCTCAGGCGTGCGGGGCGCCGCGGCGGCCAGATCCGGCGTGCCGTCGCGGGTGCGCGGGATGCCCGGCGTGGGCTGGTTCAACCACTGAGCCGCGAGCGGCGCGCTCAGCGCGACCGAAACAACGACGATCAGAGAGGCCTTCATCGTTGCAACCTCCTGGTGGACGCCGACGACAGCGGACGCGGGATGCTCGGTCGGAAATTATGTAACGAATCACGGATCCGAGACGGCGATTTCGATCGCACGATCAACATCGACGCGATCCGGTGTCGGTGATAGACGGCGTCCAGCACGGGTGCGTGCGACGTTCGGGCGGCGCCGTCGTTCAGAAGCTTGGACGATGGATCCCGAGCTTCCGCATTTTCGACTGCAGTGTCGTCCGCTTCAGGCCGAGACGCGCCGCCGCACCCTCGAGGCCGGCGATCACACCGTTCGATTCGCGCAGGGCCTTGACGATCAGCTCGCGCTCGCCGTCGCGAAATGTCGCAGTGGACGCTTCGGTCGATCGCGTCTTTCGAGTCGATTTGACCGCAGGCACCGGCACGTTGAGCGCCGATCCACGCGACAGAATGACGGCGCGCTCGATCACGTTCTCGAGCTCCCGGATGTTGCCGGGCCACTCCCAACGCTGAAGCGCCTGCATGGTCGTCGCCGGGATAGTTGTGATGTGGCGGCCAAGGCGTCGGCCGAACTTCTTCACGAAGTGTTGGACCAGGGCAGGAATGTCCTCCGGTCGTTCCCGGAGTGGCGGGACACGGATCGGAAAGACGTTGAGCCGGTAGAAGAGGTCCTCACGGAACGTCCCGTCGCTGACCATCGCCACGAGATCGCGATGCGTCGCCGCGACCAGCCGGACATCCACGCGCTGGATGCGTGTGCTCCCCAAACGCTCGAACTCGCGTTCCTGCACGGCTCGAAGGAGCTTCGGTTGGACCTCGAGCGGCATGTCACCGACTTCGTCGAGGAACAGCGTGCCGCGGTGGGCCAGCTCCAGCCGACCCACCTTCGGGGCCGCAGCACCTGTGAATGCGCCTTTCTCGTGGCCAAAGAGCTCGCTCTCGGTCAGACTCGTGGGCAAGGCGGCGCCGTTGAAGCGGACGAACGTCTGGCCGCGCCGCGGGCTCCGGTCGTGAATCGCGCGCGCCAACAGTTCCTTCCCGGTACCGGTTTCGCCAAGCAGCAGCACAGTGGCATCGGTCGCGGCGACGGTCTCGATTTGCGCCAGCACCTGCCGCAGTACGGCGCTGTCGCCGATGATTTCGGTGAAGTTGTGCTGCTGCGTGATCTCGCCTTCGAGATAGAGCTTCTCTTCCGCGAGCTTGTCCTTGAGCGCGGCGATGCGCGCGAACGCCAATCGGTTCTCGACGGCGATTGCCACCTGCAACGAGACCTCCGCGAGCCGGTCAACCTCGTCGTCGCTGAAGCCCTGCGGGTCGTAACGACCGAAGATGAGCGCGCCGAACGGTCCATCGTGACCTGGCAATGGAACGCAACACACCGCCCTGATGCCCAGAGGCCGGACGGTCGGGACGGCCTCGAGCGCGCACCGATCCAGGTCCGCGGCACGGTACTGAACCGGCTTCCTGCTGGTGAATGCCGCGCCGGCCGGAGACCCCTCGACCGGGAACGAGACCTCGGGGTCGACGAGCCCGTGATGGTCGTACTGCGTCAACGACGCGAGACGAAAGCCTCGGGACGCTTCGTCATAGAGCGCAAGGCTCAGATAATCGTGCGGCACCGTGGACCGCAGAAGCTCTGCGACGCGCCGCGTCATCTCGGGTGAGTCCGTGTGCGCCATCAAGACGTTGTTCACGTCGAGAAGCATTTGAAGCCGGTCTCGACGCTCTGTCGCTTCGCGTCGGTACCGATCCGCCTGCTGGAAATGGATTGCGTTCTCGATCGCCATCGCCATCTGCGCCGCGATCTGCTCGAGCAAGGCGATTTCCTCAGGCGGAAACGCATTGTCCTCCGGGCTCGCGACGTTGAACGTGCCGTACTTACCGCGGGCCGTCCGCAGCGGCACGCTCGCTTTCAGAGCGGACGCCCATGCTGCGGGCGAACTCCTCAGTGTCGTACTCGCGGGTGTGGATGACGACCGGCAGTCCGAGCTCCTGCCGGTGCCGT
>Ga0209474_10001154_pt1 | contig 26624 bp, 28 predicted proteins | sample GraSoiAngelo_145_FD_185902 | JGI IMG/M metagenome (GOLD analysis project Ga0209474, IMG submission 185902) | Grasslands soil microbial communities from the Angelo Coastal Reserve, California, USA - 14_1009_05_20cm (SPAdes) (version 2) | ecosystem: Environmental > Terrestrial > Soil > Grasslands...
GCTAAAAATAGTTGCGAAATTAGTTTGCACATAACTGGTAGACTGCTAGGAAAGTTGTTATGGACTTATCACTTAGGCAGTTGGAAGAAGCGGTTTCCTTACGCCGCCAGATCGATTCTCTCGAGCGACGGTTCGCGGGTTTAGTTGGCGGCGGACGCGCTACTAGCAGCGCGGGCGCGAAAATCGGAGGTGGAAGGCGACGACGCCGGCGCACCATGTCCGCGGCAACGCGAGCTAAGATTGCGGCGGCTGCGCGCGCACGCTGGGCTCGAGTTAGAGGTGGACGTAAGGCTGGGGGCGGCGGCGGCAAAAAATCACGCCGTCGCGGCCGTATGTCTGCCGCGGCACGCAAGAAACTTAGCGATATGATGAAGGCACGTTGGGCAGCGCGCCGGAGATCGGGAAAATAACCAATAATAAATAATAATTCGAAAGGACCGCGTAGTGCGCTACGCGGTCTTTTTATTCAGACTGATTTCTTCGGCTTGACGGCGAAGAAAGTGGAGGACAGCTTTTTCATCCTCAGCGAAATCGTGAGCTTCTTCAGCTTCGTCAATTTTAGTTCGTAGTCCTTCAATTAGGTGGCCGTTGAGGTACGATTCCAAAACCGCCGGATGAACGTAACACTTCCGGCAAATCGTCGGCGTATTGCCAAGTAGTTCTGCCGCCGCCGCGATTGCATTCTTGATGTTCACTGTGGCCTCCTTTTTCGATGTGAATTTCTCCTGCGCGTTCAGCGCCATCGCCGTCAGAAGTGTGCCGGCCCAGGTCCGGAAATCTTTGGCCGTAAAATCTTCGCCCGTAATTTCCCGAAGATAATCATTCACATCCTGGGAGGTAACATCGCAAAGTTTACCGTCATCGTCGAAATACTGAAAGAGATGCTGTCCCGGCAGCTCCTGTAACTTGCGCACAATTTTGGCGATTCTTTGATCGCTTACATCTACTTCATGTTGAACTCCGCCTTTGCCGCAGAACCGGAAGCGCAACTTCGTTCCCCGCACTTTCACATGGTGATCTTTCATTGTGGTCAGACCGAAAGACTTGTTATGCCTGGCATACTCTTGGTTGCCGACACGAATGAAGGTGCGTTGCAGCAACTGCACCACTGTCGCTAATACCTTCTCCCGTTTGAGCCCCGGCAATCTTAAATCGGCCTGGAGCCGCCGCCGAATCTTCGGCAGGGCCGCAGCAAAGATTAGGATGCGATCGTATTTGTTCTCATCGCGAACAGACCGCCAACGTTCGTGATAGCGATATTGTTTTCGTCCGCGGTCATCGCGTCCGATTGCTTGAATATGACCATTGGGAAGAGGACAAATCCAAACTTGGCGATAAGCTGGTGGAATAGCCAGGCGTCGGATTCGAAGCAAGCGTGTTTCATCGCGGATCAACTTCCCCTCCGTATCGAAGTACTGAAATGATTTGCCCCTGCGTTTTCGAGTGAAACCAGGTTGCTCATCGCTGACGTAACGAAGTCCGGCTTCTTCCGCGACTTCCACCGAAGCGGTGGCAATCTGCGTCAGCTTGTCGTTCTCTTGTTTAGTTTTCCGAGCCTGAGCCGCCACCCTTGTAATACGAATGCCGCCCGTAAAAAGCGCGCACCGGCAATGCCGAAACGAACTTGGCAGGGGGCGACGCTCTGCGGAGCCACTAACGAATTCAGCCCAATCGACTACGGCTCGACGGAGTCTCGCCCTACCAATTCATTTACAAAATGTCCGCGACACGGGGTATTCCTGTAACTTAAGCGCCGTAACTCTTACTGAACTTCTTGCGCGACTCCCCTTCTCCACCCGCCGCAGGAGGTTCCGGAGTAACCGGTTCGGCAGGGGGCGCGCTCTCGGGAGGTTTTTTTCCGGAGGGAGCAGCAGCAGAACTTCCGCGCGCAACTTCAACATAAGCGAGCTGCAAATTAGAAAGGGCGTTCCGCAGCACTGTGGATTCTTCATTGCTTAGGTTGCCACGCGTCTTTTCCTGAATCATCGCCAATTGATCGATAAACATTTTCGCGACCTCGAGGTTTACTTCGCCCTTTCCGGTCTGCGGATTGGGGATTTGGCCAAGAAAAAGCGCAGCGTTTTGCGCCTGCATCATGACAAATTCGATGAATCGCTGCGCCAATTCCCCGGAATTCGTGCTGGTTTGAACCTCGGCCATACTACTTGGATTTCGCTGTTGAGGGCTTTCCTGGCGGTCGGACAATTGCGAGCACGTAGGTTTGCTTCCTAAAATACTTCGCCGCTACCTGCTTGATGTTGTCGAGTGTCACTGCATTCACTTTGGCTTCCAGGTCCCGATAGTGATTAAAACCGAGTCCATAAAGTTCGTCGAGTGCAGTCATATAGGCAAACACGTCGTTACTCTGGTTTTGAATTTGTTGCTGACCGATCCGCTTTTTCTTCGCTCGCGCCAGCTCGGTCGCAGTCAAGCCGTCACGAGAAAGTTTGTGAATCTCATCCAGAAATGCGTGCTTCACCGGCTCTATTTTCTCCGGATCAGTGCCGAGATAAAAGGCGAACAATCCCGGGACCAAGGCCTGGATTTGGGCGGCGCCGACATAATAGGCGAGACCCATTTGCTCGCGGATGCGAATGAACAGACGCGAGCCGAGGTCGCTGCTCGCTTCATCTATTAGTTCGAGCGCATAACGATCGGGGCTGAAGACATCGGCGCCACGGAAACCGGCGACCAAAACCGCTTGCGCCTTCTCGCGCTCTGTTTCCACAATCTTCGTCCCCGTGAGTTGCGGCGACGGTGGCGGATTAGTTAACGCAAGTTCCCCCGAAGGTAAGGCGCCCAGCTTTTGCTCAAATAAATCTCTTACTTCGTTCGCTCTTACGTTTCCGAAGACGGCGATCACACCATTTCGCGCCACGACGTAACGATCGCGAAAAGCCAGGAGACCTTTTGAATTCAGACGCGAAACCGATTCCGGCGTTCCTTCCGGGCGAAGCGCGAGTGGATGTCCCGGAAAAAGCGCGCGCTTAATAAGATTGCGCGCCACCGAAGTCGGTTTTTCCTCCTCATCTTTGATCTTGGCCAACTGAATCTCTTTTTCGCGTGCGACCGCTGTCGCGGGCATGGTCGCGTTCAGTAATACATCGGCCAAAATGTCGGTGCCGAGCGCAAGATCTGGTTGAGTAATATCGAGGTTAACGGCAAAACTATTGTTGCCCGCCTGGACCGTGATTTCGCCGCCGACTGCTTCCAGTTGATCGGCAATCTGCTCGGCCGATCGCGTTTTCGTACCCTTCAGTAGTGTCTTGGCTGCTAACCGGGTGATTCCATTATTCGCTTCCGTCTCAGACAGTAATCCGCATCGAAATATCGCCGACATCGCGACCAACGGCAATCGCGCATCCTCTCGCACCAGAATGCGCAGCCCATTGGACAACTCGAACTTTTGTATCTCGCCGATGGCGACAGGTGCGGTGACGGCACTCTTCGAGATCAGCGACCCTTTTGGATTAAGAGAAACGACGGTGAGATTTTCTTCGCTGAGATATTGAATCGCGACACGCTTAATGTCATCAAGCGTTATCTTCTGAACCTTTTCGAGGTATTCGCGGCCAAAGTTCAGGTTGCGAGTGAGGAACCAATTCGTCCCGAGATCGGTCGCCTGGCCGCGCATGGTCCGGAGAGAAGCCAATTCCTGAGATAGTGCGATTTTCTTACCCTTGGCCAGTTCTTCAGCACTCACGCCGTCGCGCCGGATATCTTCGATGATCTGCAAAATCAGGCTCTGGGCCGCGCTCCGATTTTTCGGATCCAATATCGCGTCAACTCCGAGAATTCCGGGATCGCCCGGGGTATAGGAAAATGCGGAAATGGAAAAGGCCAGTCCCGATTCTTCGCGCACCTTGCGATAAAGACGCGAGCTGTGGCCTTCCCCGAGAATTACCGACAAAAGATCGAGCGCAGGAACATCAGGATGGGTGATTTCTGGAACGTGCCAGGCCATGGCGAAATGGGTCAATTCAGTGGCGAACTCCTGGTGAACTTCACGTAGTCCAAGTTGGGGCGGCTCAGCCGGGATATAGATTGGCGCTAGAGATTTTGCTGGTTGATCCTTGAACAAATTTTCCAGCTTCTCCCGCACTTCCGCGCCAACGATGTCGCCGACCACGATAAAGGTGAGGTTGTTTGGGACGTAACGCCTCTTGTAATATTCCATCACCTGTTTCTGCGTCAGCTGATTATAGATATCGATTAACCCGATTACCGGAAGTCGATAGGGGTGTCGCTGATAAGCGGTCGCGAAAAGCAGGTGCGTCATCGTGCGATCGGGATCGTCCAACCCCATCGCGAACTCACGCCGGATAACCTCCTGTTCTTTGGCATACTCCTGCGGTGGCAGAGTCGAGTTCATCATCGCGTCCGCCAGAATATCAAGCGCGGTCAGCGCACCTTTCTTCGGCACATCGATCCAGAAAACGGTGCGATCGAATGAAGTGTAGGCGTTGATGTAACCGCCGACGTCCTGAATTTTTTGCGCAATCTCGTTAGTCGAGCGCGTTTTGGTTCCTTTGAAAAGCATGTGTTCGAGGATGTGAGAAAGGCCGGCGCCAAGATGTTTATCCTCGGTCGTGCTACCAGTTGCGCACCATGCCTGCACGCTGGCCACCGGCGCGCTGCGATCTTCCTGCACGATGAGGGTCAGACCATTCGCCAGCGTCCACCGTTGCGCCGTGTTTGGCGGGAAACTGATTACCGGCGACGCCATCGTCGCGACAGTTTTGAGGTTTGCGCGGTTAAGCATGGATTAAAAACTCCGCCTGGCAGCGACGGCCCCTCAAGTGGCCTTTGGCGCGGGCAGACCTAATGACAATTTCTTGCCGGTAACGGTAGCCTCGGGCTGAAACGGTTTCACAAATGCATCGCGGAAATCATAGACCGCTTTGAAATCATCCATCGAATCTTCGTCGGTTTTTCCGAAAATCCCGGCCCCGATTAGATTAAAGACCATGCACCCGACATCCTCGCAGCGAGACACGCCCCAATGGGAAAGAACACTCAATGCCATGGGGCCAAATTCCTTGAGCGCGTACTGCCGGACGCCTTCTAGTAACTCCGGGCCAGCGACATGACGAACCGCTGCGCCTTTAAGCTTCTTCTGTTGCTTTGTCGTAAAATCGAGCGCGTCTCGCAGAAAAATGTAGGCTTCGCGCTGGTAGCGTGGGTCGCTCGCCACGATCGAATCGAGCGCTTCGGTAAATCCAATCTTTTGCATATGTGATATTGCGCCCAAGCGCCCTAGCAGGATAACGGCCAAGCCTCAGTCGAGCAAATCACGCGCCGGAATTATCACTGGAGCTGCGTTTCGAGAGCATCCAAATAAACCGAAAGCGCGTCGCGCCGACGCGGGACTGCTTCGCTACTGTCGGCCGCGTGCAGGTAATCGCGAAAAGCTCCACTCGCCGTCTTTGCCTGCGTCGCCTCGTACCAATTCATGAAATCATCAACCTCGCTCATGCGAGCCGCGATCTGTTGGCGCAATGCCGCGCTGCCCGCGAGTCGCCTGGCCAAACCATGTCTCTTCTTACGGACAACCAATTCTGCGGCTAGTTGATAATCAACAACCACTGGACGCAACAACGGATGGGCACGAGCGGCCAGGAGGGTCAAACGCTGGCCCAATTCGGTTGCGGCCTTGGTATCGATATTTGGCCGGCTGACGCGAACCGTCTCCTCCAGAGTGAGCGAATTCTTTTTCTCCCTGTCCTGTGCAATTTTTGTCCGCAAACATTCGTCGAGCTGCTCCGAAGTGGCGGCAAACGTAATAAGCGCGAATCGCCGTTCATGAGCCACACGGGCAATGTGTTCGCTCCAATTTTTTTCTATGGCACCCGGCTCCCTTCCCAGCCACGGAAAATGCGCCTGCAAATCGGAAAGGGCATCGGTGGAAGCACGCGGCAAGTCCGCAATGTAACGGGTCAGCTGAGCGCGACCACTCTCGTGTTCGATCAAAATCCTCACCAGCGCACTGGCGCAAGCGCGGTAAAGGGCGCGCGACTGGGAATCAAGCAACCCGGGATGTTGAGCCAGAAAACTTCCTAGCGCCGGTGGATTCGAGGCAACGCTATCAAGGCCCTCAAATATTTCCGGGCTCTCATTGTCCAGAGTCAGAATGCCATCAACGAGCCAATCCGGCGGCGCGACATACGGCGTGCCTGCCGGCAGCGAAGGCAAAGCGCGATAGCTCAGTTCCAGCAGAAGAGCCCGCAAAGCTTCACGCTGCAAAACTGCCGGCCGGAAATCGCGGTCGACTAAAAGATCGAGTTGAATTTTCAGCCCGGCGCCGGTTTGGCTAAAGTTGAGCAGAACCGATGGAACCTCGGGTGCATTCGCCTGTGGTCGTTGCAAGTTCAGCAAAATAGGAACCGACCATTGGTCACGCAATTGCAAGAGCCCGAGCACTTTTGATTTCACTCGCTCGGCGGCATCGGAGACGGCGCTACGCAAAATCCTGTTGCCGCCGAAAATAATGAATTGCCGCGAGGGGCTGATGCTTCGTTCGAGTGGCGCGGCCGGGAGGGCGCTACAAACCAGGACAAACGCCAGCACTATCAGGCGATGGAAGCTTCTGCAATGACGGTGACATCTACGGGCTCGCGGGAGCTCGCCCCTCCAAGCTCTTATGAAACGGACTCTGGACACGATTAGTAGTTTATCCTCTAGGGAAGTCGTTAACCAGCACGCAGAAAGATAGTTCCGAAGTTTGCGTGAAAACTTGAAGCATTTTCGTTCTTTGCCCGTCTAATTCTAATAAAGGATATGAAGGCAAAATTACTAATTCTCGGTGCCATTGCCGCGCTTTCGCTGACGACGCCCGCGTTCGCCAAGACTCGGGTTGTCCAAACGCGGAATGGGCAGACGGTTGTGGCAAACAGTAGCGATCATAGAAATCACTGGCGTGGTAATCATTGGCGCAGTGGTAGTAGGGTATTTTGGAATGTCGGAATAGGCGTTCCGTTTTACGGAGGATACTACGGCGGCTACCCTTATTACGGCAGCTCCTATTATGGGGGATATCCATATGGCTCGTATGGCTACGGTTATTACCCTTACGGATACGGATACAATAGTAACTATTACTACGGCTCGACCTATCCCTACTACTCCAATCGCATGGTTTATCGGGGTTACGACGGGTCGGTTGTTGCCCGCGTGCAGGAACGGCTCGCCCGCGCTGGCTATTATCACGGCCCGATCGATGGCGTAATCGGTCCACGCACTCGTTATGCGGTCCGGGTCTACGAGCGCAGACATGGTCTGCCAGCTGATGGAATCATTGATCGCCGTCTCCTGGCGACAATGGGCATCGCTTAAGGAAAACTAACAACCAAACAGCCGGCGGTATTGGCGCAAGCCAGGCCGCCGGCTTTTTAATTAGAGCTGTTAGCACGAAGTCGCACTTGGGAGTTAGGCTTCTAGCCTGACTCGGCCGACATGCTTCCAGCTTGTCGCAGCTCCGCATCCTCGACGGGCAGGATGCCCCGTCGCCCGAGACAGGCATGGATGCCTATCTTCCAATGGCGTCATTGGCGCAAGCAAGCCGCCGACCCCTTTTTATTGGGCCGAAGTGACGACGACCTCTTTTTCGCGCAGCTGAATGGAACCGACCTTATTAAGCAGCTTGTGTTCGCGATCCATCGCCGCTACCGCATCGCTGAAGAGAAAACCAGCATATGACATCATGTGGGGATCTATTGGCATTCGTCCGATTGCTCCGCTTTTCGGCGACGCCGTAACTTTCCCGCCTGCGATCTGAACGGCATAATCGCCGGATGTAAAAATCGAATAGCCAAAAATGGATCGCTCAATGGTGACACGGCAATTCCCTTCCGTGAACGCAACTATCGCCCGCTCGAAATCGATCAGCGGATGATTCAGCTTCTCCTTTTTGCGCTTCAAGGCGCTGGCCAGGTAAGCGTTGACACCTTCCTCGGAGAATTGCACTGACTGAGGCTGGCGCGATTCCGTCAGCGTTTCCAAGTTCAGATTGATTTGCGGCGGGAACCCTTCGGACTTCACCGCCGGGGGCACATCAGGCGGAATTAAGATCACCACCACCGCCGCCGCGGCACCCGCAAGCAAGATCACTTTGGCAATCTTCGAGAAAAGCAGCCGCGCTTTGACCCCGCGTTGGCTAAACATCCCTCGCATCCGCTTGTGCAATTCATCCGAGGTTTCCTTCTTCCCCGCCTTAAAGCCGGCAAGCGCGGAACGGTCGAGCCGGGCCCCGCAATCGTGGCAATAGATGCGCTCGGCTTCATTATCACGCCGGCATTCCGGGCATGTTAGTTGAACTGGGGTTACCGTCTTCATTCGCTTTTTTTCTCCGGCTTTGCGGGTTTTTCCGACTTTGTCTCAGTCTTCGGCTTTTCCGCAGCCGGCGTTTCTTTTTTCACTGCCTCCTTATAGGAGTCGCTGCGATAGTCGGTGGTATAGAAACCCGAGCCTTTAAAGATAATTCCGGCACCTGTGCCTGGCAGCCGTTTTACCTTGCCGTGCCCCCACTTTTCCAGCCGGCAAAGATGCTTGGGACATTCGCGAAAGGGTTCGTCCCGCATCGATTGAAATGCGTCGAAATGTTGCCCGCATTTGGCGCAGGCGTACTCGTAGGTTGGCATGGGAAGATCGCGGAGTTGCAAAGTAGATGCGTTCAAAAGCAAAATTCAAGCCCACCAGCTCGCTGTGGCATCAACATTTGTCTACCGCCCGAACCAGGCCATTCCTTGACTTTAAACGCCCGCCACGGAACGTCCTCTGCGATTGATGAAAGGGGGGAGCAGAGCGGTAATTTCGGGGCTTGTTGGGGCGGTTTACACGATCCTTATGGCCGGCTGCGGGGAGGATCCCCGTTTTTCCACCCAAACCCAGTATCTCGGCGGGGTTTATGGGCCCGGTCCAGTTTCGTCCAGCGCCCCACAGGACAACGTTTCCTATTGGGACGGTGACGATATGGACGGAAAACCGAGCGTGAAAATCAGCCTGGGTGAGCAACGCGCCTATTTTTATAAAAGTGGAAAACTGGTAGGTATCTCCCAGCTATCCACCGGGCGCGAAGGATTGAACACTCCGATCGGCCATTTCGCGATTCAGCAAAAGGATGTGAACCATGTTTCGAGCAAATACGGCGATTACGTCGATACCGCTGATAACGTAGTAAAGCCAAATGTAGAGCTGGGGGTCGATCCGAAACCGCCCGGCACTCATTTCAAAGGCGCGCCCATGCCTTATTTTATGCGCATTCACGGAGGCGTCGGAATGCATGCCGGCTATCTGCCTGGCTATCCCGCTTCCCACGGTTGCATCCGAATGCCGGAGTTCATGGCGGAAAATTTCTTTAAATCGGTGAGCGTCGGCACGCCAATCGCGATCACCAATTAGTTAGTAGCGCAGGCATCTTGCCTGTGGGCCGAGGCGCATCTTGCCCTTTGATTGCAACCAATGAGGAGCTAGGCAAAATGCCAGGGCCTGCCCCACAGGATGGCTGTGCTGCAACGGCGGGCTCGCCGGAGCTTGCCCCTCCACCTGCCGGCTCATTGAAGTTGACGCACTTTTCGACGACAACTTCTAGTGGAAAAAAACAGCGCGGAATTCCTGCGGCTGGCTGCGGCAGCTGAACCGATCCAACACAAGCTGCGCCAGATCGCAGCGGACGATTTTCCAGTTTCCTTCTCCCATGTAATCGAGAGCGCACAGCCGTTTCTTGTCGCAACCATTGCGGAACATGATCGCCGCAGTATTTGGGTTATCTGCCGGACGGTGCGCGCACAGGAGCTTTTTTTCGAAAGCCTGTCGAATTGGGATTCGAATGCCTCGTTCTTACCGGAAGCGGAGTTCGCGGCGGTCGAGAACATTCTGCCGGATCCCGAGATTGCAGCGGAGCGGCTCGCGCTGTTGTCTCAAATCGAAAAGGGGAACGGCGCCAAAGTCGTCGTGACGACCCGAGCGGCATTGGATCAACCCGCCCCCAGCCATGGCACATTGCGCTCGGCTTCGCTCGAGATTCAGCGCGGGCCGAACCTGTCAATGCCTGCGTTGTTGAGCGCGTTGTCCGATGCGGGCTACGAACGCGTCGCCCAGGTTACGACCCGGGGTCAGTTCGCGGTCCGAGGCGGTATTGTCGATATTTTTTCCTGGCAAGCCGCGTTGCCGCTGCGGATTGAATTCTATGGCGACGAAATAGAATCGCTGCGTGAATTTGATCTCGATACTCAAACTTCCGTGCGCACTCGAGAACAGGTGAGCGTGCTTTTGAGCGCGGCTGACGATAGCAGCGGTCGAGTCCGGGATTACATCTCTCAGGGCGCCCTCGTGATCGAGCTCGAGCCCGGATTGGAGGGCGGAGCTCCTGCGAGGCCGGGCTCACTGGAGCTCGCCCCTCCAAGCCAGGTCCAAATTAGCCAGAGCTGGATCGAAAGCGATGATGACGAACCGGAAGATTTTTCCGGTGCATTCGTCGAAGGCGACATTGCTGAATTCGCCATTGGCGACTTCATGCTCGCGGAAACGAAGCGCGCACAATTCGTCGCGCGACTGAAGCAATGGCGCAACGAACACGCAACCGTCGCGATCTATTTTCAAACCGAGGGGGAGATCGAGCGCTTTCGCGAGATCATTCCGGCTGATGCGCTGGCCGACATCAACCTGCTCGAAGGAACATTGAGCCGTGGATTTTGTTTTCCTGCCGCCAACCTCGTCATTCTCTCGGCCAACGAATTGCTCGGGCGTTTTCCTATCCATGGCCGGCGACGTTTGCGTCGCGCCGAACGCCGTAATCGCGCGCAAATTGATTTCAGCGAGCTTAACGAAGGTGATCTTGTCGTCCACCTCGAGCACGGCATCGGAAGATTTCTTGGCCTTGCCGAAATCCCTTCTGTGGCAGCAGGCGTGTCGCCTGCAAAAACCGCGAGTAGTAGCGAAGTTCTCGTTCTGGAGTTCGCCGATGAAGCGAAACTTTATGTTCCGCTGGAGCAAGCCTATTTGGTCTCGCGTTACGTTGGCGTCGGGAAAAAGTCGCCGCTGCTCAGTTCGCTGGCGGACGCGAAATGGGCGCGCGCGAAGAAAAACGCGAGCGCCTCCATTTTCGATTACGCCGGAAAAATGCTCGCACTTCAGGCTGAGCGCCAGACTAACCCGGGCCACGCCTTTGGCGTCGACACTAAATGGCAGGCGGAATTTGAACACTCCTTTCCGTATCGGGAAACCCCCGATCAGCTAACCGCGATCATCGATACCAAGACCGATATGGAACAGCCGCAACCCATGGATCGCCTGATTTGCGGCGATGTCGGCTTCGGCAAAACCGAGGTCGCGATCCGGGCCGCCTTTAAGGCCGTGATGGACGGCAAACAAGTCGCAGTCCTCGCGCCTACCACTGTTCTCGCCCAACAGCATTTCGAAACTTTCCGGCAACGAATGCTGGATTACCCGATCCGAATCGAGATGCTGAGCCGGTTCCGGTCGCCGGCGGAGCAAAAGAAAGTCCTACAACTATTGCGGGAAGGCGGGGTCGACATCGTCATCGGGACGCATCGTCTCATTTCCGACGATGTCAGTTTCAGAGACCTCGGTCTGGTCGTGATCGACGAAGAACAACGCTTCGGCGTTCTGCATAAGGAAAAATTCAAAGAGCTGTTCAAGCTTGTCGATCTCCTCACTCTTTCGGCTACCCCGATTCCGCGCACTCTCTACCTCTCGTTAGTCGGCGTTAAAGACATGTCGACCATCGAAACCCCGCCGCAAAATCGGCTGCCGGTCGAAACGGTGGTTTGTGGTTATGACGAGAGAATTATTCGCGATGCCATCAATCGCGAGCTGGAGCGGCAGGGCCAGGTTTTTTTTCTGCATAATCGCGTCCAATCGATTGAGAAAGTGCGCGATCGGATCGCTGAACTTTGCCCGAATGCGCGGGTGGAGTTTGGCCACGGTCAAATGGATTCCGACGAATTGGAAGCGGTAATGCATCGCTTTGTCATGGGAAAAATCGATGTCCTGGTCTGCACCACCATCATCGAAAGCGGCTTGGATATTCCAAATGCCAACACCATTATCATTGATCGCGCGGACCGTTTCGGCCTGGCCGATTTGTATCAACTGCGCGGGCGGGTCGGGCGTGCCGAGCACAAAGCGTACGCTTACCTTTTGCTGCCACGCGAGCTCATGATGGTTGGCGGCGCGCGCAAACGAATCAACGCCATCAAACAATACAGCTCGCTCGGCGCCGGGTTTCGAGTTGCCATGCGCGATCTGGAGATTCGCGGCGCCGGCAGTATTCTCGGCACCGCTCAAAGTGGCCACATCATGGCGGTGGGTTTCGATCTATATTGCCAATTGCTCAAGCAGGCCGTCGCCCAAATTAAAGGACAGAAACCGCGCTGGCGCCTCGAAGTAGAGCTGCGGCTCGATTTTGTCGCCACTAACGAAGCAGAATTTGTTCACGGCGACGCCCGCGTCTCCGCGTTTCTCCCCCGCAACTACATCAACGATACCACCCTGCGGATTCAGGCCTATCGGCGGATCGCGGAAATCACTACTGCGAAACACTTGGACCGGCTGATCAAAGAATGGCGCGATCGTTTTGGCGCGTTTCCTGAGGCCGTGGAAAATCTCATTACCCTCGCCCGAATCAAACTCGCCGCCGCCAAACAGGAAATCACCAGGGTGGAAACGCGGGAGCACAAATTGATGTTGACGAGGCGCGGGGATTTTATACTTGTCGCAGGCAAATTCCCTCGTTTAGTTGCCCCGGAAATCGAAAAGCGGCTGCAGGAAATTCTCGGGCTGCTTGGCAAACTCTAAAAACATGGTTCGTCCCCTCCTGGTCGTATTGTTCACGGCAGCTCTGCTGTCGCTGTCATCGCTCTGTCGCGGAGCGTTGGCGGCTGAACCCGAGGTGATTAATGGCATCGCTGCCGTTGTCAAAAGCAATGACATCACCGATGTTATTACCTATTCGGAAGTGCGCGCGTTGTCCGCCCCCAAAGAAAAGCTACTGCACGATCAGTATCGGGGGGAAGAGTTGATCACAAAAATCAAAGAGGCCCGCGCTGCCGCCCTCAAGGATTTAATCGATCGGCAGCTGATCATTCAGGCGTTCAAAAAAGAGGGCTTTCAGATTCCTGATCACTTCGTCGATCAACGCGTTCAGGACATGATCCGAGAGAACTTCAATGGCGATCGTAACACGTTTATCAAGACCCTCCAGGCGCAAAACTACTCTCTCGGAGAATTCAAAAAAATGGAGAGCGAAAGGATGATTGTGCAGGCGATGCGGCACAAGAATGTGGAAATCAATACCATCATCTCACCCAACCGGATTCAGGATTACTATCGCAAGCATGCTTCTGAGTTCACCAGCAAGGAGCAGGTTAAATTGCGCATGATCATGATCCCGGCCGGCACTTCCGATCCGGCGGGACAGAAGGCAATGGCGGAGGAGATCCTGAGCAAACTGGTTAACGGCGCCGAATTCGAGCGCATGGCGCAAATTTATTCCGAAGACAGCACCCGTGATCTTGGCGGCGACTGGGGCTGGGTCGACCGCGGAACCTTGACGGCGCCGCTCGAGAAGGTCGCGTTTAATCTGCGACCCGGAAAAGTCAGCAACATCATCCAGCTCGGCGGGAACTATTACATTCTCAAAGTCGAAGATAAACGCGGCGGCGTCACGCGCTCCTTCGCCGAAGTCCGCGACGAGATTGAGAAAAAATTGGTCGCGGAAGAAGCGCAGGCCAAGCAGGAACGCTGGCTGACTAGTCTGCGCCAGAAAGCCTACATCAAGATGTACTGAGGACGTTTGAGGTTTGGGAGTTGAGGTTTGACTTGAATATCAAACGCTTCATCGCCGCACGTCCCTAACCGCTCGCCTCTGATCATTGCACAGAGCGGGAACTTCCGAGACAATGCCCGATGCCTCTTCGTATCGGAATTACACTCGGTGATCCCGCCGGAATCGGACCCGAGATTATTCGGTCGGCGCTCGAGTCGGGCAAGCTAGCGAATGATGTCGACTATAAGGTAATCGGCCAGGTCGGGACTGTAGCTGCGGGAAGCCCATCGCACGATTCCGCCCGCGCCGCATTCGCCGCCATGGAAGAAGCGGCTGGCCTCGCCAATTCCGGTGAGATCGATGCCATCGTTACCGGCCCGATCCACAAAGCGCGGATGGCCGAAATTGGATTTGAATTTCCGGGGCAGACCGAATTTTTCGCGACGCGCTCTGGCACAACCAACTACGCAATGCTCCTGACTGGAGGCGCGATCACCGTCGTGCTCGTCACAACTCACGTGCCACTGCGCGAAGTTCCCGCCTCCCTTAAAACCTCTGAAATCGTCCGCGTCGGGAAGTTACTCGACAATTTTCTGCGGAGTCGCGGTAAAGGCGTTCCCCGCGTTGCGGTTGCCGGTTTGAATCCACACGCGGGCGAATCCGGAAAAATCGGCCGTGAAGAAATCGAAATTATCGCTCCCGCCATCGCCGAATTAAACCAATCACTTCTCACTTCGCACCAATCACCTTCTCGTTTTACCGGTCCCGTTCCCCCTGACACGCTCTTCTTTCATCTCGCTAACGGGAAATGGGACGCTGCCCTTTGCATGTATCATGATCAGGGTTTGATCCCGTTGAAGCTGCACGCCTTCCATTCCGGTGTAAACGTTACCCTCGGCTTGCCCTTTCCGCGCACCAGTCCCGATCATGGCACCGCGTTCGATATTGCGGGCAAAGGCATCGGGTGCCCCGACAGTATGATCGCAGCGATCAACCTGGCCGCGGAGCTCGCACAGAAAACGAGTTAGTCATGTTTGTCCACGAAACACACGAACCACGCGAAAACGGAACAAGCGATAAATGAAGAAAATTCTTCCATCGCATCTCACATTGCTCGGCATTGTCGCCATCGTCCTGGCGTGGTCGGCATGGCAGCCGTACGATCGCTTGACCTGGTGGCTGGAAGTTTTGCCGGCGCTGGCTGCACTAGCGGTTCTATTCGCGACTTATCGACGCTTTGAATTCACAACTTTGACCTATACCCTCATTGCCCTGCACATGTGCGTCCTTTTTGTCGGCGGTCATTATACCTATGCACGCGTCCCTTTGTTCGATTGGCTTCGACCGATCTTCGGCTGGCATCGCAACCATTACGATCGACTTGGTCACATCGTGCAGGGCTTTGTTCCCGCCATCGTCACGCGCGAAGTTTTTGTTCGCTTGCAGATCCTGAGAAAGACCGGCTGGCAGCCCTTTTTGGTTGTCTGCGTTTGCCTTGCCATCAGTGCTTTTTACGAGCTCATCGAATGGTGGACGGCGCTGGCCAGCGGCGACGCCGCCATTAGCTTTCTCGGGACCCAGGGCGACCCCTGGGACACTCAAGAGGATATGTTTTGCGCTCTGCTCAGCGCTATTGCCGCTATCGCTTTATTGTCGCGGGTTCAGGACCGCGCGATTAATCGCTTGGTCACTCACACTTCATCATGAATCTCGCCAAATACGGCAGCGTTTTTAACATCGGCCTCCAGAATACCTTCGTCTATCGCTGGAACTACTTTCTGCGCGCGCTTTTCGGTTTGATTCCGCTTGCCGGCACGGTCTTTCTCTGGCGCGCCATCTTTCAAGAGCCGGGCGGTAAAGGTTTTGGCGGCTACGATTACGGCTCGATGATTTACTATTATTTACTAACAATTCTTGTCTCCAACCTTGTCACCCCGACAGAAGACGACTGGCAGATCGCAGCTGATATTCGCGAAGGCCAGATCAATTCCTTCCTCACCAAACCCCTAAGCTATCTCGGCTATCGGACCGGTATCTTTCTCGCTGGCCGGCTGGTTTATACGGCCGTCACGATTATCCCAATCGCGCTAATCTTCTTCTACTTCCGAAACTATCTTCAACTGCCATCAAGCGTAGTTACCTACCTGCTTTCGATTACTTCGCTCGTCATGGCCGCGTTCATTCAGTTTTTCATTACCTACTCATTGGCCATGATGGCGTTCTGGATACTCGAGATTTCAACGATTGTCTTCATTGTCTACTCATTCGAATACTTTCTCGGCGGTCAGATGTTTCCGGTCGATATCATGCCAATCGGCGTGCAAGCAGTAATGAAATGGCTGCCGTTCTACTACGAGCTATTTTGCCCAATCGCGATTTTCCTGGGCCGCCTGCAAGGCGCCGAGCTGATTCAGGCACTCATTATCCAGTTATGCTGGCTGGCTGTCACCTGGGCCGTCGCCCAATTCATGTGGAAGCGCGGCCTCGGCCATTACCAGGCCGTCGGCGGATAGCTTAGATTCGCTATCGGATTCAGCGGTTGATGCGACCCGCCGCAATGCTCTGGTTATTTTGTCACAGGTAAGCCGGCCGCCTTCCAAGCTTTGAAGCCACCGGCCATTGATTTCACGTTTTTGTAGCCCATTCGCTGCAAACTTTCGGCGGCCAGAGCGGAGCGACCGCCGCCGCCGCAATGAGTGATGATCGGCGTTGAAAGATCGGGCGCGGATTCTTCGATCTCCAGTTCAACCGTTCCACGACTGAAATTTTTTGCGCCGGGGACGTGTCCCTCCCGACATTCCTCGGGGTCACGCACATCGATGAGCAAGGTGTCGCCACGTTTCAGCGCGACTGCTGTTTCTTGCGGCGAAATTTCCCGAATATTCTCCTTCGCATCAGCGACCAGTTTTTCGAATCGTGCGTGCTCAGCCATGAAGCAATGATGAATGACGAAGCGCGAATGTCGAATGACGACGCGGCCCTAACAATCGCATTTTGGTCGAGTCCGAGTTGCCGTCAGTTTTCGTGGAACGTAAACGGTCCTCCCTCAGGGAGAGGCAGATGCGTTTAGCGACTTTGATCATTTGAGCATTCCTTCGTCATTCCTCATTCGGGCTTCGCCATTTTTTCATCATTCGTAGCGCAACGCTTCAATTGGATCGAGGGCGGCGGCCTTCCGCGCCGGATAAAAGCCGAAGAAAATTCCAACGGCGGCACTGAAAAGAAACGCCAGCACGATCGACCCCGGCGAAATTAGCGAAGGCCAATGTTTGATCGCCGAAAGAATTTTCGAGGCCACAATGCCGAGAATAATTCCGAGCAACCCACCAACTGAACTGAGCGAGACCGCTTCGATCAAGAACTGAGTGAGAATATCGCGACCATGCGCGCCCACTGCCATCCGCGTCCCGATCTCGCGAGTTCGTTCCGTTACGCTTACCAGCATGATGTTCATAATGCCGATGCCGCCAACCACCAGCGAAACGCCTGCAATCGCGCCTAGCAATCCCGCCATGACGTCGGCCGTCGCCGTTGCCGCCTCTGCGATTTCCTGCTGGTTGCGCACGGTAAAGTCGTCATCGCGGCCGGCCCGGATGTTGTGTCGCTGGCGTAACAAGGAGGTGATTTGCTGCTCCGCCGGTTCGAGATCGCTCGCATTTGCAACCTGGACATTGATGTTGCGCAAGGTCGTGCCGCCCGCAACGCGCTTCATCGCGCTGCTGTAAGGCATAACCACAACATCGTCCTGATCGGTCCCCTGAATGCTGAGCCCTTTCGGGGTGAGCACGCCGCTAACGATAAATGGTACGTTCTTGATCCGCAGGGTTTGACCAACGGGATCGTCGTTGCCGAAGACTTGCGTGGCGGTGGTCTGTCCGATAACGCAGACCTTATTGGCGCTGCGCACGTCCTGCGCGGTAAACGGAGTGCCCTCCGCCAGCGGCCACTGCCGAATATCGAAATAATCCGGCGATTCGCCCATCACCCGGGTAAACCAGTTCTGGTTGCCCGCCGCGATTTGCGCGGTGGACGGAACTTCTTCGCTGACCCCGATAACGCTCGGCACTTCACGCCGGATTGCTTCGGCATCTTCGATTTTCAAAGTTCCGGCCCCGCCCCAACCGGTGCGAATGCCACTGGAAGTTGTACTGCCGGATGAAATGACGATGACGTTTTGCCCCAGGCTGGCAATCTGCGCTTCCACCTGAGCTTTCGCGCCCGAGCCAATCCCAACCATGGCGATGACCGCGCCAACGCCAATAATAATGCCGAGGGCAGTGAGCGCGGAACGAAGCTTGTTCCGCCGCAGGGCGCGAAATGCAACGTTGATTGTCGAAGTTACTCTCATGGCGCGCGACACTGGAGTAACGGAGTGGAGTATTGTAGTAATGATGTGAAAGAAGTGTTTTCCATTACTTCATCAGTCCATTACTCCATCACTCCGTCTGCCGAGTTCATCCGCAGCGTTGCGACGCTCTGCTACGGCAAAATCATTTAAAACGAGACCATCGCGCAGAACGACATTGCGTCGGGCATAGGCGGCAATGTCCGACTCGTGGGTGACCATGACAATCGTAATGCCTCGCTCATTTAGTTGCTGGAAGATTCCCATGATTTCAATGCTAGTTCGGCTGTCGAGGTTCCCGGTCGGCTCATCCGCGAGCAAGACCTCGGGGTCATTGATCAGCGCCCGCGCAATGGCGACGCGTTGCTGCTGTCCGCCGGAAAGCTGACTGGGATGATGTTCCTCGCGCCCCTGCAAACCAACTGAAGCCAGAATGCGATCGGCCCGCTCCCGCAGTTGATGATTACTCAGCGCATGCCGTGCGTAGAGCAACGGCAGCTCGACATTTTCGCGCGCGGAAGTACGCGGCAATAGATTAAAGCTTTGGAAAACAAACCCCAGTTTACCGTTGCGGATATCGGCCAGTTGATCGCGGTTCAAATGCGAGACATCGGTGTTATCGAGGAGATATTGTCCGCGGGTCGGCCGATCCAGACAGCCAAGCAGATTCATTAAGGTCGATTTTCCTGAGCCGCTCGCGCCCATCAGGGCAACGAATTCGCCGCGCTGAATCTCGAGCGACACTCCGCGCACGGCCTGCACTTCTACTTCGCCGGTGAGATAGGTCTTGTGAACGTCGATTAATTCAACAACGGTGCCGTTGTTCATATCGCTCCTAACGCACTTGGACGATACGAAGATCGTCCCTCCACCGTGTCATAGCGATCATGGGAAGCGCCGTGGTCCGCCGAACGGATTTCCCTGCTGCGACGCAGCGGCGGCATTGGGCGCGTTGAGTTGCGCGGTGATGACCCGATCTTTATCCGCTAATCCCTCCAACACTTCCGTGGTTGTCCCATCGCTGATGCCGGTTTTGATTTGCACTGGCTCGGCCCTGGTCCCGCGTAAGACAGAAACCGTGCGACCCGTCGCCCGCGGACCGGCCGATCCGCTAGGACCAGAACCGCCACGGTTTTGACCGGACGCCGAACGCTCCGGAGTGGGCGCGTTCGCTGGACGGTAACGCAGCGCCGCATTGGAAATTTTAAGCACGTCTTCCTTGTGCGCGATGATAATCGAGACGTTCGCCGTCATTCCCGGTTTGAGTTTCAGATCGGCATTATTCACGCCGATGACCGTGTCGTAAGTGACCACGTTCTGCACCGTGATCGGCGCGTTGCGCACTTGTACGACCTTGCCGTGGAAGGTGCGGTTCGGGAAAGCATCAACGCTGAAGTCGACATTCTGATCAACCGTTACCGCCCCGACGTCAGCTTCGGCGACGTTGGCGTCGATTTGCATTTTCGTTAGATCATTCGCGATCGTAAAAATCACCGGCGCCTGCAAACTGGCGGCCACGGTCTGCCCGACATCAACGCTGCGCGAAATCACCTCGCCATCCACCGGCGATTTGATGGTGCAATGATCGAGATCGGCTTTCGCTTTATCGAGCGCACCCTGTTTGATTTTCACATTCGCTTCGGCCTGATGCAGATTCGCCGTTGCTTGATCGACGTCGGCCTGCGAAGAATTTTTTTTCGCGAACAATTCCTGGGTGCGCGTCGCATTCACTTTCGCCAGTTCCAACGCTGCCTGCGCATTCGCCAGATCGCCCTCCGCCTGCGTCACCGTCGCCTGAAACAAAACCGGATCGATCTGTGCGACAACGTCGCCCGCCTTCACCTTAGAATTAAAATCGGCGAAAAGTTTTTGGATATTCCCCGAAACCTGACTGCCCACCTGCACGTTCACGACCGGGTTCAATGTGCCCGTAGCGGTCACCGTTTGCGTGATCGGACCACGCGTCACCGTCGCTGTCTGAAACTGAGCAGCGTTCGATGTTCCCAATCGGCTAAAAAGGAAAAACGCGGCGATCAAAAGGACGATTACCACGATGATAAGATTGCGGCGACTCGTCATTTTGCTTCGAAGCGTGGGCACATCTTTATTATGACAAGTGAAAGGCCTGCGGCGTTACATCGAAATTTACTCCATCATGCTGCGCAACTCGCTCATTCGCGAGATGAGCTTCAAAGCGAATTTCATTCTCTGGATGCTGGTGGAAGTGCTTTGGTTCCTCGGCCAAATTGTCTTTTTCAGCATCATCTTTGGCTCGATCGATCAGATCGGTGACTGGTCAAAATGGGAAGTCGTCCTCCTCGTCGGCACTCACCAGATCATTGCCCAGCTTTTCCAGGCGTTCTTTTTCGTCAATGTCGCGAACATTCCTGAATTGGTCCGCACCGGAAGACTCGACTCACTCCTGGTGCTTCCGATCGACAGCCAGTTCGCCGTTTCTTCGAAGCAATTCGGGCTCGACAGTGTGGTCAATGCCGCGCTCGGCGCCGTGGTCGTTGTTGTTTCGCTCACTCGTCTCGGAGTTATGCCACAGCCATTGCACATTCTTCTGTATTTGGTGGCGATCGGTTTCGGGATCGCCATTCACTACTCCATCATGTTGAATCTGGCGGCGGTCAGCTTCTGGATCGTGCGCGCCCAGGGACTCGTTTACGGTTACTTCAACTTCCTCAATATCGCGCGTTATCCCGATGTCATTTATCCGCGTCTCTTCCGCTGGATTTTTAGCTGGATCATCCCGGTGGTGATCGTCGCTAATATTCCGGCGCGTGTTTTGATCAAATCGCTGGGCCAGCCGCTTCCGTTGATGCTGCAAATGATCGCCGCATCGTTGATCATCTTCTGGTCTTCACGTCTGTTTTGGCGCTTCGCTTTGAAGCGCTATTCCAGCGCAAGTTCCTAAGCGAAAACGGCTTTGCCAGGGAGTAAATCTCCGCTTGCGCCACTGAAGATTTGTCCTTAATTAAGCGCTCTCTTCGCGCCGTAAATCTCGGCGCGAGATTTGATTTTTATGGCGAAGTCGAAGAAAAAAGCTGCCGCTCCCAAGGCGAAGAAGCTTGCTGCACGTAAGCCCGCCAAGGCGACGAAGAAGGCAGTTAAGCGTCCGTCCGCGAGCAAGGCCAAACCGAAGCGTACTAAATCAGCGCGCCCTAAGGCGGGTCATGTCCGTACGTCCGATTCGCCCGCCGAAATTTTCCGGGACAATCACAAACCGCGCCGGCTTGATCCTTTCACCAAGGCACAAAAGCAAAAGCTGCTGCAATTGCGCGATGCCATGGTCGATTCCATGGCCGGCGTTGCACAGGACACCTTGCGCTCGCGCGCGGAAGGAAGCGAAGCCTCCGCCTTCGGCATGCACCAGGCCGACGCTGGTTCGGACGCCTATGATCGCGATTTCGCGCTCAGTCTGCTTTCGCAGGAACAGGACGCGCTTTACGAGATCGATCAGGCGCTCAAGCGAATCGACCTCGGCACTTACGGTATTTGCGAAATGTCGGGCAAACAAATTCCGCGAACGCGCTTGGAAGCGATTCCATTTGCGCGTTTCACGGTCGAGTGCCAATCGCAGCTGGAGAAACAAAATAAAGCCTCGCGCGTGCGGCAATCCGTCACCTCGCTTTTCGGTTTAACCGAAGAGGAAGAAACGCCCGAGACCGAGGAAGAACAACCAGCGCCGGCGGCGGAGAAGGAGTAGCTCCGAAATGATTCGCGAGTAGATTATTGATGTTATGGCGCAGGAAATTATCACACTGGAATGCACCGAGGCTAAAGCTTTGGGCAAGCCCGTTTCGCGTTACACGTCGACGCGAAACAAGAAGAGCCTGCGCACGCCGAACCGGTTGGAAAAGAAAAAATACAACCCGTTTTTGAAAAAACATACGCTTCACCGCGAGACCCGCTGATCTCATGCAACCCAAGACCGCCAAACGCCGCTCCGCTTTTCGCCGCGCCAATCGCACCATGCCGCGCCGCCGTATTGATATCGCGGCCGAAGCAATCGATTACAAGAACCCCGATTTGCTCAAAAAGTTCGTGACGGAGAGCGGCAAAATTTTGCCGCGGCGAATCACGGGCATGCCGGCGCATATGCACCGGAAAATCACGCGCGAAATCAAACGCAGCCGTTCCGTGCTGCTAATGAAATAATGTAGCTGCCGTCGTCTCCGGCAGAATTGAGCAAGGTGCTACCTGTGTTTTCCTCACCCGCTAGTGCCGCAACGCTGGGCGCACCGGCCACCGGCCTATGTTCCACCCGCCTCATCGAACTGCCCAGCGTTGCCGAGCCACAGATGCCTGCTAGTGGCTGAGGCGGCGTTCGGCGCTTGGGTCGAAACGCCTACGGTTGTGTGTGGTTCAATATTTCCGCTACTCGTTCCATTTCCGCGACAGTGTTGTAGAAATGCGGGCTTACCCGCAACCAACTGCGGTTCGCACGATCAACGCGAAGTGACACAACGACATCATTCTCAGCTAGGGTGTTGGCTAATTTCTCAGCTGGAATGCGACGAGAACAAAAAGTTAAAAAACTGGACCGGCCCAACTCTTCCTTGGGGCTGAGGAATTCCAAATCAACCGGCGCAAGTTTGTTTTTCAACGTGGCCACGAGCGACAAGATCCGCTCAGAGATTTTCGCCAACCCGACTTCATCCAGAAGCGCAATCGCCGCCTGCATCCCGGCGATCGGGACATTGTTATAACCACCCGGTTCAAACTTTCGACCGCCTTCCGCGTATTTAATTTCGCGCTGCGCAATAAAATTTGGCGATTCCACGTTCCATCCGCCGATGATCATGGGTCGCAGCAACTCGTGCCGGCTATTCTTGACAAAAAGAATTCCAGCGCCCGATGGGCCAAGCATCCATTTTTGCGCGCCGGCGCTAAGAAAATCGACGTGTTTTAGCGCAATCGGAAACGCGCCAAGAGTTTGGATCGCGTCAAGTGAAAACAAGACGCCGCGCTCGGAGCACAATGCGCCGATCGTCTCGACGTCGACGCGGTAGCCACTGATGTTGTGCGCGCTCGCCAACGCGACCAGACGCGTTCGTTTCGTTAAAGCGCTCTCAACAATTTCCGGCGTGATTTCGCCGAGTCGTGCAGTTTGAAGTAACACTGGTTTAACTCCACTTCGCTCAAGGTTGAGCCACGGGTAAACGTCAGCCGGATAATCGTCCAACGAACAGACGACTTCGTCGCCAGCGCTCCAATCGAGACCATTCGCTACGGCATTGAGACCATTTGAAGTTGGGCCAGTCAGCGAAATTTCTTCGGTCTCCGTTCCTAGAAAATTCGCCGCTAACTGGCGGGTATCAGCGATGAGCCCAAGCGCTTTGTCGAATTGCTTTTCATTATTCGAGGCGTCTTCAATCGCATCTCGCATCGCTTCAGCCACTCTGCCCGGCAATGGCGCATCCGCCGCATGTGCGCAATAAATCTTGCGCGCACAAATCGGAAATTCGCGCCGGCGAAATTCCTCGTTCGCCTCCAGCTCAGCGATCACGTTTTCTTCCGCGTCCGTTCGCCTTGCTCGATCAATTTCCAAAACTCGCGCCTCTCCTTCAGTTGCTCATCCTCGCCCGTCGGCAGTTTGGTGCGGAAAAGAAAATCGCGCAGCGTGTTCTTGTGCAGCACCCGATGGACCGTGACGCCTTCCGAGGTCTTTTCGAAATAAATCCGGTAATCTTTGGCACGATAACGATAAAGTTTTTTTCCGCCGCGCTCCAGCAAACCAAACCGGCTGCTATCGAGATGATCGAGCTCCTCGGGCAAAATCTGAAATTCAGCGAGCAGATCGAGCTGTAGCGTCTTAGGCAGTGCTGACATTTCCGACGCGCTCAGTTCGTTGAAGATGATCTGGAACATGGTGGGAAGAGTTAAAACGTTAAAATCGTCACATTGTTAAATCGGAAAACCTTTCAAGGCGGATTCGGCTGCCCATCGTCAACGCTCTACCGTTTTAACAATTTAACTTTTTAACTTTTTAACCCTCATAGATAAACCCGGCGCACACGCGCGCCAATTCGTGTCGTGATTTCCCAGGTAATCGTCTTCCGCCAATTCCGCACAGCATATTTCCTCGTCTCCCTGGCGGCCCATCAGCACAACTTCATCATCCACCGCCGCTCCAGGCAAATTCGAAACGTCGATCATTATCAAATCCATTGTAACCCGACCAAGCAGCGCGCAGCGTTGACCGCCAACCAGTACCGAAATTCCGCGATTGGAAAGATGGCGTGGATAACCATCGGCGTAACCACAGGAAAGCGTGGCAATGCGCATTTTCCTGGGGGTGATGAAACTGCGGCCGTAGCTGATTCCGTGTCCGGCTGGCATGTCGCGAATGAGCGCGATGCGCGTTTTCCAAGTCATTGCCGGTCGCAGGAGGCTTTGAAATTCCGGCAGCGACGAGATGCCGTAGATCAGCATTCCGGGGCGAACGATTTCGAATGGCTCTTCCGCGAATGCGAGGACGCCGGCCGTTTGCAACGCGTGTGCCTTGTAATCGCCCGGGAACTCCGCTCGTAGTCGCCTGATCAGTTTTCCAAAGGTGCGCAGTTCTTCGCGAGTGAAGTTTTCGTCCTCATTGGAAACCGGGAGATGCGTTGAAACACTGTGAACTTTGATGTTCGGCAGCGCGTTCACTTCCTTGAAAACGGCGAGCGCTTCCTCTTCCAGCACGCCCATCCGCCCCATGCCGGTGTCGATTTTGAAATTGATCGCGACCTTTTGCCCGCGTCCGACGCGATCGAAATCCCGCGCTTCTTCCAAAGTTGAGATCGATGGAATGAATCCGCATTCCGCGATTGCCGCTCGTTCTCCAGGCAGGGCCGGCCCGAGAATAGTAATTGGAACGCGCACCGCCGAGCGCAAGGCGGTTGCCTCTTCCAGGTTGGCGACGCCGAAGATGTTCGCCTGGTCTGCGATGGTTTGCGCAACGTCGATCATGCCATGCCCATAGGCATTCGCTTTGACGACAGCGAGAAGTTCGATATCGGGCCCAAATTTTCCGCGGACAAAAGCCATGTTATGGCGCAATGCGCTGCGATCGATCTCAGCCCAACAGCGGTAATGCGCTTCCATCATTTTTGCCCACTTCGCGGTCTCGTGATATGTGGTTCGCGAAGGTAAAGCGGCGCGAGCGGCGCGCGAGCAAGATTCTGCGGGAACGTCCGGGCGCGTAGACAAAGCAATTTCGCCGAAGGAAACCGTAGCTTCACCGATGCGAACTGAGGCAATTCGTCAGACGTGTAAATCGGAATTGTTGTGATCGACGAAATGCGCTTGTTCATTTCGTCTGCGGAGAACAACTCAGGGTCTCTCTTCAACAAACCACCGCTGATTTTCGCGAAGAAAAACGACGCGCGTTTGGCGTCGCCAATCACACAAAAGTCGTTTTCATCCGAGATGGCGCAGAGCGACGAGATTCCAGCGAGCCCTGCGCCGGTCGTCACCTCCAGGCCGATGGCGGCGGCAATGGCGATGCGTGTTCCAGTGTAGGAACCGGGCCCAAGACCAACCACAATTGTTTCCGGCGCGCCATGTTCGCGAATGATTTCATCAAGCGCTTCAAAAAATGGAGCGGAACTTCGCCGATCGTTCGGCCAATCGCGCGCGCCCAAAATTACTTTTTCGTTGGCCAGCGCGATCGTACCGCGGCGGGTGGACAAATCGAAGGCGAGCAATTTCATGCAAAAGCGGAGAGATCGATGCAACGTTGATCTTCTGACACGATCTCAAACTTGATCCAGCGCGCTTGCGCCGGAATCGCCTCGGCGAATCGATCGGCCCACTCGATCACACTCAGGCCGTCGCCAAAAACAATTTCGTCAAATCCAATCGCCTGTAGCGCTGCCAGACTTTCAATTCGATAAAAATCGAAATGATAGATCGGCAGCCGACCGCGCTGATATTCATGCACGAGGGTAAATGTCGGGCTTGTCACCACTTCCTCGGAACCCAAACCCTTCGCCAATCCTTTGACCAATTGGGTTTTGCCCGCGCCAAGATCTCCGACCAACGCAAGTACATCGCCGGCTTGGATTTTTCCTGCGAGGCGCGCCCCGGCCGCTTCCGTTTCAGCGGCGCTGGCGGAAATGAACATAGCCACTTTTCAATTTTTGATTTTTGATTTTTGATCTTTGATTTAAGTGGCCAATCCGAGTAAGCGGGAGCTCGGGAAACTTTTTCTGCCATCTTGTTTGCAGCCGTTTGCGCTCGCGCGGCGAGACCGCGAAAAGCAATTCGTAATCTTCGCCATCGGAAATTGCCTGTCGAATGCTGCAACCGCGAGAAAGAGGCAGAGCGCGCTGATCGATGGAGAAACCAAATTTGCTCGAGCGCGCCAGGCGCGGCAAGTCCGTGCCAAGACCGTCGCTCAGATCAATCATGGCGTGCACATTGAAATTGGCAGTCAACCAGCGCGCTTCGTCGATTCGCGCGACAAATCCCAAATGCCGACCACGAATTGAACCACCCAATTCT
>Ga0209474_10001155_pt1 | contig 26594 bp, 26 predicted proteins | sample GraSoiAngelo_145_FD_185902 | JGI IMG/M metagenome (GOLD analysis project Ga0209474, IMG submission 185902) | Grasslands soil microbial communities from the Angelo Coastal Reserve, California, USA - 14_1009_05_20cm (SPAdes) (version 2) | ecosystem: Environmental > Terrestrial > Soil > Grasslands...
ACGCGTGGTCCGAGCTTTGATGAATTGCCAGTTCCGATTCATGTTCTCGAGCGCCAGGAGACGGACAACCTTGTCGTCTGCTGTCGGCGGCACGGAATAGCTTCTCGCGGTGTTTTGTAGTTCGCGGACCGGCACCCACTCTTGCGCTCCCACACGCAGTTCCTTTCGCAGGGACCAGTCGACAGAGCCGTGGAGCTTGATGAGAGTGAAAACGGAGTCGCTGGGCTCCCCGCCCAAGCGCATGGCCACGTTCCGTGTCTTCGCGTACCACTCGATAAAGAGGTCCCAGTTGGTCGTGATTACTACATTGCCGATCTTGACTATGTTGTCCACACTCGGCCAACCCACCGGCGGGATTTCTAAGTCACGTACCTCCTCACAGAGATGCCGGGCTATGGCTAGCTTGAGCTCTGTCAAAAGCGATGGGTGCTCGAATGCCCCTGGAAGTCCCTTAGCCACTTCCTCGTAGGCCTTGAGCACCGAAAAGAAGTCGACAACCTCTGGAATAAAAGATGCGGACTCTTCCGGATAGAAAAACTTGTACGCGTCCTTCAATTGCCGCTCGATAGGCAACGTCCGCTTGCGGCCTAGTTCGTGTACTCGTGTTAGCAGAACCGTTGTATTGGGCAATCCGAACGCTGATGAGAATCCCGCGCCAAGGAAGTAGCACTTCAGTTCACGCGTAGGCGTTGGCTTCGGCACGGCGGCGAGTTTATGTGGGTTGAGCCAGGCTGCTTGGGCTAGCTTGGGTTCTTAACTAGCCGAACAGGGCCGCTCCTCCTGTTCGCGCCCAGATCTCTTTGAGCGCGTCCGAGTCTCCGACTGAGTCCGCTGCGCGGCTCAAGTGCGCAGGCCCGCTTGTCGTGAAACCGTTATCGCGGGACGCACCGCTACGCGTCGACGCGCCGGTGAACGCGGCCGCCGGTCCGTAGCCAGCGGACCGCTCCGGTCTCGTCGCGTATGACCTCGCCGCGAACGTCCTTCAACGGACCTTCGAGACACACGAAGCGATCCTCGCCGGTGAACGCGACCGGAGAGGGCGGAGGATCGGTCGGCGCGGGCGTGATGCCAAGGATGTTGTGGTAGATCGAGCGGTACAGCAGCACGCCCTCGCCTCCCGCGCGGAGCTCGACATCGGCTCCGGCCGCGGTGTAGCGCGCGACCAGCTCGTCCCGGCGCGTCTTGGTCATGCGCACGTGCTGGGGCTCGGGCTCGTCCACTCCGACGAAGGTCTTGAGGGCCCACTTGGTGATCGCCTGATGCAGGAGCGCTCCGCGCGTCGAGTTCGCCTGCACCGCGATCGCGAAGCCACGTTCCGGCGCGAGCATCAGGACGCCCTGCTGGCCGATGGCTGATCCGTTGTGTTGCTGGAGCGTGACGCCGCCGACCTCGCGCAGGAACCACGCGACGCCCACGGCGCGGTCGTTGTCCGCCGGCGCGAGCCGTGTGCGCATGAGCTCGAGCGAGCCGACTGACAGGAGGCGGCCGCCGTCCGGGGTACGCCCGTCGCCGAGATGGAACCGCGCGTAGGCCAAGAGGTCCCGCACGCTCGAGATCACGCCGCCGACCGGCGTGGTCGCGCGGGGGAAGGCATACGGCCGCACGACACGCGGCTGCTCGTCGACGATCGAGTGTCCCGCCGCGACGCGATGCGTGATCGCCTCGTCCGCGTTGAAGCAGCTTCTGGCCATTCCGAGCGGGATGAATAGGAGCTCGCGCACCGCGGCCTCGTACGTCTTCCCCGTGACGACCTCGATGAGGCGGCCGAGGACGGCGAAGCTCGAGTTCGAGTAATGCCATATCTCGCCGAGCGGGGTGAGCTGCTCGAGCTCGGCCATTGCCGCAACGTAGCGGGCGAGGGCGTCGTCTCCCCTGCCGAAGTCCGCGAAACAGTCGCCGAGCCAGCCGCCGGTGTGGGTGACAAGGTGCCGGAGCGTCGCGCGCTTGGCGACGGCGTCGTCGCGGAGGTTGAATTCGGGCAGGTAGCGCCGGATCGGCGCGTCGAGATCCAGCGCACCCCGCTCGACGAGGCGCATCACGACGGTTGCCGTCATCGTCTTGGTGATCGACGCGATCTGGAAGAGGGTGTCGGCGTCTACAGGGAGGGGGTGCTCGAGGTTCGTGACCCCGTACGCGGCGATGTCCTCGTCGCCGTCATGGAGAATGCCGATCGCGACCCCGGGGACGTGATACCGGGACATCCCCTCACGCACCAGCTTCTCGAGCTCAGGCCGCACGCGCGAATTGTGCGCGCTCTTAGTTCGCGGTCACCCCGCTGACCCAGAAGCAGCCGTTACGGAAAGCGACCTGCTTGACCAGGAACGGGACCGACCCCGAGACGTCCGCCGTGGTCGAGTCGACGATGCCCTTGACCGCGTCGATGAGGCCCGGCGGAAGAGGGTCGGCCGCAAGGTGCGAGACCTTGAGGGTGAACTTGTCCCCGACCGATCCCCCCACCACGTCGGCGCTCGCGGTCACGGTGAGGAATTGCGTCGCGGCCTTCGCGGTCCCGTGGATCCCTCCGCCGTCGATCCTGATCTTCGCGTCGCTCAGGGTCACGCCCTGCGTCGCCGACGGCGCGTTCTTGTCCACGACCTGGTTCAGCTCCGCTTCGGTGAAGACCAATGAGACCGGCGTCGCTTTGTTGTCGCGGGCGAACGTCTTGACCGAGTCGGCGCGGCCGTCCACCGGGCCCGATGCGAAGACGCGACCCGGCGCCGTCGCGGCACACACGCTCGTGACGACCGTTGACGGCTCGAAGGCTGAGAGCGTGAGGGGCGGGCCGGACTTCAGCGTGATCCCGGACCGGACCATCTGGCCCGCGACGAGCGGCCCTTCCATGATCTGCCTTGCGACGGAGGAGGTGCCGACGAACCCGTCGATGGTGAACGCGGAAGTCTTTATGGCGCCAGGCGATGTCAGAAACACGCCCCACCGGCCGGCCGCGGGGTCCCGGACGATGACCTTGTCGCCGCTCACCACGCAGCCGAAGATCTCGGCCTTGGCGCCCGCGGTCCCGCACGACTGACCGGTCGGAGCGACAACGAGGAAACCGAGTCCGGGCGAGCCGTTGATCTCAAGCCGCGGTGCCGGCGCGATCGGCGTTGCGCTCGCGGGCGCCGCCGCGCCCTCGGCGATCGTGACCTGACTGCCGGCCGCGACCGTGACGGTGCCGCCCGCCGTCGCGCTCACGAGCAGCGTGCCCTCATCGACCTGATAGGTCGTCTGCGTTCCGCCGGACGCGAGCTGCTGCACGAACGTGAGGAACCCGGTGCCGCGGACCACGGCGACCGTGCTCGGCGTACGCACCTCGTAGCGGGAGTCGGGTGTCTTGAGCTTCTGCACCGACGACCAGGATCGCCCCAGCGACTGCTCGATGGTCACCTGGATTCCGTCGGCGGAAACGCGATTCAACGCGACGACCTTCACCTGCGATCCGGGATCGACGGAGAGCGATGAGCCATCGAAGAACGTGAGGACGGCGCGCCCGTCGACGTTCGCGCGAACGAGATCTCCTGTCGCGTAGACCTCGCCATCGAGCGCTGGGGCGAATGCGGATCCGGCGCGGGCGCCTTCGATCGCGGTGTTCAGGATCGCAAGCGTCGCCGCGTTCGACGCGGACGTGGTCGCTCCGCCGCGAGGGAAATAGAGGAACGCCCCTACTCCCGCGACGATCAACAGGAAAACGACGAGTACCTTCTTCACTTGACCCTTCCCGCGGGCCGAGGCTAGCAGAGCACCGCTCGTGCGAAGGGTCGCAGGCGGGTGTCAGGCCTGCGTTTTCTCCCAATCGGCGCGTAGTACCTCTCCCACCCAGCGGTCATGCCACTTTCCTTCGCGGAACGTCTGCTCGCGCCGTATCCCCACGCTCCGGTATCCGTTACGTTCGAGCGCCTTGCGGCTGGCCTCGTTCTCGGTGTCGACCTCGGTCATGAGCTTGTGGAGGTTGAGCTCGCGGAAGGCGTAGCGCGTGCGGAGCTTCATCGCCTCGGTCGCATACCCCTTTCGCCACGAGGCCTTCTCGCCGATGACGATCCCGGTGGTGCCGTTCGCGTCGAGCCAATTGATGCCGTGGATGCCGGTTGCACCGATCGCTTCGTTCGCGGCTTCGATGACCCACCAGACATCGTCCTTGGATTCGCCGATCCTCTTCAGAAACTCCAGCTCTTGCTGGAGCGTGATGGCCATGCGCCTCGCCAAGAATCGGGTGACCTCCATGTCGGCGAACCAACGCACGAAATGCTCCGCGTCGTTTTCACGCGCGGGACGTAGCGTGATGTTGTCGCCGCGGAGTAATGGTCCGAACACAGAGGCGGCCAGAATAGCCGCGCGTGCGGCATCCCTTCCTCGGCGCGAGAAACTGACGCTCTACTAGGCCACGGGGCGCTGGGTGAGCGCGGCTGAAAGAAGTATTTCGTCGCCGCGCTTGTCGCCGACATCAAGCTTCGCGCGGATCCGCGTCAGGTGGACCCGCAGCGTGTTCGGTGAAACGTTGAGGCGGTCGGCGAGCGCCGCGCGGTCGAGGCGCTTCCCCTCGCGTGAGAGCAGCTCCATCTCACGGAGGATGCCGAGCTCGCGCCAGGTGAGCCCGACGGTCCGCAGGTAAAACGTCGCCTCGTCGAGGGCGGACGAACCCACGGGAGCAGCGCTGTCCGACTTCGCGCGCCGCAACGCCGCGTCGGCGTGTGCGCTGATCTTTCGGGCGAGCTCGCGCGCCGCGGGATCGCGCTCCGCGGCGCGCCCCAGCCAGGACGCGACCTCCGGCAGGTAATAAGCGAAGCCCTCGCCGCCGCGGGCGCCGATGTCGCGCACCAGTCCCGCCGCGCGCGAGGCGCCACCGCCGCGCACCAGCGACTCGCGCCAGTACGCCGCGTGCACCGCCGCACCAAGCGCCCAGTGCGCCATGCCGCGCGCCTCGAATTCCTTCGCGGCCTCATCGAGCATGCGCACGCCGCCGCGCGGGTCACCCTTCTCCGCGCGAACGATCGCGCGGACGTTGTTGCGGAACTGTTCGTCTTCGGGAAAGCCGATCGGCGCGCGCGCCAGGATCCGGTCGGCGACGTCGGTCTCGCCGCGCAGCAGAGCGAGGTGCGCGTGATCCTCTGCCGCCCCGGTGGCGCTCTGCCGTGCGAGACGGTCGCCGTCGGCGATCTCGCCCCGCTCCATTCGCGCGCGGGCTAGACAGAGGCAGGTGTACCGCCAGACCGACGAACCGTACGCACGCAGGCCCACCTCGGCCTTCGTGAATTGGTCCACTGCCTGATCGATGCGCCCGGCGGCCCAGTCGACGAACCCCGTGGTGTAGACGGCCCACGCCGCTTCCCACGGATCACCCACGCGGGCGGCGTGGCGCACGGTGGCCTCCGCTGCGGCGGTGGCGTCGACGTAATCACCCGAGTGCGAGAGAAGATGGGCGAGCTGGCGCTGGACGCGTGTGACGACCAGGTCGCGCGATCGGCCCTTCGGCGCCGTGAGGAGAGCATCCTCGGCGCGCCGCGCGCTCTGCAATGCGCTGGTGATCTCGTTTTGCGCCGTGAGGACGGTCGAGTTGCCGAGGTAGAGCTCCGCGAGCATCAGCGGGTCGCCCGCGGCGTGCTTCTGTGCGATCGCGGCGAGCTTCGGGGTCTCCTCGCGGCGAACGAGGTAATAGGAGAGCTGGAGGAGATCGACCGCGACGCGCGCCTCGAGCAAAGGATCCTTTATCTGCGGAAGGACTTCGTTCAGCTCGGCCCACGCCAGATCGAAGGACTCGAAGTATTTGAGACAGCGAGCGCGCAGGACCCGCCGCTCGAGCGTCTGACGTCCGCTCGCGAGCTGAGGAAGGAGCCGTTCGGCGTCGGCACGCGAGAGCGGCGCGAGCGCCTGGTCTCGCAGGGTCGGCACAGATGTATTACGCCATGACTAGGAGTTGAGTTCCTGAGCGGTGGTCAGGAGGTAGGCGGAAAAGCCTTCGCCAGCTCGCTTGTATGCCCGTGCGAATGATCGGCCTGATAGGCCGCGAAGTGGCCCGCGTCGACCTCACCCCAGTCACTGTGGCTCCCGGGGCGGGCGGCCGCGCCGGGCTGCTGCAGGAGCTGGATGATCCGTGAATGCGCGGCGGAGAGTCGCCGCGAGAGCTCCATGGGGTCGCGCTCGTTGTTTCGGCGCTCGGCCGCCACCGCGTCCTGGTCATAGGCGGCGACCGCCGGCCGGTCCTCTTCGACGCAGCGCCGCACCCGGTCGGCGAAGATCTCGGCCGCGTCGGCCACATGCCCGATGATCTCGACGGCGGTCCACTGGTCGAACTTCGTTGCACGGAGCCGATCCACGGGGACGGTGCGGACGATCCGCGCGATCGTTGACGCATCGTCGGCGAGAAGGAACGCCTTGTCCTCGTCGTACCTGAGCCGCTCCACACACTTCTTCTACCACTTCGAAGCCGGCGCTGCGGGGCGACGTTTCCGGTCAGGCAGTTCGGCGAACGAAAATGAGCGCGAACGCCACGGCGAGACCCACGAGCATGAGGACGTGGATCCATAGATCGACGCCGAGAAGCCCGCGCGCGACGACGATGCTGAGCCCGAAGAGCGTCCCGGCGAGCGCGATACCGTAGGCGACCCGCGGCGAAAGCCATCCGACAAGCCCGGCCACAAGCACAAGACCGAGCAGCGCTTCCACGATGGCCGCCGGCGCGAGGGCCCCCGCGGTGACCACCACGCCCGAGTGATAGGTCGCGGCTCCGAAATAGATGAGCGCGTCGACGATCGTGACCAGGCGCAACGTGCGGCTCATCGCGTCAGTCGCCATCCTCCTCGAGGCGGGAGAGGCGATCGGCCTCATCCTGCTCCGAGAGCGCTTCGACGAGATCGTCGATGTCGCCGTCCATGCGCCGATCCAGGTTCGAGAGGTTGTACCCGAGGCGCCGGTCAGTGAGACGATCCTGTGGGAAGTTGTACGTCCGCATCTTCTCCGAGCGCTCGCCGCGCCCGATCTGGGCGTTGCGCGCGGTCGACTCGCGTGCCGCGCGCTCCTCCGCGGCGCGCGCGAGCAGCCGGGAGCGCAGGACCGCCATCGCCTTCGTCTTGTTCTTGAGCTGGCTGCGCTCGTCCTGGCAGGTGACGACCTCGCCCGTGGGCACGTGGGTGATCCGCACGGCCGAGTCGGTGGTGTTCACGCCCTGGCCACCGTGGCCACCCGCTCGGTACAGGTCGATCTTCAGATCCTCGTCGTTTATCACGAGGTCGGTCTCCTCCGCTTCGGGGAGGACGGCGACGGTCGCGGTCGACGTGTGAATGCGGCCCTGGGCCTCGGTCGCGGGCACGCGCTGCACGCGCTGCACACCGGACTCGAACTTGAGCTTCGAGTACGCACCTCTGCCTGACACCTTGAAGATGATCTCTTTGAAGCCACCCTTTTCGGATTGGCTCTGCGAGAGGATCTCGGTCTTCCAGCGATGGCGCTCGGCGTACCGCGCGTACATGCGGTAAAGATCCGCCCCGAAGAGCGCGGCCTCCTCCCCGCCCTCGCCGGCACGCACCTCGACGATGACGTTCTTCTCGTCGAGGGGATCGCGCGGCACGAGCTGCGCGCGCAAACGTTTGGTGAGGTCATCGGTCTTCGCCGTGAGAAGGGCGGCCTCCTCGCGGGCGAGGTCGCGCAGGTCGGCGTCATCACCATCGACGAGCTGCTGCGCCTCAGCGAGCCGCTTCTCGGCCTCGCGAAGCGAGCGGATGGTCTCGACGATCGGCGCAAGCGACGAGAGCTCCTGACCGACCTCGCGGATGCGGTTGCGGTCGGACGTCGTTTCGGGATCCGAGACTTTTCGCTCGAGCTCCTCATAACGCTTTTCGACGCCCTCGAGCCGGCGGCGCAGTCCAGGCGTGAGCCCGTCGGTCATGCCGCGGCCTCCGCCTCGCGGTCGCCGGCGATGGCCTCCTCGAGCGAGGCGACGGCGACCTCGATCATCCGGTCGTCGGGCCGCCGGGTCGTGATCCCCTGCAGCAGGAGGCCGGGCGCGACGAGCAGACGCATGAGCGGCGACCGCTCATGTGACGCACCAAGGCGCAGCGCCTCGTACGAGATCGACGCGACCGGAACGACCAGCAAAAGACGCACCACGAGGTCGACGAGCAGATTGACGCGCGGCAGGAACGCGAAGATCACGATCGACACCACGACGACGAGCAGGAGGAACGCGGTACCGCAGCGCGGGTGGGCCGTCGGGTACGGCTCGATCCGTTCCGGAGTGAGCGGATCGCCATGCTCGAACGCGTGGATCGTCATGTGCTCGGCACCGTGATACGCGAATACACGACGCACGTCAGGGAGGAAGGAGATCGCGATCAGGTAACCGACCAGCAGAGCGAGCCGGATCAGCCCCTCGGTCACGTTGAGCACGACCGAGCTCGGGATAACCGCGCGCGCCAGGCTGGTCGCGAGGTAGGGCACGCCGATGAAGAGGAGAAGCGCGCCGGCGAGCGCCACGCCCATGACCAAGGTGTTCCCGCCCTTGCCGAGCTGTTCTTCTTGGTCGAGCTGAACCTCGGCCGAGCGCATCAGCATGCGGATGCCGTAGTCGAGCGACTCCCAGAGCACAACGACACCGCGCACGAACGGCAGGCGCGCGAGGCGCGATCGGACGAGCGGGGAGCGCAGTGGCTCGCGGTAACGGTAGATGTCGCCGTTCGGCTTTCGGCACGCGAGCGCGACCGTACGGCGGCCGCGGATCATGACGCCCTCGATGACGGCCTGCCCGCCGTACAGGGCGGGCTGCGGCTTCTTCTCGGTCATGCGGGGGCGCGCGCGATCAGCACCTAACGGTGCGGGGCGGCCTCCGCGGAGGCGGGTGCGTCGGCCGGTTTCTTCGCGTACCGCTTGGTGAACCGCTCGACACGACCCTGGACGTCGAGGATGTGCTGCGTCCCCGTGTAGAAGGGATGGCAGCCGGCACAGACCTCCACGTGGAGCTCCGGCTTCGTCGACCCGGTCGTGTAGCTGCGGCCGCAGGCGCAGATGATCTTCGCCTGCATGTACTTGGGGTGGATCTTTTCTTTCATGGGTACCTGACCTCTATACCGCGACGATGTTCACGCGCCGGCGGTCGTCGCGCGCCGCCTTGAATTCCACCGTCCCCGCGATGAGCGCGAAGAGCGTGTGGTCCTTGCCAACGCCGACGTTGTTGCCCGGCAGCACCTTTGTGCCGCGCTGGCGAACGATGATCGTCCCGGCTTCGACGCGGGCGCCCGCGTATTCCTTCACGCCGAGCCGCTGCCCGGCGCTGTCTCGTCCGTTGCGGGTCGAACCCGCGCCTTTCTTGTGTGCCATCTCTTTAAGCCTCGATCTTGGTGATGCGGAGCGTCGTCTCGTCCTGCCGGTGGCCGCGTGTTTTCCGCGACCGTGTCTTGTTCTTGTACTTGAACACCCGGATCTTCGGACCTCTTCCATGCCCGACGATCTGCGCTGTCACGATCGCGTCGGTCACGAACGGGGTCCCGGCGCGGACACGAACGCCGTCGGCGAAGAGCAGCACCTGGTCGAGGATGACCGAATCCCCGGCGTCGCCCGCGCGGCGGTCGACGGTGATCGTGCCTCCCTCTTCGACCCGGTAGCTCCTGGCGCCACTACGGACGACCGCGTACACGGACTCTGGACCTCTCCGAACAGAAAAAGTCGCCGCGCTCGATGCGCGACGTAATGAAAAGTATAGAGGATGCCCCGGTAGAGCCTTTCCTCTATGCCGTGGTCTGGGCTCTCCTGGTCGACGGGCTGGTCCACAACCGCAATGTAAAAGTCACGAGCCCCAGAAGGATCGCGATACCCATGACCGGTGCGGTGAGGCGCTCGAAGAAGGTGATGTTGGCGAGGAGTACGACGATGAAGGCCGCCACCCCGGCATTCATACCCCAGAAGATCAGGTTGTCCGCCCACGGAAGCATCGCCGGGCGGTCGGCGGTGAATCCGATCAGGAGCGCGAAATTGAGATTCGTCATCACGCCGACAAAGAGCGCGTGGTCGAGAGTGACCGCGACTGACGTCGGAACCTCGCTGAAGTCCTTGTAGATGTTCAGCACGAACAGCGCGAGGACCAGGTAGATGATCGAACCGACGTTCAGGATCAGGAACGGCACGGCGACCGCCGCATGACGTCCACTGCCGGCGCGCGTCCAGCTTGAGCGCATGGCCGACCAGCCAACCCTGATGAGGAAGATCACGAGCGCGGGAACTTCGAGGAGCACCGCGCCGCCGGCGGCTTGGGGTTGTCCGAGCGCGAACCCCAGGGCGATCCCGAGGGCTCCGAAGAAGAGGAGACCCACCTGGATGCGGCCCGCCCAAGACGCCGGGGTCGGCTCGGGGCTGTGCCAGTACTCGATCAGGCCCATGCCGAGCAGCAGGAGGAACCCAACGACCTGCGCCGTCACATGGCCACCGATGATGTTCATCGGGTCGAATTGCTGGCCCGTCGCGAACGCGAACTGCGCGTACACACCGAGCGATGAACCGATGACCAGGGACGTCAGGCCCGCGATCGTGGACAGCTGCGGGGTGCTCAGGCGTCCAAGGCCGATGCGTCGCCCCTCCCTGATCGACCAGCCGAGAAGGACGATGATCGCGACGAAGACCGGTGTGCTGAGCGCGGCCCGAGCTACGAAGCTCCCGCTCCAGAAACCAATGACGTAGAGCGGGATACTTCCCGCGAGCGCGATGACCAAGCCGCGAGCGAACCCTTCGTTCGCCGCTCGAGGAGCCGTGCCACCGAAGATCCAAAGACACGCGGCCGCCACTCCGAGAGTGATCCAGCCCAGCGTGCCAGCGTGAACGTGTGTTAGCAGGACGTTGCGATCGAGCGTCCCGAACACCTTCGTGCCGTTTGCGATGCCGATCAGCACTGTGGCGACGAAGATGAGCATCGCGATCTGAAGCAGCCACCCGATTTCCGGGCGGTACCGCAAGGTCCCCATGATCTCCTCCCTCAGCGCGCTCGCGAGTCGAGAGCGACCACCTGCACGTTCTCAGGCAGCGAACTGCGAGTCACCGACAGTTTGGCTACCGGCGTCAACTCCTTCACGCCGAGCTCGTGCAGGAGGCGGTCGAAGGGCGCGTGCGTGTCTTTTTTGGCGTCCGGGTCGTACGACATGGGCACGACGACCTTCGGCTCGAGCTGGTGAATGATCTCCGCCGCCTTCGCCGCGGTGAGGTTGACGTCGCCGCCGGAGATGGGCACGAGCACGATGTCCACGTCGCCGATCCGCTCGAGGTCCGCCGCCGGGAGCTCGTGTCCCAGATCGCCAAGGTGGCAGATGACAAGGTCGTCCAGGCGGATCGCGAACACGGTGTTGCGTCCCCGAGCGGAGCCCTTGGAGTCGTCGTGGAACGTCGCGATACCGGTCACCAGGACCTCCTGGACCTCGTACTCGCCGGGACCCCGGAGCACCACCGGCTCGCCCCCGACCGACTTGAGACTCGAATGTCCGGGGTGCTCGTGGGAGATGGTGACGATCGCCGCGTCAGTCTTGGGGATGGCGTGCCCAGACTTGGGGTCGGGCGGATCGGCCAGCACGACACCTTCGCGACCGCGCATACGAAAGCAGGCGTGACCGAGCCAGGTCATGTCCATGGAGCGGCCCGAGAATAGCGAAACAGCGCCCCGGCCGAGCGGGTAGTCCGAGTGACCCGAGCTCCTGGCCGGGACCGGCGGAGGCATCTCTGACCCACACCGACCAGGACGTCGTCAAGGCGTGTCTTGCCGGTGAGGCGGACGCCTACGCCGCTTTGGTCGAACGATATGGAGGACGGGTGTTCAACATCGCGCTCCGGATCACCGGGGACGCCGACGCGGCGAACGATTGCGCACAGGAGGCTTTCATCCGCGCCTATCGCGCTCTTCACCAGTACGACCCGACATTGCCGTTCGGTCCGTGGCTCTACCGGATCACGACCAACGCGAGCCTCAACCACGTCCAGCGCTGGCACGCTCGCGAGACGCCTGTCGACGAGCTTCCCGAGCGTTCCGCCGAGATCGATGAAGGGCCCGAGGCGACCGCCGTTCGCCGCGAGGAGGTCGCCGAGGTGGTGGCCGCGATGGCCGACCTGCCGGCCGCGTATCGCGCCGCGCTGACCCTTCGCCATATGCAACAGCTCTCCTATCAAGAGGTGGCCGATGCCCTGGGTATACCGCTCGGCACGGTCAAGACGCATCTGCATCGCGCGCGGGCCGCGCTCAAAGTGCGAATCGCCGCGCGCGTGAGAGGGAAGACCGCATGAGCCGTTTCGCCCCACCAGATCTCGAACCGGTCGAGCGCGGCACGCACGAGCTGCTCGCAAGCGTTCCGCCGCGCGCCCTTCCGCTCGGCTTCCGCGATGCAGTCATGCGCCAGGTCGCAAGCCCCGGGCGTATGACGTGGGAGTGGATCGTCGCCGCCGCGCTCGCGCTTCCCTCGCTCGCTTTTCTAGCTCAGCAGCTCTGGGCGCACGGTGACGAGTTCAGTGCAGCCCTGAACAACGTGATCGTGACGGCGGCGGCGGACAGCGCCGACGCGTTCTTCTTCATCGACGGCGCGACGGTGCTCGCGCTCGTCCTCATAGGGGTCGCGAGCCTCATCGCGGCACATGCCGCGATCGCGGCGCCACCGCGACGGATCACGACCTCCAGATGAAGCAGCGCGACGCGTTGATCGTCCTCGGCGCGGTGATGCTCGCGGTCGCTGTCTCGGCGATCCTTCTCGCCGCCTCTCTCGGGACAGTGGCGTCGGCGGAGCGGCGGATCTTCTTCGATGCTCGCAACTCGCCGCCGCCGGCACGCTCGGTGGGCGAGGCCCAGCGTGGTCTGCCGGGAGCGCTCCAGCCGATCGTCCCGGTCCAGCGCGGGCTCACCGACACGGCACGGGATGCCGCCGGTTACCTCCTCACGCTCCTCGCGACCTCCGCCGCGCTCGTGCTCGCGCGCGACCAGGTCGTGGGCACCTACCGCGCCTCGCTCGGTGGCTGGCGGTCGCAACTTCGTGTCCTGTTGAGTGGCCTGGCCGTCATCGGCGTCGGGGCGTCCGCGGCCGCGCTCGCGTGGATCGTTTTCCTGGGCTCCGTCGCGACGCTTCGTAACGCCGGTCTGGTCGGGGTTCCCGCGGCGCTCCAGGTGGGCCTGGCCGCGTTCAGCGTCGTCCTCGTCCTCGTCGGGCTCGCGACGCTCGTGGGGTTCGCCGCCGCTTCCTGGCGCTTGGGCGACGTCCTTTTCCAGCTCCGGGGCCTCCGCCGTTACGCCGGACGCGTTCCCGCACCTCTCATCGCCCTCTTAGGCGCCACCTTTATCTATATCTCATGGCAGATCCCATATCTGGGCGCCCCGGCGGTCATCGGCGCCCTCGCCTACGCACTCGGTGCGGTGCTCACCGCGCGTTTGACGCACGCGACGCGATCGCAGACCGCGACATGAAACGCTGATCCACGAGGGGGGAACGAGCGATGACCGTGTTTAGAGGAATCTTGATGACCTGGCCAGGTCGGATCTTCGCCCTCGCCCTGGTCGGACTCATCGCGGGCGGCGCGGTCTTTGTATCCCGCGCGAACGCTCCCGCGGCGAAGACGGAGCTGCGCACGCAAGCGGTGACAAAAGGCTCGGTCATTCAGAGCGTCGCGGTCTCCGGATCGGTCGCCGCGATGAACCAGACCAAGATGAGCTTCAAGAGCACGGGCAAGATCTCGGAGATCTATGTGTCCGTGGGCCAGCAGGTGATCGCCGGCCAGGCCCTCGCGAAGCTCGACACGACGGACCTTGAGACCGCGCTCGCGCAGGCGCAAGCCAATCTCGTGAGCGCGCAGAACAACTACAACCGCACCGCTTCCACGACCAGCGACGCGCAGAAGGCGCTGAACCAGGCTCGCCAGCAGGCCGCGCAGGATCTGGCGACGGCGCAGGCCGCGCTCAACAAGCTCACGACCAACTACGTCTCGGCGAAATCGAGCTTCACCTCGTTCACCGACAACGCCAACGGCGGGATCTCGAGCTTCCAGGACAGCCTGGGCACGATCCAGTCGCAGGTCGACACGCTCATCGCGGAGATGAGCAGGATCGTTGGCGGCGGCGATACCGGCGATCTGCGGAGTGCGTTGAACGCGATCAGCGGCGCGAACTCCCCGGCGTTGCAGAACGCACGCGCGAACTCGGTCACTCTGCTCTCGCCCGCTCTGGCGGATTACCTGAGCGCTCGAAGCGCGCTGCTCTCCGTCCTGGCCGACTTCGACTACGCGCTGGCCGCCGGTAACGACACGACCAGCATCGCGTCCAGCTTCCAGCTCGCGCAGACCAACTACTCCATCGCGACGTCGCGCCTGACAAATGCGCTCGACACGACGTCGGCCGTCCTTGGCACGGTCCAGACGGCCGTGACGACCGCGCAGGCCTCCCTGAACACCCAATCGACGAAGACTCTTCACGACCCGTTCGACCAGTGGCGCGCGGACCTGGCGACGCTGTACACGCTGGTGGGCGCCCAGCAACAGAACGTTTCCACGGTCAAGCTGAAGATCTCGCAGGCGACGAGCTACCTGAGCACGATGAACGACGCCATCGGCGGCTCGATCGCGACCGCGACCCAGAACGTGACCACCACGGCGCAGCGCGGACAGCAGTCCATCGACTCGGCGCAGACGTCGCTGAACTCGAAGCCCTACGACCTCACGAGCTCGCAGGCGAGCGTCGACAACGCCGCCAGCGCGGTGCAGACCGCGCAGGCCAACCTCGACAACGCCGTCGTCACGGCGCCGTCCTCGGGGGTGGTCGCCTCGATCGCCTCTCAGGTGGGCGAGACCGCGGCCAATCCCTTCATGGTGCTTGCGAACACGACCTCGCTCGTCCTGCACGGGACCATCGGCGAGAGCGACGTCGCCAAGGTGAAGCTCGGGCTCGTGGCAAACGTGGCCGTCGACGCGGTCTCCACGGCGGGACGTATGACCGGGCGCGTCACCTCGCTCGATCCGGTGGCGACGATCCAGTCCGGCGTGCCGGTGTACGGCATTGACGTGACGATCGACCTTCCGAACTCACAGGTGAAGCCGGGCATGACCGGCACGGCGACCGTGATCATCGCGAGCCGGCAGAACGTCCTCACCGTGCCGAACCTCGCGATCCGCACGACAAACGGCCGACGCTACCTGCAGATCCTGAAGGACGGCGAGGCCGTCGATACCGACGTGGTGTTCGGCATTTCAAACGACACCACGACCGAGGTAATAAGTGGAGTCGCGGAAGGCGACCTTGCCGTGCTCCCGGCGGCACGCGCGACCGCGACGGCGCGACCGGGCGCGGGCGGCGGCGGCTTCGGCGGCGGCGGACCGGTCATCGTCGGCCGATGATCCAGAGCGTCGTCCAGCTTCGCGGCATCACGAAGACCTACCGCATCGGGCGTGAGATCACGGTGAATGCGCTCCGGGGCGTGGACCTCGACATCCGCCCCGCGGAGTTCGTCGCGATCATGGGCCCGTCGGGCTCGGGCAAGTCGACGCTCATGAACGTGCTCGGCTGCCTCGACGTGGCCGACGGCGGCACCTACGTGCTCGCGGGCGAGAACGTCGGAAAGCTCTCCGACAATCAGCTGGCCGGGATCCGCAACAAGCACGTCGGCTTCGTGTTCCAGACCTACAACCTGCTCTCGCGACTGAACGCGATCGAGAACGTCGAGCTGCCGCTCATCTACGGCGGCGACCGCAAAGAGCGGCGGCAGCGCGCGCTCGCTGCGCTCGAGCAGGTCGGCCTCGGCGACCGGATCCACCACCGCCCGAGCGAGCTCTCCGGCGGTCAGCAGCAGCGCGTCGCGATCGCGCGCGCGCTGCTGAACGACCCGTCGATGATTCTCGCGGACGAGCCGACGGGAAACCTGGACTCGCGATCGAGCGCGGAGATCCTTTCGATCTTTCAGCGCCTCAACGACCTCGGCAAGACCGTCGTGATGGTCACGCACGAGCCGGACGTCGCCGCGCACACCAAACGCATCGTGCGCATGCGCGACGGCCTCATCGCGCGCGACGAGCTCGTCCCTCACCCGCGTCGGGCGGAGGAAGAGCTCACCGTCGGGATCGGCGCGGCCGAATGAAGCTCTACGACTCATTCCGGTCGGCGCTCCAGTCGCTCGTCGTCAACAAGTTGCGGTCCGCCCTGACCATGCTCGGCGTGATCATCGGAGTGGCCGCGGTGATCGCGATGGTGAGCGTCGGCAACGGCGCGTCGCAGAGCGTCCAGAACACGATCCTCAACCTGGGCTCGAACCTGGTCACCGTCTCGCCCTCGTTTGGAAGCGACAACGGGCTCAAGGGCGCGGGGGCGCAAGCGCAAAACCTCACGCTCGACGACATGCGGTCGATCCGGGACCAGCTGGGCGCTTCGATCGCCGCCGCTGAGGCCGAGCAGCAGGCCGGCCGCTGGCAGGTGACCGCCGCGGGACAGAACACGAACACGAGCGTGACCGGCGTGACCGAGGACTACCCCATCGTGCGCGACTGGGGGCTCGACAGCGGAGACTTCTTCTCGACCTCGGACCTGAATCTGAACGCGCAGGTCGCCGTCCTCGGGGCAACGACGGCAACGAACCTCTTCGGCGACGTCGACCCGGTCGGCCAAACGGTCCAGCTACGGCAAGCGTTCGGCGGGGGTGGACAGGGCGGCAGCGCTCAGCGCGCGCGAATCCTGAACTTTCGGGTCGTCGGTGTGCTCGGTGTGAAAGGCAGCACCTTCGGCCTGATCCGGGACGACCAGATCCTCGTTCCGCTCACCACCGCGGAGCACGTCCTCACCGGGCGGCTGAATCAGGTCTCGCAGATCGTCATCAAGGCGACGTCGAGCGACACGATGGACCTCACGACGAGCGACGTGAACAACATCCTGCTGCAGCGCCACAACATCGCCGATCCAGCGAGCGCCGATTTCACGGTCACCAACCAGAACGACACCCTGGCAGCTCTCAGCTCGGTCACCGGCACCTTCACGCTGCTGCTCGGCGCGATCGGCGGGATCTCGCTGCTTGTGGGCGGCATCGGGATCATGAACATCATGCTGGTCTCCGTGAACGAGCGGACCCGTGAGATCGGGATCCGCAAGGCTGTCGGCGCGCGGCGCGGAGACATCCTCAATCAGTTCCTCATCGAGGCGGTGGCGCTCACCGGTCTCGGCGGCGTGATCGGCATCCTGCTCGGCTGGGCGATCACGTTCGTCGTCCATCAAATTCCGCAAGCGGCGAGCCTGCCGCTTCTCATCACAAGCGGCACCGTGATCATCGCGGTCGGCGTTTCGGTCGCGATCGGAGTCGTCTTCGGGTTGTACCCGGCGATGCGCGCGGCGCGGCTCCATCCGATCCAGGCACTCAGATACGAGTAGTAGCGAACAAAGGGGTTTGAATTGAAGGCACCACAGATCGTGATCGGAATTGCCGCGGCGCTGATCCTCGCGGGGGGCGGGTTCGCGGCGGGCATGACCTTCGACAAGTCACAGAGTCCAACCACCACGACGGGCGCAACCGGGGCGACCGGCGCCCGTGGTGGATCCGGCGCCCGTGGCGCGTTCGGCGGCGGCGGAGGAACGGTCGCCGGGCAACAGCCCGTCACCGGACGCATCCTGGCGGTGAACGACGGATCGATCACGGTCGCGGCCGTGGAACGGGGGCAGGGCGGTGCGAACGCGCAGGCCTCCGCGTCACCCGCGACCAGCTCGCAGATCGTCCTTGTCGGGACCACGACGCGCATCGTGAAGACGACCGAGACAGACGTGAAGCTCAGCGACCTCAAGGTGAACGATCAAGTCACCGTGATCGGGACCACCGACACGACCGGGATGGTCTCCGCGACCGCGATCGTCGTCGGCTCGACGAACATTCTCGGTCAGCTCTTCGGCTCCCAGACCGGAAACGCCGGCCTCGGTGGCGGCGCACGTCCGAGCCCAAGTCCCACAAAGGCGCCGTAACCACACTCCACTAGCGTCATGGCGTGACCCGCGGATTCCGGTTACCCGACCGGACGTACCTCCCCGCGATCTTCGAACATCTCGCCATCGACGAACAGGACCAGCACGAGATCGTCGCCGCGTGGCCATCGCCCGACACGGACCCCACGACCTGGCGATCCCTCGTGCGCGCGCACGCGACGCTTGTCGCGGACATGGGCGGCTTCGAGCCACTCGAGCTGCCCGCGCCCGCCATGGATTCCACACCGCTCGGCCGCTATTTCTTCGCCTACGTCTACCTGGCGGCGCTCGCCGACGTGCGCCGCTTCCATGCGCGGCGGGGAATTCCCGATGAGGTGTCGTGGGCCACGCTCTCCGACCTCGGCCGCAACCTCAAACGCGATCGACTGCTGCTCGGCGACGGGGGCCTTCGGACCAGCGGGTGGCTCACGCTCCATTTCCGCGGCTCGATCTATCAGCTCGGCCGTCTTCAGTTCACCCGTATGAACGTGCGCGCGGCGCACGTCGCGGACGCATTCCGCGAGGGTGAACCCGCGCTCGGCATCCACATCCCCGAGAGCGGGCCGCTCACCCCAGAGGCGTGCGACGACTCGCTGGCGCAGGCGCGGCCGTTCTTCGCGCGTCACTTTCCCGAGACTCCGACGCGTCTCGCGATCTGCACGTCGTGGCTCCTCGATCCGCAGCTCGCCGAGTATCTCGCGCCCGATTCGAACGTCGTGCGCTTTGGGCGCCGATTCAGGCTCGTCGGCGAGGGCTACGACGGCGACGCGGACATCCTGCGGTTCGTCTTCCACCGCATCACGCCGCGGATCGACGACCTTCCGCAGCGCACGACGCTGGAGCGCGCGATCGTCGCGCATCTACGCGCGGGAAAGCACTGGCGGAGTCGGACCGGCTGGTTGGTGCTCTAGTCCCGAGCGATCGAGCGGTGGATACGAGTTGCGCTGCCTCGAGGGCGTACGACTTAAAGCGGCCGAAGTCTGCCGACAGACACGTCGTGTTGAGTTGAGACTGATCACGGACCCGCCATGACCAAGCCAGTCGGCAACTGAGGATTAACCGATCATGATGAACTCGATGAAATTACTCGCACTCTCCACGCTGGTTTTCGCGATCTCATGCGCCAGCCTGAGCACCACCTCCCCGTCGGAATCGCCGAGCGCGGTACCAACCGCATCGGTCTCGCCGAGCACGACCCCAAACGTGCTCCCCGGATCGACCTTCTCGATGCCGGTCGAGCGCGAGATGATCGAGTTCTTCGGCGACCGCGGCGCGCTCGTCGCGCGCGGCACGAAGGACGGACCGTCGCCCTACGAATCGAAGATCTCGCGCGCGGAGGCACCCAGCGGACCATGGCGCACCGTCTACGAGTCGGATGCGATGTTCATGCTCGAAAAGGTCTCAACCGGTCGCATCGCCTTCATGGAATACCGCGAGCCCTACCAGGGCGGTGGCGCGTCCTCCGAGAACGTGCTCGTCGTAGACCTCAGCACGGGGCAGAAGATAGAGATGGATCGCTTCTCACTGAGTCCGGCGACTTACCGCGGGGGCGGTGGCGCGCCGCGAAGGCCCTCCGGGTCGGTCGTTCTCGGTCCAGACCATGCAGCGTGGACGCGCCTCGTTGAAGGCGCAGGCGGGTCGATCACCGGCGTGTTGCGGGTCGCCCCTCTGTCCGACCCCGCGTCTGTCCAGACGATCGCGTCATCAGGCGAGTGGCTCGCCGCTGTCGGGCTCGACTCGCGTCGACTCGTCTACGTCGTCGGCGGCAAGACCGAAGATCAGCTGCGAGTGCGCGAGATCAGCTCGGGAGTCGACAAGCTCGTGGCGACAGCGCCGGTGGGCGACACCGTGGTGTTCGGACTTCCCGGGATCGACCAAGCAGCGGTCTCCGGAGATTGGGCGATCTGGATCGACGAAGCGCGCGTCGCCGGCGACACGACACAAGCCGTCGCCGTCAATCTCACGACGGGAGAGCGGCGGACGCTGGATGCGAGGGGGTCAGGTTGCAGCACGGTCACTGCGGGATCGCGCTTCTTCGCCTGGTCGTGCGCCAAAAGCAACGGGACCGGAGAGCCGTACGTTGTTCTCGACGCGAAGACGCTGACTCCGAGCCCCCTCGCGCGGCGGGGACTGAGCTACGGGCTCGTTGCCGCGGACGACGCTGTCATCTGGCTCAATGCCGTCGCCGGCGGCGCAACTCGCGAGGTGACGCTGTACCGCCCGTAGCGAGGACTACTGCGAGCACGGACTGCGCAGAGCGCAGCGGGCGGAGCAGCAAGGCGCAGACGCGAAGCGGCGAGCCTTACATCTTGTCGGGCGCGTTGACTCCCAACAATCCAAGCGTCTGACGAAGCGCGACCTGCACGGCCTGCACCAAACGGAGGCGCGCCTTCGAGCGCTCCGCATCGGCTTCGTCGACGACACGGTGATCGCGATAGAAGCCGTGGAACGCGCCGGCGAGCTCGAGCGCGTAGGTCGTGAGCTGATGGACGCCGTAGTGCTGGCGGATGTCGTCGACGAGCTCGGGGAACCGCAGAACGAGCCGGATGAGATCGAGCTCCCCCTTCGCTGTCAGCAGCGACGTGTCGGCTCCGTCGGCCTTGATCCCCCGCTCCGTGGCCGTTCGGAGGATGCTCGCGATGCGCGCGTGCGCGTATTGCACGTAGTAGACGGGGTTCTCGTTCGACTGCTGGACCGCGAGCTCGAGATCGAAGTCGAGCTGCCGGTCGGCGCTCGACTGTAGAAAGAAGTAGCGCGTCGCATCTTTGCCGACCGCTTCGATGACCTCTTCGAGCAGCAGGAACTGGTTCGTGCGCCGCTGCATGCGCTTGAGCACACCCTCATGCAGGAAACGCACGTACTGGTAGAGAACGACCTCGAACTTCTCGAGCAGACCGAGCGCCTGCATCGCGGCGCGCATCTGGATGAGGTGGTAGTGGGTGTTCGAGCCCCAGATGTCGATCTTCTTGTCGAACCGCCGGTCGCGCAGCGATTGGACGTGGTAGGCAATGTCCTTGCCCAGATACCCCGGCTCGCCGTTCGAGCGAACGAGCACCCAGCCCTCCTTGTCGTCGACCGCTTCGCTCGCCTCGAACCAAACGGCGCCGTCCCTGTCGTAGACCTTGCCGAGCTTTCGTAGCTCGGCGAGGATCCGCTCGAAATAGCCCGAGCGCATCATCTCGGCCTGCGAGAACCAGTTGTCGTAGCGGATGCCGAGCATCGCGGTCACGCGTTTGGCCTCGCCGAGGACCCACTCCACGCCCACGGGTGCGAACCGCTTCGACTGCTCCTCGAGCGAGAGCTTCATCCATTTGTCGCCCTCGCGCGCCTTGATGCCGGCAGCGATGTCCTTCACGTACTCCGCCGGGTACGCGTCCGCGGGTATTTCGACCGCCTCGCCGTGCAGCTGCCGGTAGCGGATCGCGATCGAGCGGCCGAACGTGTCGAACTGCGTCCCGGTGTCCTCGACGTAGTACTCGCGCTCGACCGTCGCGCCCGCGAACTCAAGGACCGACGAGAGAACGTCTCCAAGCGGCCCGCCGCGCGCGTTCGCGACGGTCAAGGGTCCTGTTGGATTCGCGGAGACGAACTCGACCTGGAGCCGTTTGCCGGCGAGGGCCATCGAGCGGCCGAAGTCGGTGCCTGCCCGGACGATCTCGTCCACCTGCGTGGCGAGCCACTTCTCATCGAGGCGCACGTTCACGAAGCCGCTCAGTTCCTCGACCGCGGCGATCGGAGGCGCGACGGGGACGCGTTCGCGGATGGCCCTTGCGATCTCGCGTGGCGGTTTGCGCACTTGTTTCGCCAGCTTCAGCGCGACGTTCGATGCGTAATCGCCGTGATCAGGGTTCCCCGGGCGCTCGACCTCGATCAGCACGCCGTCGACGCCGGGCCAGCCGAGCTCGGTCGAAGCGCGCGCGAGGCCGTTCTTTATCGCGGCGGCGACCTGGTCGCGGAGCGGTGCGGTCACCCCCGCGAGTCTGGGACAGCGAGGGGGCGCGTGCCAACGTCGCCACCCGGCTCGTGCGTCGCGAAGAGGCGCCAGGTGAGGATCGCCGCGAGGGCGTACGCGAACACGAGCGTGACGAGGTTCACCGTGAACCCGTTCGGTCCGAGCCGCGACCGGATCGCGCCCGACAGGATCGCGCCGACTGCGTTCGCGGCGCTCCAAGCGAGCGCGAAGACGGCGTTGGCTCCAGCGCGCTCGGCCGGGGTGAACGACGAAAGCTGGAAGGCGTTCACGGTGCCGCTCGCGCCGAACATCAGGAAGTGGCGCGTCGCGAGTGCGCCGACGGCGATGGGAAGCGCACCGGTGAAGGCCGCGACGAGCGCGAACGGCAGCGAGAGCGTCTCGACGAGGACGATCGACGGGATCGCGCCAAGGCGCGCCGCGACGAACCGTCCGTGGAGGAGCGCGCCGATGCTGCCGGCGACCGCCAGGATGCCGAGCAGCAGGCCGAGGGCAGAGAACGGCACACCGTAGCGGTCGACAAAGAAGAGGTTCACGAACGGGAGGAAGCTGCCCGCGCCGAAGCCGAACAGGATCTCGATCGCGAGGAACCGTCGAACGAGATCGTTGCGGGTCGGCGCCTCGAGGGTGTGCTGCGCAACAGGCACGGCGCGGATCGCGAGGATCGGCACGATCGAAGCAGCCGCGATAATGCCGCCGCTTCCGACGAGAGCGCGGAGCACGAGCGCGTCTTCCGGGCGAGCGCCGAGCAGCGAGGCCACCGGCGCCGCGAGCGCACCGGCGATCACGCTCGAGAGGAACGCGGCGGTCGTGCCGAGCGCGACCTGCTGACCGAAGCGCGTGGCGCGCCGTGCGGCATCGGTCGCGTCGGCGAGAAGCGCGGCGCCCGACGAGCTCGCAATGATGCCGCCGAAGCCGACGAGCATCGCCGACAGAAAGACCGGCACGAGCGCGTTGAAGACGAGGATCCCGGCGATGCCGAACCCGGTCAGTGTCCCGCCAAGGAGGATCGCGGCTCGGCGCGAGCGACCTCTCGTGAAGATCGCCGCGGGGATCGCGCCGCCAACGACGCCGAGCGCCTCCGCGCCGGCCAGAAGACCAATGGCGAACGCGTCGAAGCCGAGCGCCCGGTAGAGAAAGTTCAGGTAGAACTGCGCGACACCCAGGCCGAAGCTCCCGAGACCCGCCGCAATCAGGTAGAGGACGGCATCGCGCCGTCCGAGGGTCGTTCTTATTGCGGGGGTTGGCCGAGGGTCACGTCGACGGTCATCTCCTTGCCACCGCGGATAAGCGTGAGCTTCACCTTATCCCCTGGCCGGTTCTTCACGAGGAGGCTCGACAGCGGGTGGTCCGCGTCGATCACCTGATCGTTGACCTTCGTGATGATGTCGTTCACCTGGATGCCAGACTGCTCAGCCGGCGATCCGGGAACCACCTGGCTGACGATGATCCCGATCGTGCCGGTCGGAAGCCCGAGCTGTGCCGCCTGTCGCGGCGTGATCGGCGAGTACTGGATACCGATGTAGCCGCGGACGACCCTGCCGTTCGCGATGATGTCGTCGGCGATCTGTCTGACGGTGTTGCTCGACACGGCGAAGTTGATGCCTGTCGCCTGCGTCACGCCGAGCGTGTTCACACCGATGACCTGATGCGTAGCAGCCCACAGGAGCGGACCTCCCGAGTTCCCAGGATTGATCGGAGCATCGGTCTGGATAAGGTCCTCGAGGATGACCTGCGAGGTCTCCGCGACGCGCCGTCCCTTGGCCGACACGATGCCGTGCGTGACGGTGTTCTGGAATTCACCGAGCGGGCTGCCGATCGCGACGGTCAGCGCGCCGACCGGGACCTCATCGCTGTTGGCGAGGGTCGCCGCCTTGAGACCCTGCGCCGCGACCTGAAGGACCGCGACGTCGGTGAAAGGGTCGCGGCCGATGAGCTTCGCGGATGCCTTCTTGTCGTTCGAGAAGACGACATCGAATGACGATCCGGCGCCGGACGTCCTGGTGTCCTCGACGACATGATTGTTCGTGATCACGTAACCCTTCGCGGCGTCCACGACGAACCCGGAGCCACTCGACTGCGGCTGCCCGTTCGAGGCGTAGTTGATGACCGTCACCACGCTCGGCAGGAGGTCTTGGACGACTCCGACGATCTCCTCGTCGGCCGTCCCACTGGCCGCCGGCGAGGCTGTCGCGATCGGTAGGCCGACGTTGATCGCTGGTTGACTGGGTGACTCGGCGGCCCGGTAAGTGAGATACGCCGCCGTGGCACCGCCTGAGATCCCGCCGATGAGAACTCCGACCAGAAGGAGAGCTGCCGCCCGTCCGCCGCTCACGCCCGGACTATTACCGCCGAGGAGCCCTCGCTGTTTCCGCGTTCGTGCCGGTGGCCACCTTGCGGCGTCGAGCGGTCGGGCGCACGGCGTCCGGTTCGACCATCTGGCCAACAGCCGTCGCGCGGACCTCGAGGTCCACGTGGGCGTCCGGCTCGATCGTCACGTTCCACGTCGAAGCGATCTCGAGCTGCTGATAGATGCGCTCGAAACCCTGCTCCGAGTTGGTGATCGAATAGATGGGCCGTGTCGTCACCTCGCACGGAGGATCGATGGCGATTGCGATGTCAAAGTGCCGAGATTCGGAGTGGACGGCGATTTCTGACACGTGCCGCGCATCGATCGGCTTGCCGGCTGTGGTCTTTTTCGTCCCGACCGTGATCACGTCGGCGGGATTCTGCTCGGAGAGCAATCCGATGTTCGAGGTACTGGTGAACTGGATGCTTATGGCTTCCTCGGCGTCGTTGCGGAGCCGATAGCGCACGCCCGCGGCAAGGCCTTCGTCGGCGATGCGGATGTCCTTGCGGATCCCAAGCCCCGGAACGGCGGCGAGCGAGCGGGCCGGGGGCTCGAGGATGAGGCTCACCGTGCGCGCCTCGCGCTGCGGGGTCAGCTGGTAGTAGTAGGCGTGCAACACGATGGGCTCGGCCTTGCCCACGCGGAAGCTGTCCTGGAAGAAGGCGCGACGGGCGACGTCGTACTCCAGAAGCTTGGACAGGCCGCGCTCCCGCGCGCGGACCGCCTCGTGAATGGACTTCGTCTCTTTCTCGGCCGCCTTGCCGACGAGGACCTTGCCGGACTTTTCCGCGCGGCGTAGCGCTTCGTGCTCGGCCTCCGGGCGGCGCGCCAGGGTATCGACCAGGTTCGTGGCCGAGGCATAGATGTCCCACTCGATGACGGCGCCGCCCTGCACGTGCACGAAAACCGCGCCGGCGTTACCGCGGAAGATGTACTCGTCGTAGCCGTCGACGTCGTAGTCGCGCTGCTCGCCGGCCGCGGTGCGACGTTCCGACAGGATCCGCTCCGCCTTCAGGAGCGAGGCATAGGCATCGGCACGGAGATGCGGAAAATAGATGCCTCCGAACACCCCGTGCCAGTACACATCGTTGCCCTGAGCGCGCCAGAGGTTCTGCTGCGCCTGGCGGACCTCGGCCGACGCGTCGAGGATGCTGCGGCGCGCGAGCTCCTCGCTCACGATGAGCATCCGTTTCTGCAGGCCGTTGGATTCGGGGTACTTCGCCAGGAAGTTACGCCAGAGCGGCGCAGCAACGAGAGCCGACATGTCGTCGCCCAGCTTGTTCCGCGCCTGCATGTACCGCTTCGAGGCGTTGGGCTCGAGCGCCCATTCCGCCATCTCCGGATAGGAGCCCGCGGGGATGTAGATCCGCCGCGCGGGTTTCTGGAAGATCCACGCGTCTTCGAGGGTCGTCGTCTGTATGAAGTCGGCCTGCGCGATCGCCGAAAAGAACTGCTCGAGCCAGCCGTCCTTATGGACACGCTGGTACGTGCCGGGCCAGGCGCCGAACTTCTCGCCGTCGTCGGCGTACACGACGAGTCGCGCGCCCTCATCGGCTCGTGCGCGAAGCTCCTTCATCGTTTGGCTGACGTCGCGGAACGGGATGAGGTAGCGGAGCCGCACACTTCCCGGGAAGACGATCACGGGCAGGCCCTGGTCTTCGGTGACAAAGGACTCGCCGAGCTCCTGCGGCCGAAGGCCCGCTTGAAGGAAATGCTCGTCATCGAGGACCGTGTAGGCAACGCCTGCCTCCGCGAGGAGAGACGGCAGGTGGGGCTCCCAGACGCGCTCCGTCAGCCACGCCCCGAGGGGCCGTTGTCCGAATATCGCGTGCACCCGGTCGGAAAGCGCCCGAATCTGTCCGACCCCGTCGCGCCGTGGCACGCCGACCAGGACCGGCTCGTAGTAGCCGCCGGAAAGGAGCTCGATCTGACCTCTTCGGACGAGGTCGGCCAGGTCGCCGATGACGTCGGGTCGGTTGGCTTCGAGCCAGTCCAGGAGCGGACCGGAGAAGTGAAGACTGGCCTTTACTTCAGGGTGCCGATAGAGCGTGGCGACGAGCGGCGCATACGCCCGCTCGGTCACATCCTGGAACACTGACGGGAAATTCCCGGCCGGCTGGTGCTGGTGAAACACCAGCGCCAATCGCAGGCGATCGGCCACTGAAAACGCATTTTACCAAAAATGGTTGTGCCGTACGCTCTGCGTACAGAATGCTCGGCTGCTTGTTGACGAACTCGACAGCGAGGCGTTAGTCGATCAGGCTTGGGCCAGATGTTTGGACGCTTGATCCTCTACGGGGCGCTGGCCCTGGCCCTCGGCATCGTGGCCGTGAGCGCATGCGGTCCGCAACCGG